>Ga0334899_1002565_pt1 | contig 14188 bp, 10 predicted proteins | sample GraSluR3_MG_FD_207219 | JGI IMG/M metagenome (GOLD analysis project Ga0334899, IMG submission 207219) | Sludge microbial communities from methane-producing bioreactor in Wageningen University, Netherlands - Granular Sludge_8_08-R3 | ecosystem: Engineered > Bioreactor > Anaerobic > Unclassified ... | reverse complement strand
TCCGCGGTGGTACGCCCGAGGCTGCCCCTAAAGGCATTTCGGGGAGTACGAGCTATTTCTCAGCTTGATTGGCCTTTCACCCCCACCCACAGCTCATCCGAAAGCTTTTCAACGCTTACCGGTTCGGTCCTCCAGTGTGTGTTACCACACCTTCAACCTGGCCATGGGTAGATCGCAAAGTTTCGCGTCTGCACCGCCCGACTAAACGCCCTATTCGGACTCGCTTTCGCTTCGGCTCCTCCGCTCTAGCGGATTAACCTCGCCGGACAGCGCAACTCGTAGGCTCATTATGCAAAAGGCACGCCGTCATCCGCCAAAAGGCGGACTCCGACCGCTTGTAGGCGCACGGTTTCAGGCACTATTTCACTCCCCTGTTCGGGGTGCTTTTCACCTTTCCCTCACGGTACTGGTTCGCTATCGGTCTCCCAGGAGTATTTAGCCTTGCGGGATGGTCCCCGCGGATTCAGACAGGGTTTCACGTGCCCCGCCCTACTCAGGGTTCCGCCGGCTCAGGTGCAGCTTACGCGTACGGGGCTATCACCCCCTTTGGCCCCGCTTTCCAGCGGGTTCCGCTTCGCCTTCCCTCGCCTGTTGGCGGCCCTACAACCCCGGCCGCGCCGTAACGCCACCGGTTTGGGCTCGTCCCCTTTCGCTCGCCGCTACTCAGGGAATCGCTGTTGCTTTCTCCTCCTCCGGGTACTTAGATGTTTCAGTTCTCCGGGTTTGCCTCCGCCTTGCGGCGGATACCCAGCCTTCAGCTGGGTGGGTTGCCCCATTCGGACACCCGCGGATCGATGGGTATGTGCCCCTCCCCGCGGATTTTCGCAGCTTGTCGCGTCCTTCTTCGCCTCTGGGAGCCTAGGCATCCCCCGTGCGCCCTTAATCACTTACCGCGCGCTCTCGCGCCCGGTGTTCGCTCGGTTATCGCCTTGCTCTTCTGCTTAAGAAATTGCTTTCTTTCCACAAATTGTCAATAATATTAAAATAAAATTCTAGTGTTTATTCACACCACCACCACGTCAAAGAACTTCTCCCGCCTTCCGGCGGGGCTGTGGAGAATATCGGAGTCGAACCGATGACCTCCTGCGTGCAAGGCAGGCGCTCTAGCCAGCTGAGCTAATTCCCCGTTGGACGCTGTAGTCCCGCCCAGACTTGAACTGGGGACCTCTACATTATCAGTGTAGCGCTCTAACCAGCTGAGCTACGGGACTCTCTAACCCCGCGCGTCGCACGTTCAGTACTATTTGACCATCGGCGCCCAAGAAGAGGGCGGTTCGGCGGCCCACCCCGTAGGGCAGGCTCCAGAAAGGAGGTATTCCAGCCGCACCTTCCGGTACGGCTACCTTGTTACGACTTAGCCCCAGTCACCGGTTTTACCCTAGGCCGCTCCTTGCGGTTACGGACTTCAGGTACCCCCAGCTTCCATGGCTTGACGGGCGGTGTGTACAAGGCCCGGGAACGTATTCACCGCGCCGTGGCTGATGCGCGATTACTAGCGAATCCAGCTTCACGGAGTCGGGTTGCAGACTCCGATCCGAACTGGGACCAGCTTTTAGGATTAGCGCCCCCTCGCGGGGTGGCTGCCCTCTGTACTGGCCATTGTAACACGTGTGTAGCCCTGGACGTAAGGGCCGTGCTGATTTGACGTCATCCCCACCTTCCTCGCAGCTTACGCTGGCAGTTCCGCTAGAGTCCCCGGCATGACCCGCTGGCAACTAGCAGTAGGGGTTGCGCTCGTTATGGGACTTAACCCGACACCTCACGGCACGAGCTGACGACAACCATGCAGCACCTCGCAACCGGCCATCGCTGGCGCAGACCTTTCGGCGTGATTCCGATTGCGTTCTAGCCCAGGTAAGGTTCCTCGCGTATCATCGAATTAAACCACATGTTCCTCCGCTTGTGCGGGCCCCCGTCAATTCCTTTGAGTTTCAACCTTGCGATCGTACTCCCCAGGTGGATCACTTAATGCTTTCGCTCAGACGCCGACAGCGTGTCGCCGGCATCCAGTGATCATCGTTTACGGCGTGGACTACCAGGGTATCTAATCCTGTTTGATCCCCACGCTTTCGTGCCTCAGCGTCGATCTCGGCCTGGCCAGCTGCCTTCGCGATCGGCGTTCCGCGTGATATCTAAGCATTTCACCGCTACACCACGCATTCCGCCGGCCCCGACCGAATCCAAGGCGCCCAGTTTCAACGGCAGTTCAACGGTTGAGCCGCTGCCTTTCACCGCTGACTTAGGCGCCCGCCTACGCACCCTTTAAACCCAGTAAATCCGGATAACGCTCGGATCCTCCGTATTACCGCGGCTGCTGGCACGGAGTTAGCCGATCCTTATTCGCACGGTACCGGCATCCCCCCTCACGAGGGGGTTATTCTTCCCGTGCAAAAGCAGTTTACAACCCGTAGGGCCGTCATCCTGCACGCGGCATGGCTGGTTCAGGCTTCCGCCCATTGACCAATATTCCTCACTGCTGCCTCCCGTAGGAGTCTGGTCCGTGTCTCAGTACCAGTGTGGGGGACCATCCTCTCAGACCCCCTAGCCATCATCGCCTTGGTGGGCCGTTACCCCGCCAACCAGCTAATGGCACGCATGGCCATCCTCCGCCGCCTCAGCTTTATCCCAGCCCCCATGCGGGGGCTCGGAGCCATGGGGTATTAATCCGCCTTTCGGCGGGCTATCCCCCTGCGGAGGGTAGGTTCCATACGCGTTACGCACCCGTGCGCCGGTCGTCAGCGGGAGCAAGCTCCCCTGTTACCCCTCGACTTGCATGTGTTAGGCCTGCCGCTAGCGTTCATCCTGAGCCAGGATCAAACTCTTCGTTGTAGTTATGTCTGTCTTTCAGTTCCTGCGCCCGCGCCCTTCGGCTCGGCCGCCATCCCCGCTCACTCTGGAATTGAACTCTGTTTGTATATTACCTTTCCTAAAATGTTTCTCTTCTTGGTGCCAATGTGTCAAAGAACCTCTATCTGTGGCCACCCCAACCGGGCGGCTCGATAATCCTCTAAATCCTTGCCTAAAAAAACCGGCTCCGCTGAACCGGGCTGCAAAGGTAAACATTCTTTTGGTTCCGGCAAGCGTTTCGAAAAAAAATTTTTCCCTTTTTTTCTCGCCGCATCTCCCCCGCTACTCCTACTCCCCATGCCGACCAATCGCCTAAAGAACCCTCGCAAAGCGGGTGCAAAGATAACGCATCACTCAACACTTTTCCAAATATTTTTACGGGTTTTTTTGAAGAAAATTGAACAATGTTTGATTATCAAACAAATAGACTATAAAAAAACCTAAAGTAAGGTATAATCATAAAACTTAAGAAAATGATGATACCTATATTTATATATAAAAAAGGCGAAGCAGCAGCTTCGCCTTTAAAAAAATAGGGCTTATACTATTTTGAGGGAGCATTTTTAAGCACTTCCACCAAAAACTTCCAAAACATATCTACTGTATCAATTTTAACCTTCTCGTCAGGTGAATGAGGATACCTAATGGTAGGTCCAAATGATATCATATCGAAATTGGGATAAACACCTCCAAGTATTCCGCACTCAAGACCTGCATGTATTGCCTTTATTTCGGGAGTTTTCCCCCAGTTGGTAGCATATACATCGCTCATAACCTTCAGGATTGCTGAATTCATATTAGGTTTCCAACCTGGGTATGCACCATCAAACTCAACCTCGGCTCCGGCCATTTCGAAAACTGAAGCAATTTTTTCGGCTAATGCTTCTTTAGAGGTATCAACGGAACTCCGTAAAAGGCACTGAGCGTAAATTACGCCGTTTTCAGAATAAACTCTAGCCAAGTTAGTTGATGTTTCAACTAAACCAGGCATTGAATCGCTCATGCGAATTACGCCATTTGGACAACCAAATACTGCACGAATAATACCCCATTGCGATTTAGAATCGATAACTGACGATGGCGCATCTGCCTTAACAAGCTGAAAATCGAGATCGGGCTCAACAGCGGAGAACTCTTCTTTATAGACCTTTAGATGATTTTTAACAGCCTGCTCAAGTGCTGCAAAATGTTTCTTATCAACACCAAGCACAACGAATGCTTCACGCGGAATGGCATTTCTTAGGCTTCCACCATCAATACTAGAAATTCTAATGCCAAATTCTTTTTCGGCAAAACGTAGGAAACGGAAAAGAAGCTTAATTGAGTTTGCTCTCCCTGAGCTAATATCCATTCCGGAGTGTCCACCCTTAAGTCCAACCATTGATAGTTTTGCGAACTGGAAATTGTCTGGAGCAGATTCGTTTTTGTATTTAAGCTTAATGTTGGCATCCATTCCCCCTGCACAACCAACGTATAGTTCGCCCTCATCTTCGGAGTCCATATTAATAAGAATATCACCTTTAAGAATGCCGGGTTTGAGGTTAAATGCGCCGGTCATTCCAGTTTCTTCATCGATGGTGAAAAGCGCTTCGATTGGCCCATGAACCAAAGATTTGTCCTCTAATACTGCCATTGCGGCAGCAACTCCAATACCATTATCGGCACCCAGAGTAGTTCCGTTAGCAGTAACCCAGTCGCCATCAACGTAAGCCTCAATGGGATCTTTAGTAAAATCGTGGGTTTTGTCGCTGTTCTTTTGTGGAACCATATCGAGGTGACCTTGCAGGATAATTCCCTTTCGATTCTCCATTCCAGCGGTTGCAGGCTTACGGATAATTACGTTACCCACCTCATCAACAATAGTTTCGAGTCCGAGATCTTTACCAAATTTCATCACAAAATCAACTGCAGCTTGCTCGTGCTTAGAAGGTCGTGGAATTTGAGTCAAACTATGGAAATGCTTCCATACTATTTTAGGCTCAAGATTTGTAATTGAGTTGCTCATAGTAAAAGTTTTTATTGTTTAAATTTTAATGCTGTTAAAGGTACTCGTTTTTTTGTAAGAACTTTATGTTTCCGTTTGAAAACTATAAGGCATGGGCTTTCGTGCTAACGCGTAAGCGATTATACCTTACTGTTTATGTGGGGATTACAAGAATATGATGTTTTATAGCTCCATGTTCAAACAATTTGATTTTAGCTTTGTTTAAAAAAGGACTCAATAGAGTTGAATCTATTTATTTATATATTTGCATATTAATTACAATATTTTACTTTATGAAAAAAATTACATTGCTAATTTTCAGTGTTATACTTTTGGGTTGCACTGCTAAGTCGCAAAAAGAGGGAGAAGGAACTGTTAAATGGTACACTTTTGAAGAAGCTGTTGAGCTAAACAGTAAAAACCCTAAGAAAATTTTTATTGATGTTTACACTGACTGGTGTAGCTGGTGTAAAGTTATGGATCAAAAAACCTTTAGCCATCCCGAAATAGCAGATTACCTCAACGAGAACTACTATCCCGTGAAGTTTAACGCAGAATCGCGCGAACCGATAACCTTTAGGGGAATGGTTTTTAACAACAAAGGGGAAGGTCGAAGAAGCCCTCACGAACTTGCCGCTGCACTGCTCCAAGGCAAAATGTCGTACCCATCGGTTGCCTATTTAGATGAGAACAACCAGCTATTAACCTCAGTTCCTGGGTACGTTACCCCTGCTCAAATTGAGCCTATTCTTGTTTTTTTTGGTGAAGATCATTACAAAACGACAAACTGGGAAGACTTTCAAAAAACGTTTATTGGCAAAGTAGTGGAATAAGGTTGGTTAATTAGTTTATTTCGCTAAGAAATACTTGATTACTAAATTCAAGAGATATAACAAGGTGAATATTTTCAATGCAGAAAAGGCTACCTAACGATAGCCTTTTCTGCATTTTATATAAGTACTACCTAGTAAATAAAAACTATTTGCCGAAGCTGTAATCGGCAGGAACCCTAACCAATGGTCCGTAATGATTAACAGTTAAAGTACTATTAAATAGTTCGCCACTTGAGCCAGAAATTCTTACATTTACAGGAACAGGTATGCGATAGTAAAAAGCATCGCGCTTTTGCTCATCAATTTCAAGTGCAAGATTATCAAGTAGACCCATACTTTTCCACGTATTAGCTGAAGAAACCTCAATAAGTACTGGACTTCCACTTAAATCGGAATCGGCTAATACACCCTTCGATTCGGAGAATCGAAAAAGTATTGATCCCCCGTTCTCTGCTTTAGCTGGCAAATAGCTAAACTCATGCTTTTTCTGATTTATAAAATGCTTTCCAACAAATAGTGACAAATACTCCTGTTCGAGCCTAGAAATCTCATCAAAAACTTCTTGAACAGCCGATCCTTCACAGATGAAATCAGCATCGCCAGAAATTAGCTCAAACCTACGTTTCCGTAAAGAGAAGATGAAGTTCGCAGCCTCTTTGGCTTTCTCCTCTAGCGATTTCTCAACAATAACGTCCTTATGAACAGGTACCCGCACAAATGTACTATCCTGAAATACCCTAGAGTAATGAGTAGTCCGTTCAGATGCGATAAAAGGTATGTGCGAGAGATCTGAGAATTCTGCATGGGTTTCATAATCAGAAAGATTTGACTCCGGTGAAACATGGCTAAAAGCAACATTATGCATTGGAATGATTAGCCCTTTTTCAGTAAGGTCTATATTTAAAAATTTACCTTTACTCTCCGACTCAACTACAAATAGTGAATTTAAATCGGGAACTTGGCTTTCCTGAATACTTACTGAAACAATACTCCACTTTACGTGCTCCTGAGTTACAACATTATCAATTCCCAAATACTTTTTTGCAAATTTTGCATATGGCCCGGGAAAATACGCATGCCGCTCGGCAGTAACCTCAATATTGAGCATAGTTGCAGGTAGCGCATAAATAAGCCCTTTTGATGAAAGCCCTTGAACCTGATCAGCGGGAGAAACTGTTGTAGTTTTTTTGCTACATGAGCAAAATATGGCTCCCGCTAGTACTAATAGAAAAATTTTATCGAGTCTCATTACAAATTATTTATTTGTTCAATCTTGTTTTCCATTTAAATCGGCTAAAGCAGGGCTTAATCCAGTTACGATATCGCTAGCCAAAATTGTACCTCCTCCTTTTAGCTTGAGTGCTATATCTGCAGCTTTGCCATGCAAAAAAACTCCCAATATAGCCGCATTTAAAGAACTTAAACCTTGCCCAAACAGCGATAAGATTATTCCAGTTAACGAATCGCCGCTTCCCCCAGTTGCCATTGCCGGATTACCCGTTGAGTTAAAAAACACCATCCCATCGGGACTAACAACCTGTGTGTATGCACCCTTAATGACAATCACAATATCAAACTCTTTGGATACCCGTATTGCTGCCTCAACCCTTTCGTAGCCTGAACTATAATTACCGAATAAGCGGCTAAACTCACCCAAATGTGGTGTAATAACTGAGCCTTTGGGGAGCATGCTCAACATTCCGATGTTATCAGCCAGAATATTTAACGCATCGGCATCAACTACCAATGGCTTTTTGGCTTGCTTTAAAAGATGCTTAAAGCCTTCAACTGAAACGGCATCTTTCCCAAGCCCAGGGCCTATTGCTATAGCAGAATACTTATCGTTTAAAACTACCTGAGAAAACTTTTCGGGATCGCTATCGAGGCTAACAATGGCTTCGGGTAGGGCTTGCTGAATTATGGGGAAAGCATTGCTAGGCACATGAAGCGTAACCAAACCTGCCCCTGCCTTTAAACACGATTTGGCTGCAATTATTGCTGCTCCGTACATTCCTTTGCTGCCTGCAATTGCCAAGCAATGACCTCTAACCCCTTTGTGATCGAACCTATTTCGCCGAGGTAGCAGAGTAACCGCAGTAGCCTCATCAACATAAAAATAAGGCGACAGAGTTTGCTCAATGGCATTTGGATGCAAGCCAATATCTACTATTTGCCATTTACCTATATATTTATCGTTCTCAGGAAAAAAGAAGCTTAATTTTGGAAACTGCAACGTAATTGTATGCGATGCCCTAAACACTGTATTGCTATTTGGATTTGGGTTAAATTCGCCAAACAAACCAGAGGGAACATCAATGGCAACTCGGCATCCCGAAAAATTATTCAAATGGCTAACTAGCTCCTTAGCAATACCGTCAAGCGGACGGGTAAGCCCAGAGCCAAATAAGCTATCAACCACTACCCCATTTATTGGGATGGATGGAAAATCGGATGCATTAGCAATTACTTCCGGATGAACAATACCTTGGTGCTCAAGTCGTTTTATGTTAACAGCATTATCGCTTGAGTAGCGATCTGATTTTAGGATAAAAACCTTTACGTGATAACCAAGCAAAACCAGATGACGAGCCAGAGCTATACCATCGCCACCATTGTTCCCCGGACCAGCAAAAATAAAAACTGGTTTACGAGCACTAAACAAATCCACAAAAGCGCGCATTATTGCAACAGATGCACGCTCCATTAAATCGATTGATTTTATGGGCTCCTGCTCAATAGTTAAACTATCAATTTGCCTTATTTGCGCTGATGTAAAAACTTTCATGGTTAAGCTTTAATAGTAGAACAAATATAGGGTTTTTAAAGAGGAATGAAATAGCCTGAGTTGGATATTAATCCTTAAAAAGTGGTAACTTGCAGGGTTAAATTTTTAAGCATAAACCTATGAATACTTTTTATTTGGAAACGGAATTCATCCCACTAATAGCACTTTTAAAAGCTGTACGAATTGCCAGTAGCGGAGGCGAAGCACAAATGCTAGTTGAGCAAGGCCTTGTAACGCTTAACGGAAAACCCGAAAACCGAAAAAGAGCAAAGCTCAGAGATGGAGATATTGTTAACTGCAATGGTGTTGAAATAATGGTTAAAGCTAAGCAGCTATAATGAAATATTGTTTATCAATACTAATTGTTCTCCAGTGCTTTTGCGCCAATGCGCAAAACAAGTATTTTATTGAATTTACCAATAAAGATGGAACCCCTTTTAGCATTGATAACCCGCATGAGTTTCTTTCGGCCCGATCGATTGAACGACGTGTAAAGCAAAACATTGCCATTACCTACGATGACTTACCCGTGAATCCAGCATTCATTGAAACCCTCAACACCAATGGAGCCAAAATTCTGTACACAATTAACTGGCTTAACGGTGCTGTTGTTGAAATTGATAATCAAAGCATTTTAAGCACTGTGGCCAGTCTACCTTTTGTTAGCCAAACCATTGAAATATACAATTCTACCGCCTCGAAAAGTTCACTTCCGGAGTTTGATATCCTGTTAGCTGTACAAAAAAAGCAAAAAGGCGAAAGCCACTACCAATACGGAGCATCGGCGCATCAAATTGAAATGCTTAACGGGAACATATTGCACAATAACGGCTATAGAGGCCAAGGCATGCTAATAGCAGTGCTCGATGCAGGATTCAGTAATGCAAATAGCATATCGTCGCTTAGCCACTTATGGTCCAATGAACGTATTGTGCTAACCAGAGATATTGTAAATCCTCAATCGAACATTTACGAAGAGCACTCACATGGTACAACAGTGCTTACCGTAATGGCCAGCTATTTGCCTAGCGAGCTAATTGGTACTGCCCCCGAGGCGAGCTATGCGTTAATTCGTTGCGAAGACGCCAACTCGGAGCAGCTTATTGAAGAATACAATTGGGTTTATGCTGCGCAAATTGCCGATAGCATTGGTGCAGATGTGATAAACTCATCGCTAGGATACTACGAATTTGATGATGATACTCAGAACCACACCTATGCCAATATGGACGGGGCTACTACACCTATTGCCATTGGGGCAAACCATGCCGCTAGCAAAGGCATGCTGATTGTAAACAGCGTTGGCAACGAAGGCCAAAGCAGCTGGGAAAAACTTATTACACCATCCGACTCACCAAATGTATTGGCCGTAGGTGCAGTTGATAGCAATGGCGATGTTGCCTTTTTTAGCTCATTAGGCCCTTCGGCCGATGGCCGAATTAAACCCGATGTTGTTGCCCTGGGATACGGCACTGCTGTTCAATCGGCTACAGGCCAAATTGGGACAGCAAATGGCACTTCGCTATCAGCGCCAATTATATCGGGGTTGGCTGCATGCCTTTGGCAAGCAAAACCAAATGAAGGGGCAAGAGATATTTACGATTTAATTCTTTTATCGTCGAGCAATTACACAACACCCAATTTCGAGCTTGGTTATGGGTTGCCCAACTTTGCTTCAGCCATCAATAGCATCGATAAGCTATTCGATGAGAATAAGCTATCAATATTCCCGAATCCAAATAATGGAAGATTCTCTGTTTGGCTCCCTCAAAATAAAATATCTACCTACAGTATACTTGTTACCTCTAGCCATGGGGCTGAAGTTATGAGAGAGACTTTCGAAACAAATTCAAATATTTACTCCTTTTCAATTCCAAGCACCGAATCGAGTGGGCTATACATTGTTAACCTAATGGTAGGCAGCAAAAACTACTTAGGAAAAATTATTAAGATTGATAGCCTACCATGAAGAACGGAACCCTATCGCTATTCGAGCTAAGCACAAAAATTCAAGAAGCCCTTGAAGCAAACCTCCCAACCATTGTATGGGTTACGGGTGAAATTAGCGATTTAAAAGAAAACCGATCGGGACATTGTTACATGGAGCTAGTTGAGAAGCAAGAGAATACCGATCAGCCAAAGGCAAAAGCACGAGCAACCATTTGGTCGCGTAGCTACCGGATGCTCAAACCATTTTTCGAAACATCAACAGGTACAGCACTTAGTTCGGGAATTAGAGTGCTTGTTCAGTGTAATGTGAACTACCACCCAGTTTATGGCCTTTCGTTGAATATTATTGACATTGACCCCACCTACACCATTGGTGATATTGAGCACAGACGACAAGAAACCATTAATCGGCTTATTGCTGACGGTGTGTTTGAAATGAACAAGGAGGTAGATTTTCCGTGGGTACCCAAAAAAGTTGCGATAATATCATCATCAACAGCAGCAGGATACCAGGATTTTGTGCATCAGCTTAGTAACAATCCGTTTGGATATGTATTCGAGATTAACCTTTACAACGCGACAATGCAAGGTGATAAGGCAGAACAATCCATTATTCAGGCCTTAGACCGTGTACACGCTAACATAGGTAAGTACGACATAGTTGCAATTATTCGTGGTGGCGGATCGCAGGTAGATTTGGGTTGCTTCGACAGCTACCTACTTGCCAACAATATTGCACAGTTTCCCATACCAGTTATTACTGGAATTGGCCATGAGAAAGACTATTCGATTGCCGATATGGTTGCCCATACTAGGCTCAAAACGCCCACTGCTGTTGCCGAATTCCTTATAAACAGATTTAGCAATGCCGAAAATTGGATGATTGAGGTAAAGGAAGATTTTGGAGATGCTGTATTCAAACTTGTAAACGCAAACATGCAGCTTATCCAGAAATTTCAGCTTGGCGTTACCCCAATGCTACTAAAACAAATAGGTAACAAGAAAAGTGAACTGCACAAGCTAATGCTAACATGCGACGGTAAAACCGCTTTGCATATCTCAAAAGCATCATTCAAACTCACAGAATGCAAACAGAGAATAAGGCAATCGCTCAAAATAACTCATAAAAATGAGATAAATTGGCTGAGTGCGCAAATAAAAGACATACAAAACAAACCTATTGAACTGCTAAAACGTAGTAAACATATGTTATCGCAGCATGAAAGAAACACCAGCGCAAACGATCCAGCTAATATCCTCAAAAAAGGATTTTCAATTACACGGCAAAATGGTGCAATTGTGCGAAATGCATCTCAAATTAAAGTTGGATCAAGCATTGAAACAACATTTGCTAAGGGAAGTATTAAGAGCAAAGTTGAGAAAAAACAAAACAGTTAAAACTTGAATAGTAAGCAATTAATACATATATTTCAAAAAAAATAAATTGTGACGTATAAATCATTTTTAGTTTGCATACTTTTTTTGCTCGCCCAATTTTTGGGCTTTGCTCAAACCGTAAATCAGCAAAAAGACAGCCTACTAGCGCAGATTAATACCGTAGAGACAAAGGATAAAGTTCTACTTTACGATTCCCTTTCACGTTTATACTGGGGAGTTAACCCCGACTCAAGCCTACATTATGCCAAGCTTGCCTATGAGTTCGCTCAAAAAACTGGAGACAAACTAAGCATTGGCGATGCATATAACAGCTTAGGTAACGCATACTCTGCATTGGGAAATAGGGATAAAGCCCTTGAAAACTATGAGCAATCGCTTCAGCATCGTCAAGAAGGAGGCGATAAGCTAAAAGTTGCCTACTCGTTGAATAACATAGCCTTAATCTATAACGAACAGAATAAATACTCCGAGGCTATAAATGCCTACAAAGAGGCAGCCAGCATATGCAACGAGTTAGACCAATACGATGATGAAGCTTTAATGCTAATTGGCATAGCCGAAACTTATAACATTATCAATAATAAAACAAATGCGCTCGAATATGCCATAAAAGCCGCAAGCCTTTTTATTCACATTGATAATAAATTTGGATTGGCAGTTGCGTTCAACCTAATTGGGCATTTGCACAAGGATTTAAACAACAATACATTAGCACTCGAATACTACAAAAAAGCAAACCAGCTTTACATTGAGCTTAACAATAGCTATGGTATAGCAACTACTACAAACAATTTGGGTATTGTACACGATGAGTTGGGGCAAAATGATAAGGCGCTACAATACTATCAAATGTTTCTGCAAATGGCCATCGAAAGTAACAATGTTAGTTCGCAGGGAACGGCCTATAACAACATTGGTTTTCTGTACTCAAAAACCAAGCAGTACGACAAGGCGCTAGATGCATACAATAAATCGCTTGCCTTGAGCCAAAGCAACAACGACTCGCTAAGCATAATGAATACGAATAATAATATTGCCTCAACATACCTTAAAATGGGGCAGTACAATGCCGCAAAAAAATACGTTAGCACAGCTCTTTTATACACACCGGCAAAACCCGATCTATTCTTTCTTGCCGAAAGTCACGAGATTCTCAGCAAAATTTATTCAACAGAAAAAGATTACCAAAAAGCCTATTATCATCAGTTGGAAAATAAGCGAATTAACGATAGCCTTTTTAACATGAAAGCCACTGAGCAGTTTGTTGAAATGCAGGTTAGGTTCGAAACTGAGCGCAAGGAGAAAGAAATTGAGCTGCTTAAAAAGAACGATGAGATTAAGAACCTTGAACTGCAAAAGCAAAAAAATGTAAACTTTTTGTGGATTGGCCTGCTGCTCCTCTTCGTAGGAATTGGTATTTTAGGATACTTTAACCTACAGCAAAAAAAGAATAGCAATAAGCTACTACACGAAAAAAACCAACAGCTTGAAATTGCCAACAAAAAGCTTATCGAGTCGGAAGAGCACCTTACCGAACTGAACGCTACAAAGGATAGATTTTTCACAATTATTGCTCACGACTTAAAAAACCCGTTTAACGCACTCCTTGGCTTTAGCGAATTGCTTAACAAAAACTTCGATAAATACACAAAAGATCAAAGCAAGGAGATAGTTGAAACCATACACGAAACATCGCAAAATCTTTATAAACTCCTCGAAAACCTCTTGCAGTGGTCGAGAGCGCAAACAGGACGAATAACCTACACACCCGAGCTACTACCATTACACAAAGTAGTAAAGCAAGAAATTGAGTTACTTACAACCCTCTCGGAAAAGAAAGGGCTTAAAATTATTAACCGAGTTGAAGAATCAATAGTTGTTTATGCTGACATTAACCTTGTTTCAATTATTATTCGAAACTTGCTAAGCAATGCCATTAAGTTCTGTAATCCTCAAGGTAAAATTACTATTGCTGCAGCAGAACAAGACAATATGGTAAAGGTTAAAGTTAACGACTCGGGCATTGGTATGAGCCAAAATGAGGTTGACAAGCTTTTCCGCCTCGATGAGTCATTCTCATCAAAAGGAACTGCCGATGAGGAAGGAACTGGCCTTGGACTAATTGTTTGTAAGGAGTTTGTAGAAATGAATGGCGGAACGATATACGTGAGCAGCCAAAAAGATACTGGAAGTACATTTACATTCACCCTACCTACAAGCAAACGACCAGCAAACGGATAACCTAAACCCTAACTAACCCTGTATAAAATGTTGAAAATTGGTTTACGCTTCATAATTATAGCCGCTCTTTTAACAATCACAAATTCAGGTTTTACTTCAATTGCCAGCAATCAACCAACGGCAAAACGAAAAGATGCTATTGCTAGCATT
>Ga0334899_1002564_pt1 | contig 14204 bp, 10 predicted proteins | sample GraSluR3_MG_FD_207219 | JGI IMG/M metagenome (GOLD analysis project Ga0334899, IMG submission 207219) | Sludge microbial communities from methane-producing bioreactor in Wageningen University, Netherlands - Granular Sludge_8_08-R3 | ecosystem: Engineered > Bioreactor > Anaerobic > Unclassified ... | reverse complement strand
GCTAAAAGTACCTTTTGACTATTCTCAATTTCACTAACAATACGACGGCCCATTTCTAGCCTTAACTCGTTATCAGCTCCATCAAGTCCCCATATACCGTGCAAATTACACACTCTAAGTTGACTGTCAGCGATACTAACATCACAACACTGCATATTTTTGGGATGTTTCGAGTAGTCACCATCTTTTGGCTGTAAATCATACTCACCATAGGGAACACTTAAAAAAATCGTTTTCTTATTGCTGATTGGGTATCGAGAAAAGATGGCATTACCAATGTCGATTTTACCCTCAGGATATCTGACTAAAATTTCCGGAGCAAAAAAATAATCGAAATTAGGTAGGGCTGCCTTTAATACATCAATTGAGCGTAAATTGTCCGGTAAACTTTTGTCCAAACCCTTGTTGACTTCCTGCAAGGCAAGAACATCGGGTTTTTCTTGCTGAAGAAAGTCCAAGATGTTGTCAAAAAGCAAACCACCTTCGAAAATATTAAGGGAAAGAAATCTTATTACCACACCATAATTTTATCAGAGACTTCTGGGTGCTGAATAACAACACAGGCTGTGCAAATTTCACTCATTTTTACCTGCTTATCAAACCCTTCTGGCCGGTTTATAGTATAAGCAGTTATTTATGCTTAAAGATTTGACTCGGCTCGAAAAAGTAGGTTTTATCCTGCTGGCAGTATTTTTAATTTTTTCCCGATTATGGAAACTTGACCAGATACCAGCTACTCTTTCACACGATGAGATGGTCTACGCGGTTCAAGCAAAGTCTTTAATAGCCCAAGGTACCTCTCTAGATCAGCAAGACAGCTGGTGGTCGTTACATCCAGCACACGTGATGTACGCCGAGTGGCCAGCTAGAGTTATGGCGTTAGGATTTTTGATCAGCTCCAATCCATTAGTGGCCACTCACTTGTCGTCCGCCCTGATGGGAATTTCGCTGCCCTTCATTATGGCGGCTTTAACCTATTCCATCTGGCGCAAAAAGAGTCTAGCCAAAGCAACTTGGATAATTTTTATTTTAAATCCACTTTTTTGGCAATTGAGCCGAATAAGCTACGACTCGTTTTATAGTTTGTGGTTTTATGTCAGTGCGGGATGTTTGCTGTTAAGTTTCAAACCAAAATATATTGCGCTCAGCTTACCTTTATTTTTGATCGGCTTTTTCCAGTACCAAGGTTTCAAATTATTATTGGTGCCTTGGATTTCCTTTTTGATCACCTTGAAATTAGCCACCAGACTAGATAGTGGGAAAAGATTTAAACTTAAACAGCTGGTCAACGAGTTAAAGAGATTCAAGTTGCAGATATTAGTTTGGTTGTTAGCGATCGGCTTAACATTGTTTTATGGTCTGGTTTTGCTACCCCAACAGGATTCCGGCGTCAGGTTAAGCAAAATTATCTTTGCTGATACGGATTATCTAGCCAACATCGTCAATACCGAGAGGCGACTAAGCTTAGTCACTCCTTTAAACAACCTCTTTAGCAATAAACCGACGGCGATTTGGCAATTTATGTTAGATCGGTTGCTCGGCGTTTTTGACTTGAGATTATTGCTGATGCTGGTTGAGCCAAATGTTAGTGGTTTTAGCGTCTGGACACACGGTATCTTTTATTGGCTGGAAATTATTTTGGTCTTGGTTGGGCTATCAGCCGTAATTGGTAACAAAAAAACTAGATTTAGCGGCTTGGTTTTGTTAGTCGGCATTCTAACACTATGCTTGCCGGCTTTAATTAATTCAGGCGGCGAGTGGTATTTACTTCGTAGTATGTTCACCTATTTACTGATGTTAGTTGCAGCCGCGTGGGGATTAACTGTTTTTTGGCGACAGAAGCTCATTGTGCTGATCTTATTATTACCCAGCGTTTTTAGTTTTTCTTATCATTATTGGTTTCGATACCCCATCATTAGCCTGGATTGGAGCAACTTTGATGAACGAGTTCTAGCCAGATATATTTCTCTCACTCAACAGACAGAGCCTAATCTTAAAATAACCGTTTACGGACCTGAACCTGAATATGGTTACTGGAGTTATTTGCTTTACAATCAGCTAATTACCAAAAACAATCTTGACGAAATTGGGGCAGCAATGCGCAAGTACCCTCCCTATAGCAAAGAGGCAAAATATTCACTTGGCCAAGTAACATTTAGTAGTTTCTGCGCACCCAATAATCCCAAAAAACAAAGTAATATTCCTAGTTCTCCAGAGTTAATTATTGTCAGGGAACATCATAAAATTTGTGCTGAAAATTCAAAGAAAAAGATAGAAAAAAATGATAGCAGTCTCGTAGAAGCAACCGAAGATAAAAAACAAGAGATAGATTTAACACCCCCACCGCCACCACCTGTTTTGTCTATTTCGGCAGTTCTAGATAGTGGAAAGAGATTAAGTGTATACGGCGATAAAATCTGTCACCCTTACACCAACACTTTTATACACGTTCAAAATCTTAAACAGCTTGATTTAGACAAACAAGATATTCCAGTTTTTTGTGAGAACTGGATTAAGAATTTAGATTGGTAAACGTTTGGGTAGTAGAAACATTTAATTTTATAGTAATTTGCAAAACCGCCAACCATAATAGATGTAGTTTGTTACTATTTGTGATATTCTTATCCTATGAAATCAGATGCCGGAAGAGAAAAGCCTGGGATGTCTTTGCAAGATTTGCTGCAAACAACTGAGAATAATGATAATCCAGGTTTAGATTTTGTTGGTTCTGACGGCGAAATTGATCTGCCAGAACCAATTGTTTTTGACGCCGATTGGATTGAAAAAGTTATAAATGAAGTATCTGAATATGCCAATAATTTTAAAGCAGAAAACGAAGAGCATCTAAATCAAGCGGAACAAGAAGCAATTGAGTTGTACCAGTACTTGATTAAGATTGTCAGTCAACTAGCTCAACTGGAAGCAGTTGCTGCTAAAAATAAACAGGGATTATTATTAGTTCTTATAAAAGAGCTGTCATACTCTCGGCGAACCGAGAACACATCAAACCAAGTTGAAGCTATCACTAAATATCTCTCAGAGATTGGTATCTTTTTTGCCCTGATTGCCTGTATGCAGTTACTTATAATGGAGTACCGAGTCGAAAGTGCTCAAGAAATTATGATGGTTTGGTTAGTTCCGGCCTTGATAGTTATTACTGCCAATATCGTAGATTTTAAGTCAAGATGGAAGCAGGAAGAGTTTGGCGAAGTTTTTATCGGCGACACTGGTCTTTCACTAGATCTTAATGATCTTGACTTACGCATTTCTCCTCAACAAATACAAAAAATTCAGCAATCGGTTGACAGAAGTTGGGAAGAAGCTTTCACCACTCTTAGGTTACTAGTTAAGAAATGGCATTCGCTTGGTGATAATCAACCCATTGTTTTTCAGAACCCACAATTTGTTGAGCAAATGCTGCTGCAACTTGGTGGCGAAAAGATAAATGGTCAAAAGAAAAAAGAATCTGCAAAAGACACCAGAGAAATGAATGGCCAATCTAAAAAAGAACAGGATAAAAAAGTACAGGAAGTTATTAATTTAATTCAGGCTGAGCAAGAACTTTTTCACAATCTTTTTGGCGATCCAGACCAAGGTAATTATACTCAGCGTCGTTAAATTTACTTGATAGTTTCATTCAGACTTTCTTGGCAGCGTTGACAGTGTCCAATTAAAGTCACATGGTGGTGATCTACTTTAAAATCCTTTATTTTGGTTGGCTGATGCTGATAGGTGCATTCGATAGACTGAATTTTGCCGCAGACTTCACAAAATAAGTGAGTGTGATGATCGGCTCGCAACTCAAACATTGCTTGCGGCTCATTAAAGTAGTGCTGACAAATTAAATCTTCTTCAATTAGCTGGTCTAGTGCGCGATAAACACTAGTTTTATTAAAACCTTGTCCCTCGGCTGATAATTTATTTAAAATATCGGTTGCCGATAACAAGTGATGCTTCTTCAACAGTTTGAGTAAACGACTTTTTAGGTTTCTGCTAGCCATAGTCGATATTATACGCGGCAGTGAAAGTAAAATGCTTTGGAACTTTTGGATATCGTTGTATCAAACTACTTATGAAACACCAACCAATTTCTTAAGCTTCTGTTCAATAGCCAAAGCGTCATCGCGGTGATGACCGATAATCACGTAGGTTAATTTGTTCATTTGTAGAGTATTGGCAGCAGCAACAATTAAACCGCGTCGGTGTACCGGATCAAAAAGAATTGGTTGAAGGAGGGCGGCGGCCTGGACGAACGTCCAGCCGCCGCCCTGCTCTTTAAGATTCGGATATTTTTTCACCATCGCCGACCACTTTGGCAAACTAAAGTAGTTGTTGGACAAAATGTAATATTGCTTAAAACAATTTTTTCCTAAGATTGCTGTTGCCAGATGATAAACGTGTGTCCCACCAGTTCGTCGCACATTAGACTCGCTCATAAACAAGTGTCCGGCACGATCAACTAAGCAGTCAACATCAAAATAACCTCGATAGCCTGCCTGATAATACGACTTGCCTAAAAATTTACCCGCTTTCTGTAGTTGGGTCATTAATTTACTTGGCACCACATTACGTCCTATTTCGATGCCCTGGAAAGTTCCGTTATCGCTAATTCTCATTCCGCAGCAATAAAGAAATTTAACTTCTCCCTTCTCCGTTACCAAACACTCTACGTTGGGATTGCCACCAGCAATTTTTGTATCGATTTTAATTAGCTCCTCAACACAAATCGGAAATTTTTGCCAATAAGGTTGAGCTTGAAGCTTTTCCAGGATAGCCTGCCGGCAGGCACGAAGGCCAGCCGGCAGGCTATCCTTCTTAATAATCATCACTCCAACACCAGAATGTCCCTTAGGAATTTTTAAAACTACACCACCTGTTCGAGTATAAATTTTGGCCGCCTCACTAGCGGCTTCAAGATGATCGCTGCAAATCTTTCCAGGAGAGATCATCACCTCACCAAAAAAACTAGCATTACTCTCATAAAACCGCCGCAGGCCTGTTTTGCTACCAAATCTATCAACAACCTCACGTTTATCAAATTCCGGTGCTTCCGGTGTGACGATCTCTAAACCCTTACTTCGCAAGTGCTGTACCAACTTAAAAAATTCAGAGCTGGCAGAATAACTCACCATTCTAAACCGATACTTTTCTCCCAACTTAATCAACTTAGATATAATTTTGGGGTCATTTTTAGCATCGGTGCTGGTATAACCGGTATTTTTACTAGGAACTAAAATCCACCTTTTTACCGGCCTGACAACTTCATCAAGGTGTTTCAGAAATAAATCATCAGGTTTAACAGGCAAAATCAAAACTTGCTCACCGTTTCCCACTAACATTGCTACATCGCGATCCGCTGTAAGCGCATTCTCACGAATTTCGTGCCGACGTTGCTTCGGCAACATATTTTCTATTAAATCACTAACGTCCTCAGTAATATTAGAAACATAAACCTGCAACCAAGGTCTATTTTTTAAATTAATAGCCCCACTAACCTTTGATCCACCCTGGCTTTCATCAGGTAAAGTTATATTTTCTAGGTGAGACTCGGGCAGGGAATTGTGCATACCACCACCCGTTACAACTATTCCTTAAAATTTAACTAGTAATCGTCGCAAACCGTAAAGAATAATAGCTAAACCTAAGCCGCTAATCACCACAGTTTGAGTAACCGAACCAGCTTCAGGTAGCTCTTCTGGCTCAGCTGAGGGGCTGGGTGAGGCAGGTGCAGGACTACTGGCCGGTCTGGGTGAAGCAACGCTAGCAGCGCCACTTGGCTGGGGTGAGGCAACAGCCTCACGATTACCAAACACTACCAAGATTAGTTTTTCGTCCTCAACCGTAATCTCTTTTTGACTGGCGGTGGTTGCCTGCCAACCTCCTCTAAGTTTTTCTCTAATTTTAACTTTATCACCGTCCTCAAGGTGGCTGATATTACCGCCCCGACCATTATTATCGGCGTGGGTAATATACTCTCTCCAAGTACCATCATCATTTAGTTGCCATTCAAATGTCCAGTCCAAGCCTTCTTCATTGCTATCTCTGGTTCCGTCACCATCAATATCATGATATTTTTCGATATAAAAGCCGGTTGATTTATCCTCTTCCTCATCACAGATACAGTCCTCTTCTTCTGGACAAGTTGGAATTCGGCAAGAGCCACCGTGGCAGATCATATCGTCAGCACATTGATCATCAGTTTCGCAGGTATCATTACAATAACCTGGCTCATCCGGTTCTTCGGGCACTTCAGGCTGGTAAGCCAAAGTACAATTTTCGGCTACATTATCGTCAGGAGCGCAGTATTCACCGGCACAGGGTATACAACGAACCTCAAAATATTCCTCACTGTCATAATTAATCAGGGGTGACTGAGCACTGTCTGAGCGAGCAATTTCGTTAAAATCACCGGTTTCATCATAACGAACTTGAAAAGAATATTGATCTGTTCCGGCTGGAGCCGCACAATTAAATTGTTTTTTATCTTCCTGATCGATTGTAGCCTCAACTAAATCATCACAGGTTTCCTCAATAACATACTCAACCGTACAGACTTCCTCACCTGCTTTGGGAACACTAATCGGAGCGGTTGGAGCAATTGGTCTCCTAATTTCTCTGATATACCAAATGACACCGATTGATAACAAAGCAAATAAGATGACCGCTAAGGCACCAATCACTAATCGATTGCGCTTAAAGAAAGCTCGCCAATCGGTTTTTTTACCAGTTGGTTTATTGCTACCGGATCCTGAGCCGGCAGTTGCCGAAGCTGGCCCCGTTGGTGGTTTACCAACAGAACCTACAGATCCAGCTTTTGGTGTAGGATTAGTGGCAGCTTGTAGAGCTGACCCTCCCTGAGCTGGCATTGCCTGAATATTATTAGCAGCAGGTGCAGTAACGCCAGCAAAAGCAGCTGGCTGATTAGCTTTACCAGATAAAGGTGCAACCGGCTTAGTTTTAGATAACGCATTATCGGTTGACTGCTTATCATCCACTCCAATATACATCTGTGTTGAAGCCACACCTTGATCAGCACCAAGACCAAGTGGTTTCGCTGCCGGTTCAGACTGTGGTGTTGGCGGCTGACTAGTTTGGCCAACCGAACCAATCGCTGGAGCTTGACCAACGGTTGGCTGCTGATTATTCATCTGGTTGTTTTGTTCATCTGCCATTTTTTACCTTATTGCTAAACCGGTTAATAAATTGTTAAGCCAGCGACCGTCGACTTTTAAAGCAAACAGTCTATCCCGCTCATTGCTCTGATTAAGCAGGTCTGTACTCGACCTATCATAAGTTGGACTCGCTAAGCAAGCCGATAATTCTGAGGATTCTGTCCAGTCACACTTACCATCATCCTGTTTTTCACAGCGACCATAATCTCCATAACAAGCGTATTCAGGTTTGAAATCACAAGTACTGGCAATTGGTTCCATATCGGCATCTTGGCAAATGGTACCGCTACAACCGGTTACCATACAACCGTTTTCAACATAGGCGGCGCTAGATCCGCCATCATTATTATTAAGTTCTGGCTTATCATCAGACGGTGTTTCCCCTGGTGCTAAAGCATCGTCACCTTCGTTCTCAGTAGTTTCACCATCGCCATTCATTTCATCGGTTAAATTCTCGGTGGGCGATGGCTGATCAGTCAGAGAGGCATTTTGCTCGGTTGGAGTTGGTGAAGGAGCGGGTGATGGCGAGGAACTAACAGCCGGAACAGGCGACTGCTCTGTACCTGGCTCAACCTCCACCGGTGTTGAAATACCCCACTCGGTACAGACATCATTGTCTAAGCACGGTCGACACTGAAAAATATAGCGGCCAACTTTATCAACATCAAAGGCTTCTGATCGATTGGAGCCAGACGAAGTAGGCTCTATTGAGGTAATCTCGGCATCAGATCTACCCTCTTTAGAAGTGGTGTATAAAGCACGGAATTCGTAACGCTTAGCTTGTTCAACTGGTGTACAGGTAAATTCGTAATTGCCACCAATTTTAAATGAACTAAATTCTGGATTAATATCGATGCACTGCATCAACAACGGATTAATGGTACACATATCTGACTCACAGCGATTGGGGTTATCTAAACAAGTGTTTGCTACACAAGTACCGTTAGAACAGGTGTTGTCTTCAGGACACACACCGGTATCTGGACCACAAGAATCACCACATTGCACATCAGGCAAAATGTCACAGCGATCGGTGGTGCAGTTGACATCGCTACTCAAACAGGCATTTAAAACACAGACGCCTTCTTGGCAAGTGTGGCCATCGGTACACAAACCGGTTTCTGGACCGCAAGGCTCAGCACAGTCCACATTGGGTAGCAAAGCACACATACTTGAATCACAGAGAGCAGGATTGGCATAACAAGTTTCAAGCTGACAAGTACCGGTATCCTGATTACAAATATTGCCATCTGGACAAAGGTTGCCACCTTCACCACAGTTGCCACCACAAACAGTTACCGGCTGGTCAAGTACTTCAATCCAACCACTGCTAGGACACCAATAGTCAGGCGCCACTGAAGCTGGTACACCTTTAAAGGTGTATTTCCCAGACTGACCTAATTTAACATTGATCGGTGCTTGTTTATTATTGTTTTTGGCTGTTTGCCAAACAGAGTTATCTGGCCGAACGACCTGTTTTAAGATTTTGTGGTCGTGATTAATGGAAAACCAGCCTAATTGAGGACGATTGCGGTCATTACCAATAACCTTGTACTGAACTATTGTGTTTGGATAAATACTAATTCCTGAATCTCTAATCTGCTTGGGACTTTGGAATTTATCCATTTCTGGGAGCTTAAGGCGAATGGCGGTATCAGAACACTGCGAACTACCAGAGGGAGGTGGCGGCTCTTCGCCAGCGGGACAATCGCCAGAATACCAAACCACAAAGCCAGTATTTTGACAGGTTTGGTCCCAACCAGCATCGCCAATTCGACATTTCTTGTCAAAAACATCTATCTGCATGGTTTTGCCACAAGCCAAACCGGCGGTTGAAGCTGAGGTTCCCCAAGCGCCCTCGTTGAGACGACACTCATTTTTCCTTCCATCACAAGTATAGGTAACTACAGCCGGACCATTACACCAGGCGCTGTTGGCATCGGCGCCACAGCCTGAGCCGGATGGACCATTAGTGACTTCGGCATATACTGATTGGGCCAGAGCAAAACTCAATAGAGACAATAAAGAAAACAACAGTAAAAACAATGTCTGGCGGAATCGCATAATCTTTCACTATCATCTCAGAAAAATATCACGCAATGCAAGAGTTAAATCATCAATCAGCAATCGCAATGTTAAAAAAATTAAAGAAAAGGCTTTCCAACAAAACAACTACTCCGTGGGCACGTGCCGGTACAACGTATATTCTGGTAAATAATACATAAATATAGCCGGTACATCTTCGACTAGGTATTTTTGAAATTCAAAGTACATTAATTTTCGACGTTGCTGATTGGTTTCTTTGCGCGCATCTTCAAGCAGTTTATCTACCCGCGGATTCTGGTAACCGGAGATATTATTGCTTTGAGTGGAATGCCACCAACCGTACTGATCTGGGTCAGACGGCGCCTCTCTAGCTAAAAGCGCAACTTGAAAATCCTGCAGATCCCGCAAAATTCGAACTTGGGCGTTGATAGCAAAACGGCCACAGCCTCGTTCATCTACGTCTTGGCTGGTTTCACAGTTAATCTTGGCTTGCGAGCCCAGATTGCGCCAATCTTCAGCGATTTTTTGCGCTTCTTCTAGTAGCGGCAATGGGGTGTCGATGGTAAGAGAGAGCGGCTGAGCTGGATCGGCGGTTTCATAAAGATCAAGTGCCTTCTGTAGATTAAAAGCAAACGGCTCGATTTCTTCGGTAGTGTTATAAGCCCAAGAAACAGGCGGAATCGGTGTTAAAGCCCGTAATTTTTCGTCCTGCGGACCAGGCTTGCGGGTGGCGTAGTTAAGTGCCTGGCGAATTTCCTTGGTGAGATTGGGATCGGTGGTGTTGAAAAAAATCGCCACAAATTGGCGGGGATGAATACTCTCATCAACGGTGTACATTTGTTGTTCTGTTTCGAGTAAATTAGCTAACGAGGTTAAACCTTCGGCAATATCAACTTGTCCTAACCGAAAAGCATCAATTAGTTCATCCTCAGATAAATAAAATCGATAAACTAATCTTTCACTCTGATTCTCGATAATTAATTCCTTAACTCGTGAACCTTGGTGGGTCAATTTAATAACCTCGTACTCACCTAAGCCGATAATTTTATTTTCTTTAATGAAACCTAGCCTGGTGCGGCGTTCTTGTCTAAATAAAGGCTGGCTAACGACCGTGGGGAAGGGCGCGTAAGCATCCTGCAACCGGAAAAGCACGGTGTTATCACTTGCCACAGTCTGAACATCGGTAAAACTGTAATTGACATCCTCAGCTGTAAAAGGTTTGCCATCTTGCCAGCGCAAATTGTCTTTTAACAAAAACCTGAAAGCTCGACCGTCCTCTTCCACTGTCCAGCGTAATGCCAAAACCGGCACTGGTTGGCCGGTTTCGTCAAGAGCGGTTAGACCGGAACTAATTTTACTCTGGATATCGATGGGAATCTCTGACCAGGAATAGTAACCAACTCGACCGATATATTTTGTCTGGCGCTGCCTGGGTAAATACTGTACCAAGGTGGGAAAAAGCCAAACTAAAATAACACCTAAAACAATACTGATCGCAATAATCTTGCGATACTTGCTCCAAAAGGCCTGTGTATACCACCAGGTAACTCGAAGTTTTGACACAAAGTTAGTTTAGCAGAAAGATAGAATGGAAGATTATTTGAGTATTTTGCTTACTTCACCAACAACAAACTCAAAATTACAAATAGAGCCACTAAGACAAAAGTAGCGTAGAACATAAATTTTTCTAGTCCTCGCCTGGTGTGGAAGTTTTCACCACCGCTCATTAAGCCACCAGCCGAAAACATACCTGATTCGCCAGATTGAAAGAGAATACTGACAATCAGCAGAACAACGATAACTAAAAGTGCAATCTGCAATGGGCTCACTCGCCTATTATATCGCATAAAATTAAAAACCAAAAAACATTGGTGTTCTAAGAAAAGATTAAATTACAGCACCGAACTAATTACCGAATTAACCAGAGATAAAGCAAAGGAGAAAAAGACCAAACTCCAAAATTGGCTAAGCTCCCAACCCAGAAAAGTAATCGAACCAATATAAAATCCGGGCACTAACCAGAGAGCTAGATATAACAGACCGATGTTAATCAGCCAGTTAAAAATACCTAGGGTTAAAAAGTTAATCGGCAAAAAAAGTGTCTTCAGAATTGGCCTAATTGTAGTGTTTAACAAACCAATTACACCGCCGGCAAGTATTAAGGTAAAGGTGTTAATGGCTGAGATTTCCGGAATTAAGTAGGACAAAATAGCCACCGACATTATGGTTATTAATAATGATCGAGTTAATTTTTTCATACTAAGTAAGTTTAACACTAGAGAGTAAGCGGCGGCGAGTATGCTTGCGGGCAAACCGATGTGATTCATCTCGAATGTGCTGCAAAAGCCGACCGACTTCGCCGAGACGACTAACTGGGAGTTTGGTAAGCGGCCTATTAATGGTGGTAGGCGGGTGACCGGTGGTAATAAAAGAATGACTGGCGGTATTTTTGAAATTGTTTTCTTCGGTATTTTCTTCTATTTTGGCGGCGGTTCGTGTAGGTAAAGCAACTAAAACTGGCGGTAGGAAGAGTCTATCTGGTCGTTTGCCGATAGAAATAATTACTGGTTTGGTTAGAAGATTGCCAACGCGGTCAGAGAAATAGTCTTGAGCAAAAGCTTGCCGAGCCTTAGAAAGCTGACCTTGACCACCATCAACAAGGATTACATCTGGCCAACCCCATTCCGGATGTTTCTGTCTGCGGTGCAAAGCTTCCTGCAACATTGCATAGTCATCTGGGGTTTGTTTGGATCGAATGTGAAATTGGCGATAGAATTTTTTGGCGGGCTGGCCGTTGAGAAAAGTGACGAGGGAAACCACGGCGTATTTGCCTTGGTAATTGCTGACGTCGTAGCCCTCGATGCGGCCAGCCCGCCAACCTTCTGGTAGACCAAAGTGTTGTTGTAAAAGTTTGGTGAGTTCGTCGACGGCTTGCCGACCATAGGCGCTTTGCAGTTTTGGCAAGGCTACATCAGGTGATAATTTAAACTGCGGACTAACTAGCTGCTCGATTTCCTGATATTGGTTTTTAAGCCTGGCGGCGGCCTCAAATTTTGAGGCCGCCGCCAGCTCCTTGATTTTCTCCTTCAATTCGCGCTGAACAGTTTTTGTCTGACCTCTAAAAAACTTTTTTAATCTCTCAATCATTGATCGATACTCCTCGGCCGAAACCTCGCCAACACAAGCACCGCTACACAAACCCAAATGATAATAAAAACAAGGCTTAGCGGCAGGCTTTATCCGTTGATTGCACCAGCGAAAACTTGGTCGGACCACCCGCAAAACTTGTTTGAGCATATAGGCAGATTGAAAGGGTCCGATAACACTCGCACCACGTAGATCAGAACGGCTAGGTTTGTCTAGATCGGTCTGGCGAGCAGTCAACACTCTGGGAAACTCTTCTTTGGTAATTACGATGTAAATCGGTGACTTGTCATCACGCTGTCTGATGTTGTACAAAGGCTGATAACGCTTGATTAAATCGGCCTCAACGAAAATCGCTTCAATTTCTGAACTTAAAACTTGATGTTTGACGTCTACCGCCTCGGCTACTAATTTTTCCTTCCAAGGACCTAAGCCTTTAAGCTGCTTGTACTGAGCGACGCGCTGTCGTAAATTTTTAGCTTTACCGACGTACAAAACCGAGCCGGTGGAGGACAAAAACCAGTAAACCCCCGGCGAGTCCGGAAGCGACGACCAACGCCGCACCCAAGACCCAAGTTTGTCGGAAGACTGGATCAAGCGCGCGCCGCGCCGAGACGGTGTAGTTGTATTCTTGCTCATTAATTAAGACCTTTAATTCTGCTTGATCGGCCGATAGCCAATCCTGACCGGTTAATTCAACCTCAACTTCTTTTTTTTCAAAAGGTAAAACTACCGGCAGCACATTGATCGGCTCGGACAGTAAATCTACTTCTCCCACCAGACCAAAGGCTATTTGAACATTATACGCGGCTGAGCCGGTTTTATTTTCAATAATGAGCGTCTCTTTAGTTGGTAAGCCAATGGTGGGTAAATAACTTGGTTTTTTACTCACTTCAAATTGGGTTTGAAAATCCGGTGCGTTGGTGCTTATCTGAACCTCAACGTCTTTGCCTTCCTGTCCGGAAACTTTATACATACCGGCCGGTAAAGGTCGTGTGTCGTGCTGACCAGCAATAGCGAACACAATGTGACGCAAATCTAATTTATTAAAGTAGTCCACTCCACCGGTTGTTTTGGCCCAAGTTGGGTCGATCGGCACCCAAACCTGTCGCTGAGAATCATAGTATTCTGGCCAGGTATGCAATACATCGGTTACTAAAGAAAGCGGGCGCAATCGACTATTTTGGGCTAAGGCATAACCAGTTAAGCGTCGAGAGGGTAAGCCAGCTGATCTAGCTAGTGCAATAAACAAATCAGTAAACTCCAAACAGATTGAGTTAGAGGGATCTTGCAAAGCTCCCAAGGCACCTAAACGCAGGTGAGCATCATCTTGATCAAAACGTCGGTAATTGTAGTTAAGCGTTCCCACCACATAGTCATAAATAGCTCGCGGGCTTTGGTACTGGCTGCTTAACTGCCTGATTTCACCGTTATCAGCTGGCCAGAACTCGGTTGGTTGGGTATATTTGGGATCGGTGGTTGATTGCCACCAACTGGATCTTGAGTCAACGCGCAAGGGGCTTTGCACTTGATACTCTGACCAAGGCTGAGCGTAAACTGTGACTTGGGCGGCGACATTGACCGTAGTTTGAGCTTCGCCGGCCAACCTAAACTCGGCAATCCAGTTGCCATCAAAATCGGTAGTAATGGTCTCAGGTTGGGGATCGATCTGCTGATACTTAACTCTCTGCCAAGCAGTATCAGGCGGCAACGCGATCTGCATCACGCCTACATTTTGAGAGGAATTAGATAGGTGGTAACGGAGATTAAGATCATATGTCTGCGAATCACCAAATAAAACCGAGATACCATTTTGCATACCTACATTTGTGAACTGAACCA
>Ga0334899_1002559_pt1 | contig 14224 bp, 15 predicted proteins | sample GraSluR3_MG_FD_207219 | JGI IMG/M metagenome (GOLD analysis project Ga0334899, IMG submission 207219) | Sludge microbial communities from methane-producing bioreactor in Wageningen University, Netherlands - Granular Sludge_8_08-R3 | ecosystem: Engineered > Bioreactor > Anaerobic > Unclassified ... | reverse complement strand
GATCTTGTCAAGGTCCCATTTTTCGTACAATAGTAAAGTAGAAAATCAGGCACTAATATTGTTAGCAAATTGATATGGTGGCAATCCACCCAAGGCCTCATGTGGCCGAATAGCATTATATTCTTCTATCCAATCTTCCGTGATACAGCGTGCCTCCTCAAGTGAGTCAAACATATAGGCGTCCAAAACAGCTTCACGATATGTACGATTGAACCTTTCAATATATCCGTTCTGGGCAGGTTTACCTGGCTGAATAAAAGCCAACTTCACATGATATCTTGCTGCCCAATCTGCCATCTCTTTTGAGATTAATTCAGGGCCATTGTCAAGACGCAACTGTTTAGGATATCCTCGCCAGGACGCAAGCATATTCAAAATACGTGTGACTCGCTGTGCCGGCAATGATGTATCAACCTCGATCCACAACGCTTCGCGATTGAAATCATCTATTATGTTCAAAGTGCGAAAGGTTCTGCCATTAGACAAACTGTCGCTCATAAAATCCAAAGACCAGGACATATTGGCTGCTTTAGGCTGGAAAAGAGGCTTTGCTTCTCGAGAAGGCAATCTTTTCTTTGGCTTAACACGAATATTGAGCTTCAGTTCAGTGTATATGCGATGTACGCGCTTGTGGTTCCAACCATACCCTTGATTCCTCAAATAATCGTTCATTTTCTTGAACCCCCAGCGGGGCTTTCGCTCAGCAAGCCACAATAACTGCTTTCTAATTTCATTGTCATCTGATTTCTTGGGTTGATGGCGATATCCTGAACGGCTCATGCCTACAACACGACAGGCACGAAATTCACTGGCCTGATGTTCTATGATCAAATAACTGACCAATTTACGCCTTTCTTTGTGTCCTATAACTTTTTTTCAACAACTTCTTTCAGCAATTTGTAATCCAGGCTGAGCTCTGCATACATGTGCTTGAGGCTAGCATTTTCTTCTTCCAGTTCTCGTAATCGCTTCAGATCTGAGGTTTCCATCCCGCCATATTTGGCTTTCCATTTGTAAAATGTGCTTTTCCCAAATCCGTATTTGCGGCTTAATTCTTCCACGCCTACGCCTGCTTCAGCTTCTTTGAGGATTTTGACAATTTGTTGCTCACTGTATCTTGATCTTTTCATCGGAATCTCCTGTCCTTATTTTGCCAGAAAATTCCACTTTTGCATTGTACTATTTTAGGGGATGCTTACCAAGTCACTCTGTTCTTTTTTCGGCCTTTCTGGATTGTTGATTATTGAAGCGATTTCTGCAGGTCTTTAAATTTCTGCTTCTGTTCACTGGTCAGATTTTTAGGGACCTGTACCTCCACAGTGACATAAAGATCGCCGCGTTTTTGGGATTGATTGAGGATCGGCATCCCCAATCCCTTTAACCGGAAGGTCTTACCGGAATCCGTTTCAGACGGGATTGAAAGTTCAACTGTCTTATCCAGGGTTGAAACTTTCACCTCACCGCCAAGCAATGCTGCAAAAAAATCCACAGGCTGGTTAACCCGCAAATTATTACCATCGCGCTCAAATTTCGGATGGGATTTCACATTGACTTTCAAGTAAAGATCACCCGATCCCCTGGCACCCTGGCCGCTCAAACGAATCTTCGACCCGGTTTTTACACCTGGTGGAATCGTCGCTTCAATCCGGCGGCCATCCTCATAAGTCAGGACCCGGGTGGTACCCCTAAAGGCTTCTTCCAGTGATATTTCGACGGGATGCTCAATATCCTGGCTGCGCTGTTGCCTCTGAGGGCTGGTCCGAGACGAAGTGCGCCGGGTTGTTCTTGCGCCTCCCATCCCGCCAAAGAGGGTTTCAAAGAAATCCGAAAAGCCCCCCAGACCGCCTCCAAACATCTGCTCAAACTCCTCCTGGCTGACGGTGCGGTATTGCGTCCCCCCCGGCTGTCCCCTGGCAGCCCATTGGGTCCAATCGAAATCTTCCGGCCGGCCGCCAGTCTGCTGATACTGCTTCCATTGCGAGCCAAACTGATCATATTTTTGGCGCTTGTCTTCATCTGAAAGCACCTGATAGGCTTCGTTAATTTCTTTGAACTTCTCTTCCGCGTTGGGATCATCCGGATTGACATCCGGGTGGTATTTCCGGGCTAATTTGCGATAAGCTTTTTTGATCGCATCCTGGTCGGCTTTTTTGTCAACGCCCAGGGTGTGATAATAATCTTTATATTCCATAATAATTCCTTTTAATCCATTGTATCGTATCAATTCTAGGACAGGAATATTTGAAAACCATTAGAGATAAAGTCTTTTCCAGGTGTCCCACCTGAGATCCACATCTGTTTCTGTTTTTTAAATGATCCGCAAGACACACCCCCATCTACATTTAAATTTTTCATTTTGAACACATGCTACTAGCCGAACAGATATCTTATGTGTTCAGGCTGTTTCCGGATCAAATTCTCCCCGATATTCCTTAGGAAGGAGTTCAGCGATCTTTGTCATGATCAAACGCCCAGCCTCCCGGATCTCCTCACGGCTGGGGCGGTTGGGATTCTTCGCCGCCAGAGGGCCAAATATTTTTCCTATTTTGGTTCTGATTCCCAATCGCCTTTTGTTCTCGGTAATGGTCTTAAAGAGTTTCCACTCATTATCGCTGATCGTGCCCATCGGAAGGATGGGAGCCCCTGTCCGGAGAGCCATGAACGCCGCGCCGGGAAGCGCAGGGTTCAAAGGGCCTTTATGGACATGACCCTCGGGATAAATGACCAGAACCCCACCCTGAGCCAGGACGGCCTCAGAGGCGCTCAAGGCTTCAAAATTCGGGGTCCCCTGTTCAATTTTTAAGGTCTGCCAGCCATTGGGAAATACCCGCATGATGGGCGGCGCGTTGGGCATCTCGAAATCTCCGATGAACTCCAGCGGCAGGCGGGTGGCATGGATGGGAGCGACAGTGTCCAGGAAGCTGAAATGGTTGCCAACGATCAACAGAGGGCCCTTGTCAGGGATATTCTCTTTACCCATAACTTCCCAACGGGTGAGAATTGCACCGACAAGATCAATCCCGGTCGTGAAAACACCGCGGATGAACCGGCGGCGGGGCCAGGGATATTTTTTAATATAATTCTCCAGCGAGTTATTTTCAGTCATGAGAACCATCTCCATAAAAAGACAATAATAAAATAATGAACTGAGGACTCATAATGCCAGCGCCATTTATTATAACCAGAATCAAGAACAAGGTTGCGTTTTCGCCATAATCCGTTCTCCGGCCAACCCTGTATGGCGTTCTAACCGGTGATCTCAGGTGACCCTGATCTTCAATTTCAATCCCTATTCTGATTAATGAGGATGCCTACCAGATCGGGTGTTTCCCTTAGGATCAGGTACGCACCAGCCCGAGCCAGCTCCCTCTCGGTGCCAAACCCGCACAGCACGGCAACCGTCTGCGCGCCGGCCGCCTTGCCGGCACTAACATCCACAATGGTGTCGCCAATCATCAGACAATCTTCCGCCTCCAAGCCAAGTGCCTGCGCGGCATGGCGTACGGGATCGGGGAAAGGTTTTGTGTATTTGGTCGTATGGGCGGTGACAACCGTATCAAAATAGGGCAGCAGGTCAAAATATTCAAGGAAATGGGCAGTTGTCTCAGCGTCCCTGGCACTGACAACCGCCATTTGAAAATGCCCCTTGAAGGACGCAAGCATCTCCCTTGTGCCGGGAATGATCCAGAACCGTTCCTGTTTGGTCTGGCGCGATCGGCGTTTTCTTGAGAACCGATTATAAAGATTTGAAAGGGGTTCATCCATCCCCAGCCTGTCTGCCAGGCTGTAGAAGAAATTCGCCGGCGTTTCAATCGCCATCACGACCCAGCGGGCAAAACGACCCGGGTTTCGGTCCCGAAACATCCAGGAGACTGGGCTTAATAAATTACTGATCCGGTGAACCAGATGGTCATCGGTATTGCTCAGCGTACCATCCACATCGAACAACAGCCCTTTGACACGCGTGAGGTCAAGCCCGCCGCTCACAATACCCTTGCTGCTCATTGAAGTTCCAACAGGATCAATTCGACCAATTCTGCAGAAGGCGCAACCACCCAGACTGTCCTGGCACCCTCCTGCCAGATAATCACGCTGCTATCCGATCCCTCCCAGGCAGGCAGGTCATTGATCGCTGAAGGGGCAGTTTCCCAGCGCAAATCGGCGTACCGGACAAAGGCGTCCACAAATTCATCGGCGTCTTTATTCGTATCCCAGACAGCATCAAATACAAATACCACATCGTCAGAATCCTCATCCAGATAAAAAGCATAAGAATCACCACCCCACCCTTCTGCAGCAGATGCAGCCAGCGATTCGGGAAGCCGGTGAGATTCATCATAGGCCTTATTGAGGATCAGGAAGGTATACCATTCACCCATCACGTTCTGATCATATAACGACCACCCCGCCCCCAATACATCGGTCAAGTCGGGAAGAACAACAGGAATGGGCAGGTCATCTGGATAACGCTCGGGATGTAAGATTTGTTCCGTAGAAACCGGTGGATTTTCATAAACCGCATCAACAGCTGCAAAGCCGCCGTCATTGTAAAGGAGCTCGACAAACACCAATCCCTGTTCATACGGGAAGTATAAGTCAGCAGCCATGTATGGCGGTGCAGAATCAAACACCGGCGACTCAAAGTCATTGTACATGTCCATCAGGTCATCGTAATCATCACGGGTGGCGTAAGTTTGAAACCAGAGAAGTTCCGTAAGGGTGGCGTCCCCTTCAATCAACGCCGTCACTGCCGCACATCGCTCGGAATTATCCTCGCACGTATCTTCATTCAATCCCAGGCCCTCCTCCAAACCGTAAACCTGGTCCTGCAGGACATGCGTGAATTCATGGGCATAAGTCATTTTCTCTGATCCGCCAAAGTCCGTTCCCTGAACAACATACATGGCCTCTTCTTCACTATCGTAAAATCCGGCGATTTGTTCGGAGTAAAGATCGGTATAAAACTGTCTCAGGTCAAAGTCAGTAGGAAGCAAAACCAGCAAAGAGAGGATTTGTACATCTCTGCGGGCATCCTGCTCGGTGTATTCAGAAAAAAAGTCTTCGGTGACAATCTCCCGGAGTTCAGACATTGAGATAAGCTTTCGATCAACGACATCCGTTACGCGCAGACCCCGGATTTCGGAGACCTGCTGTTCAACCAGGAGCATCATTTTCAGAGTGTCAGCAGGCAGGTCATTGTCAGAGGGGACGTCCAGCGAATTGGTTGGTATCTGGAAATCACTGACTGGTGTGGGTTCATTCCCATCACCAGGCCTGCCAAAGGGCCAGATTAATGAAATCCCGGCACCACTGACAGCGATCAATGCCAGGCAGATACATGAGATGATGACAATAACAGCACAGCTTAGCAGAATATGTTTGGTTCTTTTAGATTCCATGGTCTTCCTTAAACTATTTAGACAAATATGGTTCTATTCTACTCAAAGGCAAAAGGGAATAAAAGCAGCATTCCTGAAAAGGGCCTTGTGTGGGATGAAAAAAGCCCCGGCCGGGGCTCCAAATCTGTCGTCAGAATCCGATTCCCCTAAAGGTCAAGGATATACCCCACACCACGAACGGTTCTGATCAAGTGTGGGTGCTTCGCGTCTTCCTCTATCGCTTGCCGAAGCCAGCTGATGTGGACATCCAGCGTGCGGGTATCACCCGTGTAATTGGTCTCCCAAATGGTTGTAAAGAGCGGATCACGCTCAACAATTTCCCCATGATTCTCGATCAGCATCGCAAGAATCTTGACGAGGCGGGGGGTAAGTTTCGTCTGGTTTCCATTACAGGTCACAAGCTGTGTCCGGGTGTTAAGTTCAATAGGCCCAATCTCCATAATGAACTTATCATGGGTAGGCTGATAGGCTCGCAGGCGATTGATCAGTTTTTGTACGGTAAAGGGAAGATACAGGACTAGGTTGGCGTCCACATCTTCAGGTATCGCAACTTTTTTATCAACAATCAAGATGATCGGTAACTCACTATCCGCCTTACGGAAAGACTGACAGATTCGCACACCGCTTGTTCTCAATGAAGCCGCATCAATCACGACCACATGCGGACTGACCGAATCGAGATTTTTCAGACCGGAACTGCCGCTTGATGCCCGGGTTACATCATATCCTTTCTGACTTAATTCCTCAGAAAATGAAGCGTGATCTCCCCGCCTGCCCTCCACCAGAAGGACAACCAATGATTTCTCTGACTTCAATATAAAATCCTTCCCGCATCCCTATCTGTAAAACAAAATCCTTCAATCACCGGGCAGAAACCAATCGGCAATAGTGTGGCAGCGGTGATGATGTTTGAAGTGAAAGTAAATGACCCTGTTTATTATAATTAACTTCAGGCCTTCCAAGACCCCAAAACCAATGGATCAATTAAACTTACTATAATTACGAATATTTAAGATTACCACTAATTCCGGTCTGGACTTGTTTCGATTATACACGAAAACCTTAAAATATCGTAGCCAAATTTGCATATCTTTCTCAATGGATTCAGTTGCACCCTGCTACCCGCCGTGTTAGAATCAAAACCACAAAGAAAATTGTAGGAGATCCCCATGTCAAAAATGATCGAGGTCGAGATCGACAGCGTTCGGGTGAGCCTGACCAACCAGCAAAGGATTGTGATCCTGAGGGAAAAGGATCAGGAGCGTTACCTGCCTATCTGGATTGGGCTTTATGAGGCTGAAGCCATAACCATTGCCCTGCAGGAAATCCAAATCGCCAGGCCTCAAACCCACGATTTACTCAGCACATTGATCCAATCCCTCAATGCCAAATTGATCCAAGTCGAGGTTGTTTCTCTTTCTGATGATGTCTTCTATGGCAATCTGATCCTGGATGTGAATGGCGACCGAAAAGGTGTGGACTGCCGGCCCTCCGATGCCCTGGCGCTGGCAGCTCGAATGCAAGTCCCGATTCTCGTGTCTGAAGATGTCATGCACACAGCCGGCATCGTCCCGGAAGAAGATATCTCCGATTCGGAAGTCGAGGTACACGGCGAAGATGACATGGCCGATCTGGAAGATCAGGACCTTGACATCTTCGAGGATTTCCTCAAGAACTTTGATATTGACGATCTGGACCAGAGTTCAGACGCCGATAATGATGAGAATTGATCAATTTAAACCCTGACAGAGGTTATAATAACCGGGAGGCTTCAGTTGAAACTGAACCCCGGTTTTTTATACAATAAGACAAAGAAACCTGTTCTTATCTATCCCGATTGAGTTGTGATCCATGAGTGATGATTTTGCTCTCAACGATGAAACCCTAACTGAAAATCCAACCCTTCCCAGCAACCGCGAAGCCGAAGAAGCATTGATCGGCGCGGTGCTAATTAACCAGGAAGTTTTTCTCGATGTCTCTCAGTTTTTACGTGCAGATGATTTCTTCCTGGTCCGCAACCAATGGGTCTGGGAAACTTTCCAGCATCTCAGTGAGACCCGGCAGCCCATTGACCTGGTAACTGTCACTGAAACGCTTTCCAACCATGGTCAATTGGACGAGGTCGGCGGCGAAGCTTACCTGATCTCCCTGATCAACCGGGCGCCAAACGCATTCCATGCCGAGTCTTATGGCCGGATCATTGAACAAAACGCCATCCGCCGCCGGATGCTGGATGCAGCCAAAGAGATTGCCCGACTGGCTTATCACCAGGATCAGACCATTGACACAGTGGTGGATGAAGCAGAAAAGGCCATCTTCAACGTCAGCGAACGTCGGATCAAACGTGACCTAATCCGCATCAGAGAAGTCGTTCGTGAATATTATGACCGGATTGACGAACTTCAACGCAGAGCTGATGATATCTATGGGGTTCCAACCGGATTATATGATCTGGACAATTTATTAGGCGGTTTGCAAAAATCAGACCTTTTAATTGTTGCAGGCCGGCCCGGTTCCGGCAAAACTGGGTTCTTGCTGGGGACCATGCGAAATGCCGCTCTCGTTCATAAAAAACACGTGGCGATGTTCTCCATGGAAATGTCCAATGAACAGCTCCTCCAGAGAATTATCGCGATGGATACCAAAATCGATACCCAAAGGCTCCGTACTGGAGATCTGAATGATAATGAGTGGAGTGTCTTTTTCCAGGCTTTAGAGTCTTACGATAAAGCCATGATCTTTCTGGATGACACGCCAGCCATCACACCGCTCTCCCTGCGCACCAAGTGCCGCCGGCTCGATCTTGAATACGGCCTCGATCTGGTCATCGTGGATTACCTTCAGTTAATGACCGGGGACAGCCACACAGATAACCGGGTGCAGGAGGTCTCCAATATCTCCCGGAACCTGAAAGTACTGGCGAGGGAATTAAATGTTCCCGTGCTGGCGGCCGCTCAACTCTCACGTGCCGTAGAGCATCGTCCCGGGAAAAAACCGCAGCTCTCTGACCTGCGTGAATCCGGTTCACTGGAACAGGATTCGGACATTGTCATGTTTATCGATCGGGATCCCACCAGTGAGGATATAGAAAAACGCAATAAGGCCGAACTGATTGTGGCTAAACACCGCAACGGGCCCACCCACCCGGGCATAGGGCTGGTTTTCATTGATGACCTGGCGAAATTTGAGAACGCCGCCCGCGGCCTTGAGCCGGAAGGCTGAGAGGGAGATAGACCGTGGCAGATTCCCTCCCCTTCAATGGCTTTCAGGAGGACAACCTCGACCTGATCCGTCTACCGGAAGGTTTTTTCTCACAGCTCCTGCCTGATCTGAACGACCTGAACCAATTACGGCTTTTGCTGTACATGTTCTGGCACATGGAACAGCAGGAAGGAAAAATCCGCTATTTCCGGTTTGAAGACCTTGCCTCTGACCCCGCTCTGGTAGAGATGTGTGGTGGTGTTGAGAAGTTAAAAATCGCATTGGACGACCTGGTTGCGATGAACATTGTGTTAAAAGCTGAGCTTGATTGGATGGATGAAACCCTTTACTTCATCAACGGGCCGCAAGGCCGCGCGGCCATCCAATCCATTGAGGCCGGTACGTGGCGGGAGGATAGTGTCTGGAAGCACCACAAACCGATCCACCTGACCAGACCTCAGCCCAATATCTTTAAGCTTTACGAAGAGAACATCGGACCGATCACCCCCATGATGGCGGAGGTTCTCAAAGCGGACGAAGCGGATTATCCCTCAAACTGGATAGAAGAAGCCATCCGCATCGCCGTTACCCGGAACGCCCGGAACTGGAAGTATGTTCAGGCGATTCTGGAACGCTGGCAAACAGAAGGACGTGATAATGAGCAAAATCGACGAGACAATTCGCAAGATCCGGGAAGCTACCGAGAAAGCTGGCTCGGACATGACTGAACATCAGAAAAACGAAGAACCGATCCGCCAGGCACGGATGCCCGGTGATCCTGACTGCCCTATCTGCGGCGGGATAGGTTACCTCCGGCGCGAGCTGCCCATTAACCACCCTGATTTCGGAAAAATTGTTCCCTGTTCCTGCCGGTCTGAGGCAATTACTCAATCCGCCCGCTCACGCCTGTTTCGAATGAGCAGTCTGGAAGCATTGAATGAACTCCGGTTTGATAATTTCGAGAAACGCGGCCGGGTTGGCCTGGGCCAGCTTCAGGGTGATTCGATTGAAAACGGTTTCAATCAGGCATTGAACTTTGCACAGAATCGAGAAGGCTGGCTCCTGTTGATGGGACGCTATGGCTGTGGCAAGACCCATCTTGCCGCTGCAATCGCAAACCATGTGATAGAGGAGGATATTTCAACAATTTTCCTGACCGTACCGGATTTGCTCGATTGGCTTCGCTATGCTTATTCAAGCAGCGGGATGGAAATCAGCTTTGAAGAGCGGTTTGAAGAAATCCGTGAAATTCCTTTACTTATCCTGGATGATTTTGGAACCCAAAATGCCACGGCCTGGGCCCAGGAAAAGATCTTCCAGATCATGAACCACCGCTATGTAAACCATCTTCCCACTGTGGTCACCAGCAATAATCCCATCACCGATTTTGAGGGACGGATCCGTTCCCGGCTGCAGGATCCAAACCTGGTCACTGTGGTAAAAATCCTTGCACCGGATTACCGCAATCCCACCGATGATACCGGGCATCCCGAACTCTCGACCCTCGCCCTGCACAGCCGGCAGACCTTTGGAAACTTCAGCCTGCGGCAGCATGAAAAAATCCCGGCGGAAAGCCTGCGCGACCTGAAAGATGCATTTGAAGCTGCCCGGAACTTTGCGGAACATCCCAAAGGCTGGCTTTTGCTCACAGGCCCTTACGGATCGGGCAAGACTCACCTGGCGGCTGCAATTGGCAACTATCAAGCCGGTCTGGGTTTCCCGCCGCTGATGGTCAGCGTCCCTGATCTCCTAGACCATCTCAGAGCGACCTTCAGCCCCAACAGCGCGGTGTCCCTGGATCGGCGGTTCGAGGAAATCCGGACTGCGCGGCTCCTGATCCTGGACGACCTCGGCACCCAATCAGCAACCCCCTGGGCGCGGGAAAAACTTTACCAGCTTTTCAACCATCGCTATAATGCTGAACTCCCCACCGTGATAACGACCTCAAGCACCCCGGAGGAACTGGATCCTCGTCTCTACAGCCGGATGCAGGATAACCGGATCTGCAATGTGCTCATCCTGCCCGTTCCCGCCTACCGCGGACGGTGAAGTTTAGAAACAACCCCAAAATGCCTGATCCGAATTTTCATGAATTACCTATAAATTAGGCATTAATCTTTGGCTGGGAAAAACCGGAAAATGTCCGGGCGATCACAACCCACACAAAAAGGATCACCAGGCCGCTCAAGACCGTCTCCATAGACAGACCCACAACCACCAGCCAGGCAATGAGAACAATTAAACCCGCGATCAGGCCTGCAAAAAGTCCCGCCTGCAAAGGCTTTTCCCGGCTCATCAACCCTGCCATAAACCCGCCGGCAGCCGGCGCCAGAAGGAACGGGATCAGGCTCAGCAAAAAATTATTTCCGCGGGCGACAATCCCGGGGAAGAAGCTGTTAATAATCAACAAGATGGCAAATGCAAACCCAAGGATCACAAACGCCCCAACCAGACTGGCAAGAATCAATTTTTTCTTCATCAACAACTCCCTTCAATAATATAATTTTACCCGAACCTTCCTGCGTTCAGGCCTGTGTCAGGGGCTTGCGTTTAAGCAGGAATGCACCCAGACCGGTCAGGACAATAATCCCGGCGCTGACAAGATAGACGGCGTTCAAGCCGGCACGGTTTGCAATAGGCGTGAAGAAAAAGGAGGTCAGAAATTGTCCTAAAAACATCATGGTGACAAAAATCCCATTCGCGCGGCCTCTCACCTCTTCATCAACATCATGTGCCAGCCAGGTTGCCAGGTTGGAAGCACTCAGCCCCATACAAAACCCTAAGACGAGTTCGCCGACAATGACCAGGGACCAGGAAGTCGCCAATCCAAGAGCAAGGTACCCACCGCCGAAAAGTAACGATCCATAGACAGCGACTTCTCTGAAAGGCATCCGCCTGCCAATCCGTTCATAGAGCAACCCGCCAAAAAATGAGAAAAGACCGGAAGCAGCCCCAATAAGGCCCACTTCCAGAGCACCAACGCCCAAAAGGGACGTCAGGTAATAGGCGATGAATACCGGGATTGTCACAAAAGTAAACTGGCTGAGTAAAACAGCCGCATAGATATAAATCTGGGCAGGGCTGATCTTAAGTTTAGCTTCCAAAATTGATCGCTCAGACTGGACTTGCTTATCCGGCTCAAAAATAAAAGCTGTTGCAAGGGGGAAAAGGATCAACAAGGGAAGGTAGGCCAAGAATGAATATCGCCAATTGAGATCAGCCAGGATCCCACCAATCGAAAGAAAGACAACACCAGCCAATCCGGTAAATGCGGAATGCGCGCCCATAAATTTTGCCCGCTGCTGCCCCTCAAAATAATCCGCAATCAGCGAATTGGTAGCGGTTGTGGTACCCGCAATGCTGAGGCCGACCAAAGCACGGGTGATCAGGATCGCGCCAATCGAATTCAGGAAGACGGCAGCACTCCCGCCCAGCCCCCCCAGCAGCAAAGACATGACCAGCACGGGTTTACGCCCAAACCGGTCGGTAAAATATCCTATGACCGGCCCGCCAAGGACAACGAATAACGCGGGCAGCGTGATGATCATCGAAATCCAAAATTCAACTCCGGGGACATTCTGGAATTCCGCCATCATCGCCGGCATACCCGGAGAAAGACTTGAGCCAGCCATCAGAGCGATATTAGCTCCTGATAGAAGAATTATCCTTACAAGGATATTTACTGATGAATTTTCTGATTTAATCGTCAAGGCTTATCCATTCATAATAATTTCTAATATTGGTACACAGCGTCCAATTCAGCCGGTCTTTGTTCTGTATTTAGAGGATGTCAGGGTTTCCGATTGGGGCAGCGTTGAAGCAAAATAATTGCGAGGACGACCAGCAGACCACCAAGCCACTGCTGGAGCACCAATGTCTCACCCAGGAATGCCGTTGAAATCAAGACAGCCAGAACGGGCTGAAGTGTCAGGATCACCGACCCGCGGGCAGCACCAATTAATTCTAGTCCATGGTTCAAGGTCAGGATCGGGATCAGGGTTCCGAAGATACCCAGTGAGAATAATAACACCCAGCCGGTCATCGTATCCGGCAGGTTCACACCAAAGATCGGGATTAGGCCTAATCCGGCAATCATTGCGCTGGTATTGACCCAGGTCGTACCCACATGATGGTCAGGGATTTTGTTGAAGACCTTTGCGCTCCAAATATTGTACAGAGCAATCGCAAAACCGTTTAAAAGGGACAGGATCACGCCGGGGAAATCCACCACCAGCGATTGTCCAAAATCCACAACCGCCAGGAGCAGACCAACCATGGTCAACGGCAAACCCACCCACCAAAGCCGGGGAACAGGCTGGCCGGTGAGCAGTCCATGGAAAACCACAAGCGATGGGTAGACATAAACCAGGATGACATAAAGCGAAGAGGAAAGCCGGCTCAGCGCAAATAAGGCCAGTAAACTGGCTGCGGCATAAATCAGTCCCAATCCAATCAATTGCCATCGCTGTTCTGGGATGAAGCTGCTCTTCGCCCTCCGTAACAGCAATATCACCCACATCAGAGGCGCTGAGATTGCGAAACGCAAAACGGCAACCTGGCCGGGTGTCAAACCCGTCAATCCGGGGACCCATTTCATAAGGATGGTGCTGATGGCTAATCCTATGGCTGTGACTGTCACCAGGAGAAAGCCGGCGGTTTGTTTTTTCATTACAGACTCCAATAAAAGACCAGCGCCAATTATACCGGCTTATCCCCTTCTGCAATAATGGCGATCTATCATGATTAATCCAGGCATGTGACCACGTTGTCACGGTAAAGTAAAAATGTCCTGCATAGATGCAATTACGTGATGCCTAGCTTTAATCTGAGCCCTTTATTACTTGAATATCTCTGGGGCTGAGACTGCTTCGGCGACCTGGCAGCCTTCTCGCAGTGACACAAAATCCTGTCAGCGCGAGGAACACCCGCCAGGGTGTGACATGGCGATCTCAGATTCTCGCGTTGAAACCGAGCTCCCTGGCTAGCCACTTTGATAATCAATGTCATTCTGAGATTGCCTCTTCGACCTACAGTCTCCTCATCGCAATGACAAGTTCGTTTGTCTGCCATAATTTGACATAATCGGATATTTATAGTAAACTTTATATACATTATCCCCACCCCCCTAGGGGAGGGGTTAGGAGGAAGAGTCCTATGGAACACAATCACAAAGACAGCATACAACGTTTAAAAACCATTGAAGGGCATATCCGCGGTATCCAGCGGATGCTTGACGATGACCAGTATTGTATTGACATCATCCGCCAGATCCAGGCGGTTCAATCCGCCCTGAACAAGGTCAGCGCAAACATTCTGGATGGGCACCTCAACTCCTGCCTTCTTCAGGCAGTTCAGGGGGATAACCCTCAAGATCGTCAGCGGGTGCTGAACGAGATCACAGAAGTCTTTGACGCTGCCAACCGGGTTTAGCCCATTTAACGCATTACAAAAAGGAGATCGATATGAAAACTGTAACCTATAACGTTCCAAACATTTCCTGCAACCATTGCACGCATACCATTGCCATGGAGCTTTCAGATATCGAGGGTGTGAGTCATGTTGACGCAGACGTACAAACTCACCTGGTCACAGTGACCTTCGATGAGCCGGCCAGCGAACAGCAA
>Ga0334899_1002555_pt1 | contig 14239 bp, 6 predicted proteins | sample GraSluR3_MG_FD_207219 | JGI IMG/M metagenome (GOLD analysis project Ga0334899, IMG submission 207219) | Sludge microbial communities from methane-producing bioreactor in Wageningen University, Netherlands - Granular Sludge_8_08-R3 | ecosystem: Engineered > Bioreactor > Anaerobic > Unclassified ... | reverse complement strand
TGAACGTCGGCTGGTACAAGCACGATCGCGCGGAGGATCGCTACGCGCGGGTGGGCGGGCACTACATGACGCTGGCCGGCTACCGGCGCGACGGCGAGGGCCTCGTTTTTCTCATCCACGATCCGGCCCCGCGGAGCGGCCCCGGCAAGGTAACCCACGCGACGCGGCTCGTGCCGATCGGCGCGGGACGGCTCGCCCCGTGGAGGCAATACCCCGAGCGCAGCGCCGTGGGGCAGCTCCGTCTCGACGGCGTTGTCGTCAAGAGCACGGCCGACGTGGCCCTGCTCGACGGGGCGATCCGCTTCGAGCTTCACCGGGCGGGGTCGCCGCGGATCGATTCGCCGTGAGATCCAATTCGCGAAAGGGCCGGGAGATGGCGCCGGGGCGAAGAGGCCGCTCCGGAACGCGCCCGCTCAGATCTCCTTGGGCAGGCGGTGGCCCATCTTGTCGCGTTTCGTGGCCAGATAGCGGGCGTTCTCTTCGTGGATGGGGCCCACGATGGGCACCTGGTCGACCACCTCGAGATCGAAGCCGCCGTAGATGAAGGCGTCGGTCTTTTTCGGGTTGTTCGTCAGCAGGCGGACCCGCGACAGCCCGAGGTCCTTCAGGATCTGGATCCCCACCCCGTAGTCGCGGCTGTCGACTTGATGCCCCAGGGCCAGGTTGGCCTCGACCGTGTCGAGCCCCTGATCCTGAAGCCCGTAGGCCTTGATCTTTTCGACCAGTCCGATGCCGCGTCCTTCCTGGGGCAGGTAGACCAGAACGCCGCCCCCTTCGCGCCCGATCATTTCCAGGGCCATGTGCAGTTGGTCGCCGCAGTCGCACCGCAACGAGGCCAGCAGGTCGCCCGTGAAACACGACGAGTGCAGGCGCACCAGGGGGGCCTGGGGGTCGACGACCCGGGCGGGCTCTCCGACGATCACGGCGATGGGCTGTTGGTCTTCGTAACGCACGCCGTAGACGACGATCCGCCCCTCGCCGTAGCGCGTGGGCAACTCGGCCTCGGCCAGGCGGTAGACGAGCTTCTCCCGCTGGCGTCGATAGCGAATCAGGTCTTCGATCGTGATGATCTCGATGTGGAACTGCTGGGCCAACTCGTAGAGTTCGTTTCGGGTGGCCCGATTGCCGCTGTCGTTGAGAATCTCGCAAAGGACTCCGGCGGGCTGAAGCCCGGCGAGCCGGGTCAAGTCGACCGTGCTCTCGGTATGGCCGGCGCGGCGCAGGACGCCCCCCTCTTTCGCAACGAGGGGAAACAAGTGGCCCGGCCGCACGAAATCGCCGGGCTTGCTCGCCGGGTCGACGATGGCCCGGATCGTGGTCGCACGCTCCTGGGCGGTAATGCCGGTGCGGCAAGTGCGGTGATCGACCGGGACGGTGAATCCGGTCCCCAGCGGGGCCGTGTTCTGCTCCACCATAGGGGGGAGGTCGAGCCGCTGGCAAACCTCGGGGAGGACGGGCATACAGAGCTGCCCCCTCCCGTGGGTAATCATGAAGTTCACGATCTCGGGAGTGACCTTTTCGGCCGCGCAGATGAAATCGCCTTCGTTCTCGCGGTTTTCATCGTCCATGACGATGACGATTTCGCCTCGGGCAATCGCTTGGACGGCCGCCTCGATCGTCGATAGTTTTTGGGTCACGCTGTGGTCTCCGACTCGGCGTCACGGGGCTGGGGAACCCCTTTTCGACCAGCGCCCAGCCGTTTTTCCGCTCTGGAGGGGTCGATTCCCGATTGGGCTCGCCCGGTCGTTTGTCAGGGCCCGGCCGATCGGGTAGGATAGGGCCGACCCATCCATTGTAAGCCTTGGAAGTGCCTGTTTCTACGGGCAGACCGAGCTTGTTGTCGAAGGAGATTGCGATTATGGCGAGTCGTGTCAGTCGGCGTCAGTTTCTGAAGCGTTCGGCCGCGGCCGGGTCGGTGTTGGCGGTGGGCGGCGTGCTCCGCGGCCGGGCCCGCGGCGGAGAGTCGCCCAACGAAAAGTTGAACGTCGCGGTGATCGGCGTCGCCGGCCGCGGGGCGGGGAACCTGGGCGGCGTCAGCAGCGAAAACATCGTGGCGCTGTGCGACGTCGACGACAAGCGTCTCGACGGGGCGGCGGCCCGTTTTCCCGACGCGAAGAAGTACAACGACTATCGCAAGATGCTCGACGAAATCGCGGGCCAGATCGACGCGGTCGTGGTGAGCACCCCCGACCACACCCACGCGGGACCCGCGGTCATGGCCATGAAGATGGGCAAGCACTGCTACTGCGAGAAACCCCTGGCGCACAACGTGGCCGAATCGCGGATCATGGCCGAGGTCGCCGCGGCCAACAACCTGGCCACCCAGATGGGTACGCAGATCCACGCGGGCGACAACTACCGTCGGGTCGTCGAGATGATCCAGGCGGGGGCGGTGGGGCCCGTGCGGGAGGTTCACGTGTGGTGCGGCAAGGGTTGGGGGGGAGGCGAGCGCCCGACCGAAACGCCGCCCGTCCCCGAACACCTCCACTGGGACCTGTGGCTTGGCCCGGCCCCGTATCGTCCGTACCATCCCATTTACGTGCCGGCCAACTGGCGGCGGTGGTGGGACTTCGGCAACGGCACCTTGGGCGACATGGCATGCCACTACATGGACCTGCCCTTCTGGGCGCTCAACCTGCGCCATCCCACGACGATCGAGGCCGAGGGGCCGCCGGTTCATCCCGAGACGTGTCCGCTGAAGCTGATCGTGCGCTACGAGTTTCCCGCGCGCGACGAAATGCCGGCGTTGAAGTTCACCTGGTACGACGGCGAAAATAACCGGCCGCCGATCCTGGAACAGAACGGCATGCCTCCGTGGGGCTCGGGCGTTCTTTTCGTGGGCGACGAGGGCATGCTGCTGGCCGACTACGGCCGCCGCCAGTTGTACCCCGAGACGAAGTTCGCCGACTACCAGCCGCCCGAACCGACCATTCCCGCCTCGATCGGGCACCACCAGGAGTGGATCGCCGCCTGCAAGACGGGCAGCCCCACCACCTGCAACTTCGACTATTCGGGCGCGCTGGCCGAGGCCGTCCTGTTGGGCAACGTGGCCTATCGGACCGGCGAGAAGCTCGAATGGGACGCCAAGGGCCTCAAGGCCGTCAACTGCCCCGATGCCGACCAGTATCTCCGGCGTGCCTATCGGGCCGGCTGGGAGCTTTAGCGCGGATTCTTCCGGACCGTTTCGTCGTGCCGCTTTGAAACGGTCTTTTGGGGTGAGTCCTTCCGGCTGAAGCCGGTACTACGAACGCGGATGAACCATCCGCGTTGGGGTTTCGTTCGCGCCTTATGTGCCCCACGTTCGAGTCTTGCGCAGCAGCCCCCGGGGCGTGTGGGCGTTCCGCGTTCGCGCCGGGTTGAAACCGGGCTGACAGGCTCCGGGGCCGGGTGTGGGCGAATTGGGATTGGAGAAGACGCCGGGACTTCGGACTAGAAGAACCCGCCGCCGCCCCCGCCGAAGCCGCCGCCCCCGCCGAACCCACCCCCTCCGCCGAACCCGCCGCCGCCGCCGCCCAGGCCGCTGAAACCTCGGCCTCCGGTGCCGCCTCCGGTGGCTCCGCCCTCCCCCGTGGCATAGTTGAAGGTGTTGACTTCTCCAATGCCCGAGAAGTACGGCGCCGGGGCAATCCGCACATAGCGCCGGTCGGCGGAAATCACGGCCATCGCCATGAGCGACGTGCCCTCGGGAAGCAGCTCGATCACCGGCTGATACCCCACCGCGCCGCCGCGGACGAAGGGAATCATGCGGGCGGCAAACGACGGGTCGCGCGATTCGGCCAGGCTCCACAGCGTGCCCGGATCGGCGGCCGCCGCGAGTTGCTGCGCGAGCACGTCGTGGCGCACCGCCAGATGCTCCAGGGCGGTGTTCACCACCTGATGCTGCTCAAGCGACTCCTTGCGCCGGCCGTCCTCGAGATCGATGACGATCGCGGCCTTGCCGTCTTTCAGGGCAATCGTCTTCTCGATGGTTCGCGCCTTGTCGCTCCACAGATGGCTGTGAATGGCGATGGTCACCTTTCCCGCCGTCACGTCGCCCCAAACCCGGCGAAGCAGCATGCGGTAGCGCCCCGAAAAGGCCTGGGGGCAGACGTACGCTTCGTACAGCCCGTCGCTCGGATTCTGGCCCAGGCGCGAGAAGGTGTCGCCGAGCATGAGCCCGCCCGCCGTGGTCCGCGGATTGCGGAACGAGCAGATCGTGCCCGAGGGCTCTTCGACCATCAGGTCGACGTCGGCGTCGCCGTCCCACTTGACTTCGACGACGAGGTCGCGGATGACCGCCTCATCCAAGGCCGCCTCGAACCGCTCGGCCTCGCGCGTGCGGTTTTCGGCCTTGAGCCGCTTCAGGGTGTCGGACGCCACGCCCATGGCCGTCTGCCAGACTTCCTTCTTGTCCTCGGGCCATGCCTGGCTGAGGATGCCCACGGTCGACCACTGGATGCCCTCCAGGTCGTCGAGCTCCTGCGCGAGCCGCAGGCCGTGCATGTAGGGCTCGTGGCGCAACGGATGCGCCTCGGAAACCCGGCGATACATCTGCAGAGCCCGCTTCTTCAGGCCCATGCGGTCCATCTGGTACGCAAGGTACAGCAGGTCGAGCGGACTTTCGGCGAAGTCGGCGGCCGACATCACGACCCGCTCGAGCTCCTCGGGCGGATATCCTTTGGCCTGCATGGCCAACGACATGGCCTCGTACATCCAGGGCTGCACTTGCTGATGCCGCAAGGCCGCCTGGATCAGGGCGATGACGTGGTCGAATTCCTGCCGGGCCACCAGGTCGCGGACCGCCTGGCGGACCACGGCGGGCGACTCGTCGTGGTTGGCGAAATGCTGCTGCCAGAAGACCTGGGGATCGGCTTTCTCGTCGACCTGGATGGTTCGCGGCTTGTCGCCGGTCGGGGTCGACGGGGCCTGCCTGGGCTGGCCGTCGGGGGTCAGGCTGAGGTCGTCGTTCACGGAGAACACGCCGTTGCCGACGCCGGCGGGTCGCACGTCTTGCGGCAGGTTAAACATTCCCATGCCACCCATGCCACCCATGCCTCCTCCCATGCCACCCATGCCGCCCATCATGCCGCCACCCATGCCGCCCATCATGCCGCCACCCATGCCTCCCATCATGCCGCCCCCCATGCCGCCCATCATGCCGCCCATGCCGCCTCCGAACGGGTTGTAGGGGGGGATGACAAGGTCGGCGACGGGATAGACCTTGGTGGCCAGTCGCGTCTCGGCCTCTTCGGGCGTGGTGATCAGCAGCACCTCGTCCTGGATGACGTAAGTCAGGTCGTACTCCTTGAGCATCAGCCGCAGCGCCGAGCGCAACGAGATGCCCTTCAGGCTTCGGGTGACGGGCACATCGGAGGGAATTCCCATGTCGTCCAGGGCCCGCTGGTCGATCTGGATCGGGATCTCATGCATGTCCTGGAGCGTCTCGATCACGTCGGTAAGCGGCGTTTCGAGAAAATCGATCTCCGTCTGGCCCTTGAGGGCCGCGGTGATTCGCCGTTCGCTCTCGCCCTGGCCGGCCAGGTCGACCGACGAGTACTTCTCGAGTCGCCGCTCCGTCAACCGCCGCCACACCTCGGCGTCGGGGTAAACGATCGGCGGCTCGCTGGGGATGGGAACGTGGGCTTCCTCGACCTGCTGGAGCACTTTGATCACGCCCTTCTGCCGGTTGACGCGCAGCAGCATATTGTCGTAGTCGGCGCCGTGGAATCGGCCGTGGTGCGACGCGAGCAGGGGGACCGGCCCCTGCGGATCGAGCGCCTGGGCCTCGAGCGCGGCCGCCTCGACGGCGAGTTCGTAGCGTTTCTCGTCCATGAGCGAATTGAACCGCTCGATCAACTGCTGCAGCTTCTGCTCCTTGCGAAGCATCTCTTCGTTGATCATCATTCGCTCTTTGGCGGCCGCCAGGTTTTCCTGCTGCCATTGGCGTCGCTGGTTGTACTCGATCTCCCGCTGGGTGGCCTCGCGCAACGCCGCCTGGATTTGATCGACCAACTGGGAACGCACGTCCGGCGCGAGTTCGGGGGCCCGCGTCACGCTGTCGAGCTGCAGCTTGAGGTCCTGGCGCACGGCATCGGGTTGGGTGGTCATGCGGCTTCGTGCCTGGTTGATCGCGTTCTGCACGTCGGCCGTGATTCGCTGTTCGAGCAGCTTGCTGCGGCGCTGGGCTTCGTCCATCAGGGCGCCGGGAGGCTCGGCCGGCGCCGCGGCGCCCACCAGGGTCAGGTCGGCGGGCCGGTCAGGCGCAGGCTCGCCGCCCGCCCGTTGCCGCTCGACCGCGCCGGCCACGATCCTGGCCTGGTTGTTCTCGGGGTCCTGGCGAAGGGCTTCCCGGGCCAGGCGCTCGGCGCCATCCAGGTCGCCCGCGCTGAGGGCCTGAACGGCCAGATCGGTGACCTGGTCGACCCCGGCCGTGACGGCCCGCGCGATCTGCTCCAGGCTGGCCGTTCCGATCAGCGGGAGGCTCACTCCGCCGTCGATGCGGGCCGTCTGAACGATCGCGGCCAGATGGTTGTTCGTCTCCTGGGCGTCGGGGGTGACGCTCCACGACAGGGCTTTCGATCCGGCGGGACCCACGGTCGACATTTGCACCTCAAAGGGTCCCTCGCCTTCGTACGTTCCGACGACCACGGTCTCGCGGTCGGCTCGCAACGGCGGGGTTCTTTTGGGGTAAACCTCGCTGAACTCAGCCGGCCAGGTCGTCGACTCGGGCCACAAGACGGGGGCGTGGGCGGCTTGGGCGAGTGCACTGCCGGCTTCCTCGCCGCTCGACTGGGGCGCGCCGAACAGCAGGCCCCCCGTATTCGCCGCCAGGGCCCCCAACACTTCGAGGTCGGTGCGCGGCCCCACCGCGTAACTCGAAACGGCGATCTGGTGATCGGCCAAGGTGCCGGTCAAGCGCTCGAATCGTTCGGTACCCAACAGGTTGGCGGTGCTCATGCCGTCGCCGATATAGACCACGGCCTTGGCGCGGCGGGGGCTCTCCGCGAGCCGGGTCGCGGCCGCGGTCATCGCCTTTTCGATGTCGGTCGCGCCGAGGGGCACCCGGTTTTCGAGCTTCGCCAGGGCGTCGGCGATCTCTTCGCCGGCGGGTTGGGTGGGCGAGGGGGTCATGTCGATGGCATTCACGTCGACGGCCAACAGTTGAACCCGGTCGTCCGCCGACAGTCCGCCCAGCAACGACTTCAAGGCGGCCATGGCTTCCGCCCGGTACTCGCCGACCTGGCTGGCCGAGGTGTCGAAGAGCACGACCACGTCGCAGGGGCCCGCCGGCGGAAGATCCTCGTGCGGCCGCAGGCTCAGAGCGAAGTGGTTCGATCCGTCCGCGTGCTTGAAGGCATCGAGCCGGGCCGCCCCGGCAACCGGGTCGGCGGCGAAGGACGCAGGCGCTGCCGCCAACGCGACGACCGACAGGAAAGCAAGCAACAGGGGGGTTCGTCTCGACATCTCTTGAGCCTCCGGCGGAGAAAGGCGTACAGGAAGCCGTGTTCCGTAGCGACAGCCTGAACACGCGCAGCGTGGTCGCTCAAACAAAAACTTTCACTAGATAGGCTCATTTTACTTGGGCGAACGCGGATTTGCCAATCAAAAACACCGCCGGGTCGCCAATTCCCCTCCCCCACGTCAGCCGCGCCACTTCACCGCTCCTGAAACGCATGGGCCGAAAACGACGACGGCCCGGACGGCAAAACGCGCCGCCCGGGCCGTAACACGTTATTTAATCGAGACTTATGCCATTCAAGCTGGCTCTGTCTCGTTTATCGCTGGATTGGCGGGTTGACCATGGCCGACCGGCTCCGGATCGCCGTCGTGGCCAACTCGCTCCAGTCCAAATCGCAAAGGCTCTGGGATACGCTCGACACGGCCCCTCCCAGTCCGGCCAGAGAACGCACCGCCAGCGAGAGCATCGCGTCGACCACCGGGCTGCCGGCGGGCGCGCCCGCCGACCCGTCGGCCGCCGGGGCTTCGTCGCGATCCGGGTCGGCGAAGGCATCGGCGGTGATCTCGCTGACGCCCTCGATCCACTCCAGCGACAGACGCTGCAGGCTCCGCCGCAGCAGATCGATGCCCTCCTCCATGCCCAATTCGCCCCGCTCGACCAGGCGGAACACCCCCAGGAAGGCCGCGGCCCCGGGAAGATCGTCGGCCAGGCCCAGCACCTCGATGCCCGTCCGGTCCTCGAATTGCGACGCGAAGTCGATCGCCTCCCAACCGAGATCCTCGACGTACCCGTTCAGCGACGCCCTGCGCACTCCGGACGGCTCCTCGCACTGGGTCTCCAGAGTCCTGAGGACCTGCTGGTCGGAAGCCATCAGCAACTCGGTCGGGTGCCAGGCGAAAAGCTCGAGCCCGCTCTCCGAAACCTCGGGCTGACGGTCCCACGAGGCCGAGTCGTCGAAGCACTCGAACGGCTCGTCCTCCTCAAAACCGGGATACGCGTACTCTTCGTCGGGGTAAGCCTCGGAATACCCCTGGTATCCCTGCGATTGCGGCGCGATCGCCTCGTCGCTCTCGCGAACGTCGAACGAAGGCGAGTAGCCGTAGGCCTCTTCCGGGCACGCGTAGTCGTAACGATCGCATTCGTAACGCCACGTGTCGTCGAAGTGGGAGTCGACCCGATCCGCTTCGGCCGTCTCCTCGCTGACGTGCTCGGCTGCGTCGTCGTACTTGCCGTACATGTAGCCCCACTCGTCGTCGTAGGCCGACGGCGATTCGACGACGTCCTCGACTTGCTCCGCGGTCTCGGGTTCGTCGGCGGCGTAGTGGTCTTCGTACTCGTACTCGTAGTTGCCGTACCCGTAGTCCCACTCGTCGTCGTAGGCCGACTGGGCTTCGTCGACGTCCTCGACTTGCTCGGCGGTCTCGGCCTCGTCGTCGGCGTAGTGGTCTTCGTACTCGTACTCGTAGTTGCCGTACTCGTAGTCCCACTCGTCGTAGTCGTAGGCCGACTGGGCTTCGGCGACGTCCTCGACGTGCTCGGCGGTCTCGGCCTCGTCGTCGGCGTACTGGTCTTCGTAGTTGTACCCGTAGTCGCCGTATTCGCAGTGCCATTCGTCGTAATCGTAGGGCGACTCGGTTTCGACGACGTCCTCGACTTGCTCCGCGGTCTCGGGTTCGTCGGCGGCGTAGTGGTCTTCGTACTCGTACTCGTAGTTGCCGTACTCGTACTCCCACTCGTCGTCGTCGTAGGCCGACTGGGCTTCGTCGACGTCCTCGACTTGCTCGGCGGTCTCGGATTCGTCGTCGGCGTAGTGGTCTTCGTACTCGTACTCGTAGTTGCCGTACTCGTAGTCCCACTTGTCGTCGTAGGCCGACTGGGCTTCGTCGACGTCCTCGCCTTGCTCGGCGGTCTCGGCCTCGTCGTCGGCGTACTGGTCTTCGTAGTTGTACCCGTAGTCGCCGTATTCGCAGTGCCATTCGTCGTAATCGTAGGGCGACTCGGTTTCGACGACGTCCTCGACTTGCTCAGCGGTCTCGGATTCCTCGTCGGCGTAGTGGTCTTCGTACTCGTACGCGTAGTCGCCGTACTCGTAGTCCCACTCGTCGTCGTAGGCCGACTGGGCTTCGTCGACTTCCTCGACTTGCTCAGCGGTCTCGGATTCGTCGGCGGCGTAGTGGTCTTCGTACTCGTACGCGTAGTCGCCGTACTCGTAGTCCCACTCGTCGTCGTAGGCCGACTCGGTTTCGGCGACTTGCTCGGCGGTCTCGGATTCGTCGTCGGCGCAGTGGTCTTCGTACTCGTAGTTGCCGTACTCGTAGCCGCACTCGGTTTCGTCGGCGTCGCCGGGGAACTCATAGCGATACCACGAGCCGATCGATTCCTCTTGGTCCGCAGCGATTTCGTCTTCGACGGGCCCGTTGTCGAAGTAGCCGGCCTCAGCGGCGGGGTCGAGGTCGTCGATGGGGGCGGGCGGAGCGTGCTCGTGCATCCACTCGTCCTCGGCCATGGCGAAGCCGGCGTGCGCCTCGCACCATGCGTCTTCGGTGGGATACATGCCCACCTCGCAGGCGGGTGCGAGCCGGGCACTGCCGATACCCACGGCAATTGCCGCCCCGCCCAAGGCAGTCAACAATCGTGACCACGTTAATCTGGAACATTTCATCGCCATCAATCCTCCCAGGAAAACTGCAAAGCAGTAAAGTAAAGAGTGTCGGAACCCCTTCCGACGCGAACCGATCCAGCGTGAACCGAGTTCGCACCAACCACATCAACCGGTAAACGGTATCGGTGGCGAAACTTTGACGCCATTAGGTAATTGGCGCGCTCTCAACAATATGAGAAGTCTAAGAACTCTGGGGAGAAGACGGATCATGGAGGCGATAAGTCGATTTGCAGAAACCAACGCCGTTTTCTTTTGCTCGGGCGATAAACTGAACGGCTTATGCGCCTTCCGCGCGACAAGATGGCGAAGATAATCGGGATGTTTCATTCTGGGGGCCGGTGCCCGCAAAGTTTCACTCAATTCGTCGAGTCTTCCACGTTTGTCCACCGGATGCTGAAGATCGAGGGCATTGCCATGAAAAGAACTGTCCTGCTCTGCCTTGTCTCGGCCGTGATCGGGGGCCTGGTCTCGGTCGTGCTGCTCCATCCGCCCGAGACGGCCAGTCCCACCGTCGCCCAGGAGCCGGCTTCGCCCGGTCCGATGGGTCTGAATGCTCCGCCCCTTGCCCCTTTGACCGATGAGTTGACTCCCGAAGAGCGCATCAACGTGGCCGTCTACGAGCAGGTGAATCGCAGCGTGGTGCACATCAACACGAGAGGCGTGGCTTCCCAGGGTTTCTTTCTGCTGGAGGTTCCCACGTCGGGAGAAGGAAGCGGGGTGGTCATCGACCGGACCGGGCACATCCTGACCAACTACCACGTGATCGAGGAGGCCCGAGAGATCCGCGCCACGCTGTTTGATGGAAAGTCGTACGAGGCAGGGATCGTGGGTGCCGACCCCCCCAACGATTTGGCGGTCCTCCGCATCGACGCGCCGGCCGAGTCGCTCCATCCGGTTACGTTCGGCGATTCGACCCGGCTCAGGGTGGGGCAGTGGGCGTTTGCCATCGGCAACCCATTCGGACTGGAACGCACCCTATCGATGGGCGTTATCTCGAGCGTGAACCGCCCGCTCGAAACGCGGCGCGTCAAGTTCAAGCAGCTCATCCAGATCGATGCCGACATCAACCCGGGGAACTCGGGCGGACCGCTCCTGGACAGCCGCGGCCGGATGGTCGGGCTGAACACTGTGATCGCCAGCAGCACCGGCCAGAGCGCCGGGGTCGGGTTTGCCATTCCCGTCACGACCATCGCGCAGATCGTGCCCGAGCTCATCGAGCACGGTCGGGTGGTTCGCGGCGACATCGGCATCCAGGCCGTTTACCAGAGCGATCAGGGTCTGCTGATCGCCGAGTTGACGCCCGGGGGTGCAGCGGAGCGGGCCGGCCTCAAGGGCCCCCAAGTGGTGGTCGATCGTCGCCGCCAGGGTGGGTACGTGTTCGAGCGGCGGTATCTCGACCGCTCGGCCGCCGATCGGATCGTCGGACTCGACGGCCAGGAGGTCCGCAGCGCGGGCGATTTCCGCACGATCATCGAGAGCAAGAAGCCCGGCGACGAGGTGGTCGTCAACATCGTTCGTAACGGGAAGCGGCTCGACGTCAGGGTGACTCTCGATCCCGACGGGTGAGGGCCACGGAAGAATTCTCGAAGCGGAGGGCTTGTCAGCGGGGTGAGTTCAGGGTATATTACTAACGATAATGAGAATGAATCTCAATTTGAATCAACGCGGCCCCACTTACGCAAGGTACGGCGATCGGTGGAAGAACTCATTCCCATGAACCTGTTGCGGGCCGGCCAGTCGGCCGAGGTCAGTCAAATCCAAGGGCCGATTGAGCACGTGCATCGACTCGAGGAGTTCGGCTTGTGCCGAGGGGCGATGATCCAGATGTTCCGCCCGGGCAACCCCTGCATCGTTCGCATGGCCGGCAACAAGTTCTGCCTCCGTTCCGACGACCTTCTCCAGATCTTGGTCCGGCGGAACGGGCATGCCCTCGAGCGAGGGTAGGATAGGTCCGGACGGTGCCGAGCTTGTTTCCCGTCCCTTCCCGCAGGTCGGCAGGATGTCCACCCCTACCCAAACCTCCACGATCACGGTCGCCCTGACCGGCAATCCGAACACGGGCAAGTCGACCCTGTTCAGCGACCTGGTCGGGGTGCATCAGCAGGTCGGCAATTATCCTGGGGTGACCGTCGAGAAGAAGACCGGTCGCATGGAATATGGGGGTCGGCGCTATCGGGTCGTCGACCTGCCGGGCATCTACAGCCTCGCGCCCCGCTCGCCCGACGAGATGGTCACCGTCGACGTCTTGCTGGGCCACACGCCCGCCGTCGACCCGATCGACGTGGTGGTTTGCATTGCCGACGCGTGCAACCTCAAGCGTAATCTCTACCTGGTCAGCCAGGTCCTGGAACTCGGATTGCCGACCGTTCTCGCCTTGAACATGATCGACGTGGCCGACGACGAGGGGATTGCGATCGACGTCGACCGGCTCGCGAGCCAACTGGGGATCCCCGTCGTGGCCACCCAGGCCAACCGCGGGCGCGGCGTCGACCGTCTCAAGGAGGCCCTGTCCGCCGTGGCGCCGGCCGCGTTCGAAACGGAGACGCCTTTTCCCGGTCCCTTCGAGCATGAGGTGGTTCGCCTGCAGAGCCTGCTGGCCGAACGCGGCATCGGCACATCGCGCGGCCAGCCGATATCGCGCTTTCTCGTGCGCCGGCTGCTCTTGGACGTCAACGGCTACCTGCAGAAGACTTTGCTGGGCGACGACGCCGAGTTGCTGGAAACGCTCCGCGAGGCTCGCGATCGCCTGGCCGTCGCCGAATGCGGCGTGCCGGGCGTCGAGATCCGCGTTCGCTACGCGTGGATTGGCCGGGTGCTCGACGGCGTGGTGCAGACTCCGGCCGAGTACCGCACCACCTTGACCGACCGGGTCGACCGGGTGCTCACGCACCGCTTCTGGGGGCTGGCCCTGTTCGCCTTGGTGATGGTCGTGGTGTTCCAGGCGGTCTTTTCTTGGGCCGAGCCGCTGATGGGCGCCATCGACGGGGCGTTCCAGTCGCTCGGCGCGTGGATCGAAGCCACGATGGCCGAGGGCGCCCTGCGCAGTCTGCTGGTCGACGGGGTGGTGGGCGGGGTGGGCGGCGTGCTCGTGTTCCTCCCGCAGATCCTGATTCTGTTCCTCTTCATCGGCGTGCTCGAAGACTGCGGTTACATGGCCCGGGCGGCCTACCTGATGGACCGGGCCATGGTTCGAGTGGGGCTGAGCGGCAAGTCGTTCATCCCCCTGCTGGCCTCGTGTGCTTGTGCCGTGCCGGGGATCATGGCGGCCCGGGTCATCGAAAACGAGCGCGACCGCTTGACCACGATCCTCGTGGCGCCGTTGATGACCTGTTCGGCCCGGCTGCCCGTTTACGCCCTGCTGATCGCCGCTTTCATTCCGGCGCGAACCTATTTTGGCGTGTTCGGCCTTCAGGGACTCACGCTCATCGCGCTGTATGCGGTCGGCATGCTGGCGGCCGTGACGGCGGCCTTGGTGCTGAAGCGCACCTTGTTGCGGGGCCAGGCCCCACCCTTCGTCATGGAATTGCCCCGCTACAAGTGGCCCTCGCCCCGGATCGTGGTCATGCGGGTGTTCGAGCGGGCCAGCGTGTTTCTCCGCACGGCGGGAACGATCATCCTGGCCGTGTCGATCCTGGTCTGGGCCGCCCTCTACTACCCCCGCGACACCCAATCGGTCGAGGCCCTGCCCGAGATCCAACGTCTTCGGGCGGAGTTGGCGTCGCTTCCGGCCGACGATCCACGCTACGAGCAGGCCGAGGCCGAACTCGATCGCGAGCTCTCGGGCGCCTACCAGCGGCAGAGTTTTTTGGGCCGCGCCGGACGCTGGGTCGAGCCGGTCTTCCGCCCGCTGGGATGGGACTGGCGCATCAGTTGCGCGGTGATCGCCTCGTTCCCGGCCCGCGAGGTTGTGGTCGCCACCCTGGGCGTGATCTTCGACCTGGGCGAGGGGGTCGACGCCGAGTCGGAAGAGGGAGCCAGCCGCTTCCGCGCGACGCTCGAGAGGGCCACCTGGGGCGAGACCGATCGCAAGCTGTTCAACGTTCCCGTGGCCTTGTCGCTGATGGTCTTCTTCGCGCTGTGCGCCCAATGCGCGGCCACGTTGGCGGTCATCCGCCGCGAGACGAACAGTTGGCGATGGC
>Ga0334899_1002544_pt1 | contig 14293 bp, 11 predicted proteins | sample GraSluR3_MG_FD_207219 | JGI IMG/M metagenome (GOLD analysis project Ga0334899, IMG submission 207219) | Sludge microbial communities from methane-producing bioreactor in Wageningen University, Netherlands - Granular Sludge_8_08-R3 | ecosystem: Engineered > Bioreactor > Anaerobic > Unclassified ... | reverse complement strand
GGAAAAGAGAAAAACTTTATCGACAGGCTTTACGCCATGAACCTAAACCAGCCTCTTGGCTTGCCAATTAAGGGTGAGGCTACTCCATACATAAAGTACCCTGGCGATAAGTACTGGTCGGGAATTACCTTACCCATGATGAGCATTGGGTACGAGATAACCCTAACCCCACTGCAAATGCTTACCTTTTACAATGCCATTGCTAACGATGGCAAAATGGTACGCCCAAAATTTGTACATTCAATTCGTCAGCATGGCAATACCGAAAAGAAGTTCCGTACCGAGGTAATTAACCCATCAATATGCTCAAAAAAAACGCTAGCCAATGTGCGTCAAGTGCTTGAAGGCGTTGTTGAGAACGGAACAGCCCGCAACCTCAGGAATGCTAGCTACAAAATTGCAGGTAAAACGGGTACTGCGCAAATTGCACAAGGATCAACAGGCTATCGGAACGAGAGAGGGGTTAGCCACCAGGCATCATTTGTAGGGTATTTCCCTGCCGATAACCCAAAATTCTCTTGCATTGTTGTTGTAAACTCACCATCGCGCAGCGTATACTATGGTAACTTAGTTGCTGGTCCAATTTTTAAGGAGATTGCCGATAAGGTTTACGCCACTAACCCCGACTGGTTTCCGGCTGTTAACCCAAAAGCCGAGCTGGCTGAGCTACCCGAATCGAAAAGCGGTTTTAAACCCGAACTGGAACAGGTGCTGGCTTCGCTCGACATCCCTTACTCTAACGATGCAACTAACAGCATTTGGGTTAACACCATTCGTAATGAGAAGTCGGTTGAACTTGAATCACGAACGGTTATTGCCAACCTAGTACCCAATGTTATAGGCATGAGCCTAAAAGATGCGATTTACCTACTCGAAAACAGCGGGTTAAAAGTTCAGGTAGCTGGACGAGGAACCGTTAGGCATCAATCAATTATTCCTGGTTCACGAGTAAAATACGGAGATCAGATAACCCTTGAAATGAGCATGAACTAAATGAAGCAACTAGGCAATATTATTAGCAAATTAACACCCGTTGAGGTAATCGGATCAACGGATATTAGTATCTCTGGATTGTTCATCGATTCAAGAATAGTTACGGGAAACAGCCTTTTTGTTGCAATTGAGGGCACACAGGTTGATGGGCACAACTTTATCGACAGTGCAATTAACCAAGGCGCCACAGCCATTATTTGCCAAACGCTACCTGCAAATCGGAAGAGCAATATTACCTACATTCGGGTTAACAACTCAAACGTTGCATTGGGCCATGCCGCATCTGCATTTTACGACAACCCATCGGAAAAACTTAAACTAGTTGGAATTACAGGGACAAATGGTAAAACCACAACAGCAACTCTCCTATTTAGACTAGCAAACGCTTTGGGTGAAAAATCGGGGCTAATTTCAACTGTTCAAAACCAAATAGGCGAAAAGGTAATACCCAGCACGCATACCACACCTAATGCCATTGAGCTAAACAAACTGCTAAAGCAAATGGTAGATGAAAATTGCAACTATTGCTTTATGGAGGTTAGCTCCCATGCCATCCATCAGCAGCGCATCGAAGGGTTATGCTTTACAGGGGCAATTTTTAGCAATATTACACACGATCATCTCGACTATCATAAAACGTTTAAGGAGTACATTAAGGCAAAGAAGCTATTCTTCGATAATTTGCCCAAATCAGCATTCGCCCTTACCAATGCCGACGATAAGAACGGAATGGTAATGGTGCAAAACACAATGGCCAAAGTTCATAGTTACTCCTTACGGAGTATGGCCAATTTTAGGTGTAAAATTGTAGAGCAACAGCTGCATGGCATGCTCCTTAATATTGATAACATTGAGGTTTGGAGCAGGCTTATTGGCAATTTTAACGCCTACAATATACTGGCTGCCTATGCCACAGCTTATCTGCTTGGCTTCAGCAAAGAGGATGTACTTACCGTGCTCAGCAACATGGAGCCTGTAAACGGCAGGTTCGAAAACACGATTGCACCCAATGGCGTTATGGCTGTTGTTGATTATGCCCACACTCCTGATGCACTTGAGAATGTGCTATCAACCGTAAACTCAATTAAAACGCCAGGCAGTAGGCTAATTTGCGTAGTTGGTGCTGGAGGAAACAGAGATAAAACCAAGCGACCCGTAATGGCCCGCGTTGCTTTACAGGGTAGCGATTTGGTAATTCTAACTTCCGATAATCCTCGTTTTGAAGAACCTGCAGATATAATTGCTGATATGAAACAAGGAGTAGATGCCCCCTCGGTAGGGAAGGTACTAACAATAACCGATAGGCGCGAAGCCATCCGTACGGCTTGCCTATTGGCAAACCCAGGCGATATTGTGCTGGTTGCTGGCAAGGGTCACGAAACCTATCAAGAGGTAAAGGGTGTAAAGCACCACTTTGACGATAAGCAAGAAGTTGCTGAAATTTTCAAAACCTTAATGCCATGATATACTACCTCGCTCAACTCTTCAGCAAATACGACATCCCCGGAATGGGCATGTTTCAATACATCTCATTCCGCTCGGGACTTGCCGTAATAACATCACTGGCCATATCGCTACTTATTGGTAAGCGGATAATACGCTATTTGCAGCGAAAGCAAATTGGCGAAGAGGTGCGCAACCTTGGCCTAGAGGGACAGCTACAAAAAAAGGGTACACCAACCATGGGCGGTATTATTATTCTTTGCTCAATACTTATCCCCGTTCTCCTTTTTGCCGATATAAAGAATATCTACGTTATAGTAATGCTCATTTCAACTGTTTGGCTGGGTGCTGTAGGTTTTGCCGACGACTACATAAAGGTATTCCTGAAAAATAAGGAAGGTCTCTCGGGAAAGCTGAAAATTTTAGGGCAAGTTTCCTTGGGTTTGTTTGTCGGGCTTACCATGTACCTAAGTCCCGATATTGTTATACGCGAAAGGGCTATACCTCAAGCAGAAACTGTAGCAACCATCGACTCAATCTCAGCCGAAAGAGTGCAAGCCAACCCGAACCTGCTAAACGAGAAAACAACGAAAACAACCATCCCCTTCTTTAAGAATAACGAGTTTGACTACGAATACCTAATTCCTTTCAAAGGGCCTTGGGCACAAAAATTAGCATGGGTAGTTTTTATTATTGCTGTAATATTTATTGTTACAGCCGTTTCAAATGGAGCCAATCTTACCGACGGGCTCGATGGGCTTGCAACAGGCGTTAGCGCTGTTATTGCAACCACACTTGGCGTTTTTGCTTACCTAGGAGGTAACGTAATATACGCTGAGTATCTAAACATTATGTACATACCGGCTACAGGAGAACTCGTTGTGTTTATGAGTGCCTTTATTGGCGCTGCTATTGGTTTTCTGTGGTATAATAGTTACCCTGCTCAGGTGTTTATGGGCGATACAGGTAGCCTTGCCATTGGGGGCATAATTGCCGTTTTCGCAATTCTTATTCGTAAGGAACTGCTTATTCCCATTCTTTGCGGCATATTCTTTATTGAAACGCTGTCGGTAATGATTCAGGTAAGCTACTTTAAGCGCACTAAACGAAAGTATGGCGTGGGACGAAGAATATTTCTCATGTCTCCTCTACATCATCACTATCAAAAGAAAGGGTACCCCGAAGCAAAAATTGTTACTCGCTTTTGGATTGTAGCCATCATCCTAGCCGTAATAACCGTAGTAACCCTAAAAATTAGGTAGCCATGGCAGTTGAGAAGAAAAAAAGCAGAATTGTTATACTTGGCGGTGCAGAGAGCGGCGTGGGTTCAGCGGTACTCGCAACAAAACAAGGTTTCGATGTTTTCCTTTCCGACATGGGTACAATTAAGCCCAAATACAAGGAAACACTCAACAAGCACGGTATTGCATGGGAGGAAGGAAAGCACTCCTTTGAACAAATTCTAAATGCAAACGAGGTTATTAAGTCGCCCGGAATTCCCGATAAAGTCCCAATTGTTCAAGAGCTAAAGGCAAAGGGCATACCGGTTATCTCCGAAATTGAATTTGCCGGACGATTTACCAGCGCATTTAAAATTTGTATAACCGGCAGTAACGGCAAAACCACCACTACAACCCTTATCCATCACATGCTCAAAAAAGCAGGGTTGAATGTTGGTTTAGCCGGTAATGTTGGTAAAAGCTTTGCCCTACAAGTTGCCGAGTGCAACTACGATTACTATGTAATTGAGCTTAGCAGCTTTCAGCTCGATGGCATGTACACCTTCAAAGCTGATATTGCAATACTACTAAACATATCGCCCGATCATCTTGATAGGTACGATTATAAAATGGAGAATTATGTAAAATCGAAATTCCGCATAACGCAAAACTTATCGGAAGACGAGTGCTTTATCTTTTGCTCCGACAACGATGTGACTACCGATCATCTTAAGCAAATTGTGCTTAAAGCGCAGCTGCTTCCCTTCTCGCAGGACAAGCAAGAGGGTCAAACTGCATTTCTTATCGATAGCCTAATGCATATTAACCACAATAACAGCGATTTTAACATGTCTATTGATGAACTCGCCCTAAAAGGACGACACAACGTTTATAACTCCATGGCTGCTGGCATTGCGGGTCATGTTCTCAACATCCGAAAAGATGTGATTAGAGAAAGTCTTTGCGATTTCCAAGGAGTTGAGCACCGGCTTGAATCTGTGCTAAAAATTCGTGGCGTTCAGTACATTAACGACTCAAAGGCAACAAACGTAAACTCTACCTGGTATGCCCTAGAGAGCATGAAAGATCCAGTAGTATGGATTGCTGGCGGGCTCGATAAGGGTAACGACTACACCGAACTTTTCGATCTTGTAAAGGAAAAGGTTAAGGCAATTGTGTGTTTGGGTATCGATAACTCGAAGCTTTACCAGGCATTTAGCCATTTGGTTCCCAGCATGGTAAATGCGCATTCTGCTCAAGAAGCAGTTATGCAGGCCTATAAGCTATCGTCGCCTGGCGATGTAGTGCTCCTCTCGCCCGCATGTGCCAGCTTCGACCTTTTCGAAAACTTTGAGGATAGAGGCAAGCAATTCAAAGAAGCAGTAAAAAACTTATAAAAAGTAATACCAAATGGAGAGCATTTTTAAACGGTACTTTAAAGGCGATAGGGTAATTTGGCTTATTATTGTGCTACTTTCAGTGGTATCGCTTTTGGCTGTTTATAGCTCAACCGGTTCGCTTGCCTATCGATATCAAGGAGGCAATACCGCTTACTACTTCATAAAGCAGCTTAGCTTTTTAGGTGCCGGATTAGCTGTTATATTCCTGGTTCACCTTATTCCTTATAAAGTATACTCGCCACTGGCGCCTTTGCTGCTTTACATTGCCATCCCGCTATTGCTAGTCACACTGCTATTTGGGACAAACATTAACCAAGCAGCCCGTTGGCTCGAAATACCAGGGCTTGGTGTTACAATTCAAACATCTGATTTTGCCAAACTTGCACTAGTGCTTTACGTTGCTCGCTTACTGTCGCTGAGGCAAAACGATATTAAAGACCTAAAGAAAACATTCATTCCTTTAGTAATCCCCATTGCAATAGTTTGCCTGCTTATTCTTCCTGCAAACTTCTCAACGGCAGTTATGCTTGGACTGGTTTGCTGGATAATGCTTTTTATTGGTCGCATAAGTTTAAGGCATTTAATCGGTTTTAGCGGACTAGGAGTTTTACTAATTGGGCTTTTTGTTTTTATTGCATTACAAACAAACTCAATATCTAGGGTACAAACCTGGAAGAATAGAATTGAGAACTTTTCTTCGGGCGAATCGGGTGAGAACTATCAAGCACAGCAATCGAAGATTGCTATTGCCACAGGAGGAGTTGTTGGTAAAGGACCAGGAAATAGCACACAACGAAATATGCTACCCCACCCCTACTCCGATTTTATTTACGCAATAATAATTGAAGAGTATGGCCTCATTGGAGGTGGCCTTGTACTATTCTTTTACATGGTTTTGCTATTTAGGGCTGGTATTATAATAAAAAAGGCACGACGAACATTCCCTGCATTTTTGGCTATGGGCCTAACATTGCTTCTCGTATTTCAGGCAATGGTAAACATGGCCGTAGCGGTAAACCTAATTCCGGTTACTGGTCAACCGCTACCTTTAGTAAGCATGGGAGGAACGTCGCTGCTTTTCACAAGTGCATCATTCGGTATTTTGCTAAGCATTAGCCGAAGTCAAAACAAGGAGGAACTATTTGATGGAGAAGAACCTCAGGATAATAATTAGCGGCGGTGGAACCGGGGGACACATATTCCCCGCAATTTCAATTGCCAATGCAATTGTTGGGCTTAAGCCCAACACCGAAATACTTTTTGTTGGAGCCGAAGGGAAAATGGAGATGGAAAAGGTTCCCGCTGCAGGTTATAGCATAAAGGCTCTGCCTGTTGTTGGTTTTCACCGAAGGCTAACTGTTAAGAACCTGAGTTTTCCGTTTAAGCTACTAAAGAGCATGAGGTTGGCAAAGAAAATAGTTAAAGAATTCAAACCCGATATTGCCGTTGGGGTTGGCGGGTATGCTAGTGGCCCAATACTCAAAGTTGCACAGCAAATGGGAATTCCAACGCTTATACAAGAACAGAATTCATATGCTGGGATTACCAATAAACTGCTATCAAAAAAGGCAAATGCAATATGCGTTGCCTACGATGGTATGGAAAAATACTTCCCAAGTAAAAAAATAGTACACACAGGCAATCCCATAAGGCAAGGGCTGATAAACGTTGAATCGCTTAAGGCCGAAGCACACGAATTTTTTGGAATCCCTAGCAAAACAAAAGTTATACTTGTTGTTGGCGGAAGCCTAGGAGCACGAACAATAAATGAGAGCATTTTAAACAGCATACAAAAATTTAGCGAACTAAAGGGCGTAACGCTTATTTGGCAAACGGGCAAGCTATACCATAACAGCGTTTTACAAAGCATAGCGGATAAGGATTATGGTAATATTAAGGTTTTCGATTTTATTAACCGAATGGATTATGCCTATGCTGCTGCCGATTTGGTAATTTCAAGGGCAGGAGCCTGCACCATATCGGAACTTTGTGTGGTTGGCAAGCCAACCATACTTATCCCATCGCCAAATGTAGCCGAAGATCATCAAACAAAGAATGCGCAAGCGCTGGCCAGCAAAGGCGCTGCCGTGCTAGTAACCGATGCGCAAGCTCAGCATAAACTTGCGAGCACAGCCATACAGCTTATTGATGATGAAAACGAGCTAGCTAGGTTAAGGCAAAACATAAAGAAACTAGCCTTACCTAATGCTCAAGTTGATATAGCACAAAAAATAATTGAAATAGCGAATAGCAAAAAATGAGTATTAACCTGAACAGCTATAGTAACGTTTACCTTATTGGCATTGGCGGCATTGGAATGAGTGCCTTGGCTCGCTATTTCGCTCATAACAAGCTGTTCGTTGCAGGTTACGATAGTACAAAATCGGCATTAACTATCGAACTTGAAACGGAAGGTATTGCTATTCACTATAACGATAGCCCTGAAAGCATCCCTCATAAAATAGCATCGGACACCAAGAATACGCTTGTGGTTTACACCCCAGCAATTCCGCAAAGCCATAACGAACTTGCCTTCTTTAAAACCAAAGGCTACTCCGTAGTAAAAAGAGCCGTTACGCTTGGGTTAATTACGAAAGAGCACACAACCGCTGCTGTTGCAGGAACCCATGGTAAAACCAGTACTTCAGCAATGCTTGCTCATTTGCTTCAGAATACACCTTTGGGCAGCTGCGCATTTTTAGGCGGTATTGCAAAAAACTTCTCAAGCAATCTTATAGTAAACAACAGCCAACGGATGGTAGTTGAAGCCGATGAATTTGACAGAAGCTTTCATCATCTTTCGCCCAACCTAGCAATAATTACATCAATTGACGCCGACCATCTTGATATATACAACAATCACAACGAAATTGTTGATGCCTTTTCCATATTCATCAGAAAAATTCAACCAAACGGAACACTAATAGTAAAAAAAGGGCTTGAGCAAATTGCTAATAAAACAGAGGGAATTAAGGTTTACACCTATTCGGCAACTCAGTTAGCCGATTTCTATCTCTCAGATATTTGCATTAGCAACGGGCTCTACACCTTTACGCTAAACACGCCATTTGGAGTAATTGAGCAGTTAACGCTGGGCATCCCCGGAAAGTACAATGTGGAAAACGCGATTGCCGCTTCGGCTGCTGCTCTTGTTTGGAGCATTTCACCTGAGCAGCTAAGTGCTGGGCTAAAATCGTTTAAGGGAATTGCTCGCCGATTCGACATTAGGTATAGCAGCAGTAAAACTGTTTATATCGACGACTATGCGCATCATCCCGAGGAGATTAAAGCAGCAATCGCATCGGTTCGCGAAATGTTTCCAGGCAGAAAAGTAACCGGAATATTTCAGCCACACCTCTACTCGCGTACGCGCGATTTTGCTAACGAATTTGCAGTAAGCCTAAGCCAACTCGATGAGCTAATTCTGCTCGACATTTACCCTGCACGCGAGGAGCCAATACCTGGCGTTACCTCAAATATTATCCTTACTAAGGTTGCATGCAGCCATAAAAAAATGAGCACCTTAGACAATATTATTGATGAGCTAAAGAGTATCCACTTTGATGTGCTGCTAACCATGGGTGCGGGCAACATCGATGTGTTGGCAACGCCTATTGTTGAACTGCTTAAAAAGGGGGAGGGTGCAAATGAGGTATAAAAAAGCCATAATCGGCCTTACTAAATGGATGCTAACTATAGCATACCTAGTGGTTGCCCTTTCGTTTGTTAGCAAACGTGAGCAGCAACTTACCTGTAAGGGGATTAACATTGAAATTAGCGACAGTTTAACCAATGCATTTGTTACCAAAGCCGATGTTTTAAAAGATATAGAAAAACATCACTCAAACCTCATAGGCATTCCAATAAAAATGATTAACACCTTAGCCATTGAGCAAAGCCTAGCCAACATGCAAGCGGTAAGCAGCGTAAATGCCTACAAAACATCAAGCGGACTACTAAACGTTAGCATTGAACAACGTAAGCCAATGGTTCGGATTATTAACCGGCGGGGCAACAGCTACTACATTGACCACGAGGGGCAAATTCTGCCCCTATCGAGCAAGTACACATCGCACGTGCTAATTGTAAATGGTAATATTGTTGAACCCTACAAAGTTAATCCGAAGGTTAGGGTAACCGATTGGGTATCGAAAAACAAGAACGAGCCACAGCCATTAGCCTGTAGGCTATTCGACTTTGCAAAGTTTATTAACAACGACAAATTTTGGGAGGCTCAAATATCGCAGGTTTACGTTGTTGACCAAAATAATATTGAGCTAATTCCGCGAGTTGGGCCTCATACCATTCTGTTGGGGAGCCTAGAGGGTTACGAACAAAAAATGGAGAAGCTAAAACTTTTTTACGAACAAGCCCTTACCGAAGAGGGTTGGAACAAGTACAAACAGATTAACCTAAAATATCGAAATCAAATAGTATGCACAAAAAGATAACTACCATGGCAAAACAAAACGAATACGTAGCAGCAATTGACCTTGGAACAACAAAAATTGTTACACTCATTGGCAAAAAGAACGACAACGGTAAGCTACAAATTGTGGCACATAGCAAAGCACCATCAACCGGTGTAAAGCGCGGAGTAGTGCTTAATATTGAGGAAACCGTTGCCTCAATTCAACGAACCGTTGAAGACGTTCAGCTAAAATCGGGGATTATTTTCGGCGATGTGTTTGTTGGTATTGCCGGACAGCATATCCGAAGCGTACGTAACCGCGGGTATATCAACCTTAGCGCAGAAAAGGATATGATTGACCTCGACGATGTTCAGAAGCTGGTTGACGATATGTTTAAAATCCCAACCGAAATTGGTGAGGAGATTCTTCACGTTCTGCCCCAAAACTTTATTGTCGACAACGAATCGGGCATTAAAAACCCAGTGGGTATGTCGGGCAAACGCCTCGAAGCGAATTTCCACATCGTAATTGGTCAAACGGCATCGGCAAAAAACATTGAAAAATGTGTGAATCGAGTCGACCTAAACGTAACCGACCTTATCCTCGAACCCCTTGCCTCGGCCGAGGCAGTTCTCACCGACGATGAGAAAGAGGCTGGCGTTGTACTGGTTGATATTGGCGGTGGAACAACCGATGTAGCCGTTTACTTCGACGGCATTGTTCGTCATACTGCCGTTATTCCCTTTGGTGGCAACGTAATAACCAACGACATTAAGGAGGGTTGCTCAATACTTCAACGCCAAGCCGAGCAGCTAAAAGTCCAGTTTGGTTCTGCTCTTGGCGATATTGCTCCCGAAGATAAGATAGTAACCATACCTGGGATTAGCGGTCGCGAACCCAAAGAAATATCTTTCAAAAGCTTAGCGTATATTATCCAAAGCCGCATGGAGGAGATAATTGACTACGTAACCTTTGAGGTTGAAAACTCTGGCTATGCCGATAAGCTAAGCGCTGGCATTGTGCTAACCGGTGGCGGTTCGCTGCTACGACACCTCTCGCAGCTGGTTAAATTTAAAACAGGGTTCGATGTTCGCATTGGCTATCCTAATGAGCATCTGACTGCCGATTCAACCGAAGAAATAAACACACCGACCTACTCAACAGGTATTGGCCTCGTTATTAAAGGCTTTGAGCACATCGAATCGTACAACAGATTGCACAACGAAACAGATGAAACCGACTCCGATTTTGAGAACCCAACCATTGAGAAGCAAAAGGTAAAAGAGATTAAAAGAAATAATATTGTTGAGCGCTTTAAGCGCAAGTTCACCGAAATATTTGAGGAGAATGATGCGGAAATGTAGTATCAATATGCTAAACAATTCCCATTCAATTAGGTTATAACAAAAATACATAAGGCCATGACAGAAGAGATAATCCCATTCGACCTACCCACAACAAACAAGTCAATTATTAAGGTAATTGGCGTTGGCGGAGGTGGCAGCAACGCAGTAAACCATATGTACAAGTTGGGGATTAAGGATGTAGACTTTGTTGTTTGCAACACCGATGCGCAGGCGCTTGAGAACAGCCCTGTTAACATAAAAATACAGCTAGGCTCATCGCTAACCGAAGGACGCGGTGCAGGCAACAAACCCGAAATTGGCAAGCAAGCAGCCATTGAAAACATCCAAAACGTTGTTGATGTGCTATCGGACGGCACCAAAATGGTATTCGTAACTGCCGGTATGGGCGGAGGCACAGGAACGGGTGCTGCACCAATTATTGCCAAAGCAGCAAAAGAGTTAGGTCTGCTAACCGTTGCAATTGTTACTATCCCATTCCGTAACGAGGGTCGTAGGCGAATTGCTCAAGCCATGGAGGGTATTGAGGACTTGGAGAAGCATGTTGACTCGCTGCTGGTGATTAACAACGAAAAAATTCGCGAAATTTTTGGCGACCTTAGGCTTTCCGAAGCATTCTCGCGTGCCGATGATGTGCTGGCCATTGCAGCAAAGGGTATTGCCGAAATCATCACTGTTCATGGTTATATAAACGTCGACTTTGCCGATGTGGAAACCGTAATGTCGAACAGCGGTGTAGCCATTATGGGCTCGGCAATGGCATCGGGCGAAAACCGTGCACTCACAGCAGTTCAAAAAGCGCTTTCGTCGCCACTACTTAACAATAACGATATTGCCGGGGCACGAAATATTCTGCTAAACGTTACATCGGGAATGGATGAGATTACCATGGATGAAATTGGACAGATTACCGACTTTATTCAGGGTGCTGCTGGCGAGGATGCTGACCTGATTTGGGGTAACGGTACCGACGAAAGGCTTGAGGAAAACCTCAATGTAACAATTATTGCGACGGGTTTTGGCACCAACAGCATACCCGAACTTTACGCACGCAAGAAAAAGGTCGACGTCATCCCACTTGATGGCGAAAAGGCAACAAACAGAGAGGTTAAGCAGCCAATAATCGAAATAAAAGATCGTCCTGCCGCTCCTCCTAAAAGGGAAAAAATAGAAACCAACAAGTGGCAACGTACAATAGAGTTTGACCTTACTAAGGACAATGCATTTGTTGAATCGTCGCAACCAGAAACTGTTGACAAAGAGCTCGAGTTTGAGGTAACTACAGTTAAACCCAACACAAGCGATGGGAAAAAACACGACGACAGGGTTTATCGCTCGGAGCCAACGCCTATTCCAACCAAAGACACATTTGATAGGATGGAGAAAATTCCAGCCTATAAAAGGAAGAATATCAAAATTGATGAGGAGAACCACTCCAATAAGAAAAACGTTTCGCGATATACGCTTAATCAAGACGAAGGCGATATTTACCTCCGAAACGACAACGCTTACCTACACGATAATGTAGACTAAGCACAAGTTAACAACACTAGAAAAACTAAATGCCATGTCACTGGAAGAACGCATAAACCAAGAGATTAAGGCAGCCATGATAGCCAAAGATAAGGTTAAACTCGAAGCCTTAAGGGCTGTTAAAAGCGCTATTCTGCTTGCCAAAACCGAAAAGGGAGGAACCGATACTCTAACTGCCGAAACCGAGCTAAAGCTTTTGCAAAAGCAGGTAAAACAGCGAAAGGATTCGGCTGAAATTTACCAGCAACAAAACCGACCTGAACTAGCCGAAAAAGAGCTAGCCGAAGCATCGGCCATCGAAGTGTTTCTGCCAAAAATGCTTACTGATGACGAGCTAACCCTCGAAATTAAAAAAATAATTGAAGCAGTTGGCGCAGCCGGCCCAGCCGACATGGGCAAGGTAATGGGCACAGCATCGAAAAGTCTTGCAGGCAAAGCCGAAGGTAAAGCCATTGCCGACAAGGTTAAATTCATGCTAGCAAACCTGTAAGGTTATACCATAAACACCATTGAAAAGAAGTGGCAAAGGCTACCCGCCAAAATAAACATATGAAAAACGCCATGCCCATAGGGTATGTCTTTTCGTATGTAGAAGAATATGCCTAACGAATAGGTTACGCATCCCACCAGCAAAAAAACTAGCGAAATTGTAGGCAGGTTCCTTACAATGGGCACAATAGCCATAATAAACAACCAGCCCATTGCTGCATAAAGCCATGCCGAGAGGCTTCGCAATTTTTGGCTATAAAACCAAACCTTAAACACAATACCCGCAAGGGCAAGCGCCCAAATAATTCCAAAAAGCACCCAGCCAAGTGGCCCTCGTATCGACACAAGAGTAAATGGTGTGTAGGTGGCGGCAATTAGCACGTATATTGATGAGTGATCGAAGGTGTTAAGCTTATACTTTAGCCTAACGTTTTTGGCTCCGTGAAAAAGTGTCGATGCTGTATAAAGCGTTATCATGCCAGCACCAAAAATACTGTAGCTTACAATATGCCAAACATCGCCGTAAAGTGCAGCACGTGTAACCACAATTGCCGTACAGGCAATAGCAATTAGCACTCCTATTCCGTGCGATGCGCTATTGAAAATCTCTTCGTGGCGTTTCCGCTTCTGCTTTTTTAATGACATATCGGGGGGCTCTTAAAAAGTTAGGAAGGGACATTGCTCCCTTCCTAACCCAATGTATAATTACTAGCCTACTGCTAAATTCCAATTATGGTAAAGTCAACCCTACGGTTTTGCGCTCTACCTTCGGCTGTGCGGTTGCTAGCCTTTGGCTTAGTAAATCCGTAACCTTTCGATACTACCCTGTGTGCAGGTATTCCCTGTGCAACAACATACTCGGCAACCGATAGGGCACGTTCCTGCGAAATACGCTCGTTAACAGCAGCAGAGCCAACGTTATCGGTATGTCCACCAATTTCAACCCTTACATTGGGGTATTCGTTTAGGAACTGCACAAGTGCATTAAGCGAGCGGAACGATTCGGGTTTAAGCGATGCCTTTCCGGTTTCAAAGTAAATATTTTCAATATCAACCGACTGTCCAACCTCAATTGGGGTTACATAGAAGTTACGAACGATTTTGCTCATTGGCGCAGCCGATGTTAAATCGACAGGCTCGAACCTATTGTAGAAATTAATTACCCGAGGCGTAAGGTCGTAGTTAAAGCCAATGGGTAGCTTAAGCGTATAGGTTGCATCCTCTTCGTTGTAAACGAATGCTCGCGACTCAACGCTATTAACGCGCATTTTAACATCGTAGCCTTTTTCGAGCTGTTTCCCTGTTTTGGTGTTGATAATTTTACCGCTAAGCGTTACCATGTTGGCATCTTCGCGCTCGGCAAAAACATTCTGATTCAGCACAACAAACTCCTCATAATCGGTTAGATTAACTTCATTATCGAGGGTTTTGTAGTTCTT
>Ga0334899_1002543_pt1 | contig 14296 bp, 15 predicted proteins | sample GraSluR3_MG_FD_207219 | JGI IMG/M metagenome (GOLD analysis project Ga0334899, IMG submission 207219) | Sludge microbial communities from methane-producing bioreactor in Wageningen University, Netherlands - Granular Sludge_8_08-R3 | ecosystem: Engineered > Bioreactor > Anaerobic > Unclassified ... | reverse complement strand
CCTTCCTTTGCAGAGTGGTAATGATCAAGTTCTCACTTCCATGAAACGTAATCATTCAGTACTAGAATACTTGAATATAGTGAACCGGTTTAAATCAGAAATACCTGAAATTTCCCTGGCCACAGATATTATTGTAGGATATCCCACTGAAGATGAGGATGCTTTCCAGGATACTCTTGATGTCATCAGGGAGATTAGTCCTGATTTTCTCCATATTTCCAAATATCATCATCGCCCTGGCACTATGTCCTCAAAAATGGACGAAATTGATCACGTGACCATGAAGAAGCGTTCTAGAAGTTTAAATGACCTTAAAACTAATATATCATTATATAAAAATCGAAAACTATTGGGGACCATCCAAAACATACTTATAACAGATAAAGGTAGTAAAGGGGGGTATATTGGCCGTACAAACTCTTATAAAACGGTTATAGTGGATGAAGCTCAACTGGGAAGTTTTATTAAGGTTAAAATAACTCAGTCCCTTAGTACTTATTTGAAAGGACGGATTTTATAGCTGGAAACCACCAGTTGTTAAAGGTAGTATGTATCCATTTTCAAGGTGACTATTATGGGAAGTGCTAACTTTTATCAATAGCTCTGATTATTATATTTATTAGCCAGTAATGTCCATTACAGTCATATTTTTCTTTTTAATTGTATTTTTGCTAATAAATTCTTCTTATTTATAATAAATGCTCATTTAATCTAAAAGATAAGCCATATATAGCTTGATTGATAGACAAAAAAATGGATAGTATGAACTATTTAGTATGTGAAAACTGTGGTGGCTATTACCTGCTTAAAGATGGAGAATCATCCAGTGACTTTGATTCATGTCAGTGTGGAGGTAAACTTTATCTGTTAGAATATACGGATGATGATGAGATCAAATCTCCTGAAATCATCTGCAGAGAGTGTGGTAGCCTAAACAATATGGACACTGCATTTTGCAGTAGCTGTGGACAGATATTAATACCCACTAAAGAAATCGTGAGTGCTAACAGGTCTCCCATGAAACCAAAGATAGGTATATTCGCAGGATTCGCATTTATTGTAATCTCTTTGGTATTACTGGGATTTTTACTTTAAACTGATTTGGAATTATATTAGATAAATACATTAAACTAATTTTATTTACTTTGAACTAATTTTATTTACTTTAAACTAATTTTATTTACTTTAAACTAATTCTATTCTATAATATGAGGATGATTACTCTGAATTGCAACTTTTGCATTGGTTTTTATTTTATTTTGTTATTGAATTATGCAAAAATATTAATACCCTAGATAATTAATAAAATTTTGATCTTATGTCTTTTCTTATCTGTGAAAAATGTAGGGGATACTATGAGCTCCAGAAAGGAGAATCACCTGAGGACTTTGAAAGTTGTCTATGTGGTGGGAAATTAGAGTACATTGAAAATATTCCTGAAAAAGACCCAGATGAAAGTTTTAATGAAGATCTGGTTAAGAAAAACAGTGATGGTAAAACTGTTGTAATGAACGATAAAGAAGATAAAGAACTAAAATCAATCTGTCCCAACTGTTTGAAGGAGAATGAAGATGATATCTTTTGTTCACAGTGTGGTGGAAAATTATTAACGATTAAAGAGGGTAAAGTGATTCGTACTAGACAAAATGAAGATCATGTAGCACTTAAAAAAATTTCTAAGAAAATAAAGACCACAAATATCAAAAGTGAACCTGTTAAAGGTTTAAACTCAATTTTTGAGCGGATCAAAGTATTTGGAGTTTTGACAGGGGTAATTTTCCTGGTGATTGGGATTTTTATAGTCTTCTATGTATTGGTAAGTGTGCTATCCTGGAATTATTCATATTATGGGGATTTGAGTTATAATGAGTTTCAATTCTTTTTCCATCTTTTAATAGTTTTCATCCTTGTTTTGGGAATATTTTCAGGTGTTCTGGCTAGTTATATAAGTAAAATGGGGGATTATGTAGATGGATTAGTCAATGGCTTTCTGGTGGGGGCTATCAGTGCTAGTGTTGTGGGAATTTACGGAACCTTTATTTATATGGGTATTGTGGGAATTTTATTGATATTTATTGGAATTCCCCTTCTGGGTGCGTTATCATCAGTGGGAGGAGTGATCGGGATCTTCCTGCGAAGTAAACTGAAATAACTTCAACAAGGCGTAAATCAAATAAGAGATGAGTTTATAATGTTTTAGGTTATTTTTATTTGGTCCTAATCATAAAAGGTGAATACTAAGTTTTTTTTTATGTGTTCCTGTGGTGTTTTTGTATATTATGGTACATTTATATTGCATAATAAATTATGATAATAAAGTATATTACTATTGAAGTATATTGATGAAATGTATCATAGGTTCAAGTTAAGGTGGAATGGTTGTGAAGTACATAATATGTGATGAATGCGGTGGATTCTATGAACTTGAAAAAGGAGAGTCAATTGAGGACTTTGAAAGTTGTTTATGTGGTGGTAGTCTAAGTTATGCAGAGTTAACTCCTAAAGGCATTAAAAAAACAACTAAAAAAGTTGAAAAGGATTACAAAGTTAATGTTCACCATTCAGAATACTTGTCAGAAAACATATGCCCTTTGTGTGGGCAGATAAATAAAGTAAAGGCAATATTTTGCTCTAAATGTGGGAAAATCCTTAAAAATAGGGGTTCGAATAGATATGATTATTCACATGTTTTAGAAGAGCGTGAAAAAAGGAAAAAAAGCTTAAGAGGTTTATATGAACGTATTGATCTATGGGGGGTTGGGTGTGGTATTATATTCCTGATAGTCATGACGGTTATCAGTAATATCATTATATTTTTAGGACTAGTAAGATTAGCAGTTCAAAATGCCAACGAACCCACATTGTTTGCATTTTTAGGTGGAGTATCCCTTATCTCCTTAACTCTATTTCTACTTTCAGGATTCATTTCAGCAGCTGCCATTGGCACCAGGAGTTACATAGATGGGGGTGTGAATGGGGCCCTCGTAGGTATTTGTATTGCAATTGTGGTTTCTATTATTCCGGGAGCTCTAATACTTGTTTATCTAGGAATTATTCAATGGCTAACTATATTAATTGGAGGATGCATTGTTTATGGAATTTTAACAGGAGCTGGTGGTTTGATTGCTGTGGCTGTGCGTAAACACACAGGAATAATTTGATTAATAAGTTATGTATAATGTTCCGGTTATATGTTAAATCTACCAATAAACACCTCATAATTAGCTTAAGAAACTATCAATAACCCTAACTTTGTGTAAACAGCTATTATCAGATATATTATTTTATTAAATATAAAAAAAATAATCAAAATCAGAGGTAAGTGCCGTGGGCCGGACTTGAACCAGCGACATCCAGATCTTCAGTCTGGCGTTCTCCCAACTGAACTACCACGGCATAATGGGCCCGACGAGATTCGAACTCGTGATCACCTCCGTGTCAGGGAGGTATCATACCCCTAGACCACGGGCCCGCATTCAAACATTATTGTTGTATTCCTATATAAACCTTTGCGATTTTTTAAATCTTTTCGAAAAAATGAGTAGTTCCCATTTAAAGGTACTAACCAAAAATGTATATGTCGTAACTTCCTATAAAGATATCTTACCTAGAAAAGGGGGTTAGAAAATAATGGATATCAATGATCCAATAGAAACCACAGTAGAAGAGATACGTAAGGTTTTAAATATCGAAAACGTGATTGGGGAAGTAATAGAAAGTGAAGACAAAATTCTGATACCTGTTACTCGCATGGGAATGGCATTTGGAGCAGGTATGGGTGAAGGACGAGGTGCTAGTAATGAGGGTGGTTCTGGTGCTGGTGCTGGTGGAGGTGCAGGCATAGAACCCGTGGCAATGGTAGTGGTTTTTAAAGGTGTTGACGGACCTGAAGGTGTTAAAGTACTCTCTCTTAAATCTGCAGACCCACTGACTAGAGCCATAGGTGAAGTTGGCTCAGCCATTGTTGATGTTATGGCAGAAAGTCGGAAAATGGGCCTGGGGAAAAAAGGTAAAAAAACTAAAGAGGAAAAAGGTGAAGAAAAAGAGGCTGAAGCAAAAGAATAACACTAATCTGCAATAAGCAGCCTTGCTTTTCAAGAGAAAGGAATTTACCATAAATAACCTAAGAGCGGGTTAAATTTGATATACATTATAATAGGCATCATTATATTAATCTTGGTGCTTATTCTATTGTCTTTTCTTTTAATTCCCCTAAAGATATCTTTACACCTAAATAAACACGGTTCTCAGATTAAAGGAAGATTCAGCTTATACTGGATAGGGATCCGATTCTTTTCCAAGAAAATACCAGAGGAAGAAAAAGAAGAGGATAAAAAAAAGAAAAAAGAAAAGAAAGAGAAAGCTGAAAAAGAGGAAGAAAAAGGTAAATTTGACCTTAAACGTATTTTAAAGATTATAAACTTATTTTTGGATGCCTGGCCCCATCTTTACCGGGTCCTGGTTGCTATTGTTAGGTCGTTCACTCTGGAAAAGTTTTCCCTAAACTTGACCATGGGAATGGAGAGCCCTGCAGACACAGCCCTATTCACAGGTTATATATGGTCTTTTACTTATCCTCTCAATGCTTTGACAGGTATTGAAATGGTTATAACACCTGATTTCCAGCGGAGAGTTCTGGATGGTGAGTTAAAAGTGGAAGTACGATTGAAACTTATTGGGATTGTGACTGAAGCCATAAGAGCCTACATGAAAAAACCAGTAAGGCAGTTCATTAGTGAAATAAGGAGTTTATCATAAAAAGCCACTTTATAAAGAAATTTTCTAGTGTTTTTATGAAAAAATGAATTATAATAAAAAAAATGAGAAGTCAAGAAATAAAAGTTGGTAAAACCTTTAAAATTGATGGAAGGATTTTTTATCCATTGGTTAAGGTTACACACTGGAAACATAATCAGGAAGAGTTTCATTGTTTATCTCCTCTAGCTTTAGTTGTTATTGAAGGGGATATGAAATACATCCTTCCTATGAAAGAGTTTGATGACCCGGAAAAGCTGGAAACTTTAATGGACATGATTAAGGTATGAGGTCTGATTTTTAAGATATTTAATGAATTTTAGTTTAGGATATTCACTATTCTTTTTGAAATCATCTTTTAGAATGCTCCACTAAAAATGAAACTTTCATTTAAGAAGAAAGAATTTATGTTTCTTTCAATAGAATAATTTTAAAATAAGTTCTGGGGTTTCTAACTGTGAATTTAGCAGGGAAAAGATCAAGATCTGACTATGAAACTTTCCTGATCCTAGCATTAGTTGTCTTATCCTGTGTGTTGACCTATTACTTCCATTTTATTTTAAAGTCAGGGCTTCTTTTCACTCATTTTTATTACATACCCATAGTGTTAGCTGCTGTATGGTGGAAACGAAAAGGATTATGGGTGGCATTTTTCCTGGCAGGAATGCTTATTATCACTAGTTTACTTAGCCCCCTTACAGGTGATTATCTTTACTATGACTTTTTCAGGGCAGTGGTTTTCATCTCAGTTAGCATAATAACTGTTTTGTTAAGTGAAAGGATTGAAAAATCACAAATAAAACTGAAAACCAGTGAAGAAAGTTTCCGTTCGGTGGTTGAATCGGCTATAGATGGAATTATCACTACAGATATTTCAGGTAATGTGGTTTTTGCCAATAAGAGTTTTTATAAACTTTTCCAATACTCTGAAGAGGAAGTCCTTGGTAAATCAGTGCAAAAATTTATTCCTCCTCGATTGAGGGATAAATACCATCAACAAATGGAAGACTTCCGTAAAACAGGTAAGCATCGTCTGGTTGGAACTTTTGAATCAGTTGGCTTAAGGAAGGATGGTAATGAATTCCCCTTTGAAATGTCTATCACCAACTGGGAAGGTAATGGTGAGATATTTACCACTTCTATTATTAGAGATATAAGCTATCGTAAAAATGCTGAAAAAACAAGAGCCATACTTTCAGCCATTGTGGAAAGCTCAGCAGAATCAATTATGGGTATGGATTTAAAGGGTAATGTTTTAAGCTGGAATAGAGGAGCCGAACAAACGTATGGCTACAAGGAAGAGGAAGTCCTGGGAAAATCAGGTTCCATAATAATACCTACAGGTTCTAGTGAACTCCAGCAGATCCTACGGATAATTGAGGATGGGGGGAAAATTGATCATTATGAAACCAAAAGGGTAACCAAAACAGGAAAAATGATCGATGTATCCTTTACAGTTTCTCCCATAACTGATAAATCGGGAAAAATAATTGGATTATCAGCAATATCAAGAGATATAACTCAAGAAAAAGCTGCTGAAAAAGCTTTAGCCAGAAGTGAATCTCAATTATCGATGATCACTACTAATATGGCAGATATTATATGTCAGGCCAGTATTGATGGTGTTTATATTTACGTAAGTCCTTCAGTAAAATCAGTTCTTGGCTACACACCCCAAGACCTCATAGGAAAATCAATCTTTGAGTGGATACACCCTGATGATCTGGAAAGAGTTACCTCCTGTATGAATGATGTTTCTCGGAAATCTATGACTAAGTTCATTCAGCACCGTTACATGAACGCTGATGGTAGTTATGTATGGTTGGGTACCAAAGGAACACCAATCTTTGATACAAGGGGGGCTGTAAGTGGATTTGTATGTAACAGTCGTGATATAACCAACCAGAAAAATGCAGAAGATGCACTGCGTGAGAGTGAGGAAAAATATAGAACTCTAATTGAGTCAGCTAAGGATCCAATTGCTTTGTATGATGAGAATGGTATTTTTTTAATGGCCAACAAGTCAGGAGCACATAGTATGGGTAAAGAACCTGCTGAACTATTAGGTCATTCACTCCGGGATTTTTTCCCCCTTAAACTTGCTGAAAAACAGATTGAATTAATAAGAAAAGTGATTAGCACAGAAGAGGGTTTAGATATAGAAATGTTTGTCCCCTATGGTGGGAAAGATCAATGGTTCAGCACAAGTTTACAGCCGATTTATGGTCATGATAATCGAATTCGTAGTGTACAGGTGATCTCAAGGGATATAACTGAAATTAAGGAGACTCAAATTAAACTTGAACATGCTCTTGAGGAGAAGGACATGCTCATGAAGGAGATTTATCATCGGGTAAAGAACAATTTGATGGTGATATCCAGTCTCCTGAATCTTCAGTCAAGATATATCAAAGATGAAGAAGCTCGAGGAATATTCAAGGAAAGCCAGGAAAGAGCTCATTCCATGGCTTTAATTCATGAAAGGCTCTATCGTTCCACGGACCTTAAACACATCGACTATGGAGATTACATCCGCACCCTGACTCGAGATCTATTCCGGACTTATGTTACTGATCCATCCAGAATTAATCTGGAACTGGAGGTGGAGGATGTGATGATCGACATCAACACTGCCATACCACTGGGACTGATAATAAATGAACTGGTCTCCAATTCCATGAAACATGCCTTCCCTGAAGATAGAACTGGGAAAATAACGGTCAAATTCAAAAAAGATGAGGACCATTACATACTGGAAGTTAAAGATAATGGTGTGGGGTTTCCTTCAGATATTAAACTTGGAAAAACAGATTCTCTGGGCCTGCAATTGGTCACTAGTCTCACAGAACAAATTGGTGGGGAACTGGAACTTCAAAGAAGTCCTGGAACCACATTCTGCATAAAATTTAAAGAAAAAGGAATAGATGAGTAAAATTGGTTTATATTTACTAAAATAGGTTTATACTTTAGGTAGTGTTCATAAAATTTCTAACCCCCTCACTGAATTGATTAATTTTAAATTATGCATCAAATAGAAAAGAGGGAACGTGTTTTAATACTAAATTTTCCTCCACTAAGTAGTCTATCCTATGAAAATAGTGGGATGTATAACAATGAGGAACAATCCTAACATTAACTGTCTCCATATAAGATCAAACCTAATACTGATTGGATAAAAAACGAATATCATCCTAAAAAATAAGAAAAATAAGAAATAAACAAAGTTACATTGATTTGACGGCCATTTCGATATCTTCGGATTTGACAGTCTTTCTTCCAGCGTGTTTTGCAAGTTCGACGGCTTTTTTGGCTAGCTCTTCGCCACTTTCTTCCAGAGCTTTGGCTAAAGCCTCCTTTGCATCATCGCTAATCCTTTGTGCACCAGCATTTTTTATGATCCTTCCAACTGGAGCAATTGGTAATTCAGCCATATTTTCACCTCCTAATCTAGCTAGGACTCTATAATATTTAAATATATCGGTTTTCATGACATGATGGGCCATGGCATGTAGCATGCACACTCACCAAGTGTGATCATCAATCAACCAAAACTATTAAGGGTACAAATACTAATAGGAATTCCTATGTATAAGACTCCGGACATTGAACCCACCATAGAAGAGATATTAGATAAGGCAATGAAAGGTCCTATTTCATCAGAAGAAGCATTAAAGCTAATTAAAACTACTGGTGCAGAATCACAGGCATTAATTCAAGCAGCAGATTTGCGAAGGCAGGAATTGGCAGGTGATGAAATCACTTATATTCAAAATTGGAACATCAACTTCACTGACATATGCACTGGAACTTGTGGTTTTTGTGCTTTCCGTAAAGACCCTCAAGAAGAAGGAGCTTACTTTTTAAGCATAGAAGAAATAGTTAAAAGGGCTAAAACTGCCTGGGAAGATGGTGCAGTGGAAGTGTGTATCCAGGGTGGACTTCATCCAGAGGGGGATGCCTATCTCTATGAGAAAATTATTCTGGCAGTCAAAGAAGAAATCCCAGATATTCATATCCATGCCTTTTCACCTATGGAAATCTATTATGGAGCATCAAAGTCCGGATTAACACTTAAAGAAACTTTAAAGATGTTAAAAGATGCAGGTTTAGGGTCCATGCCTGGAACTGCCGCTGAAATATTAAATGATGAAGTTAGAAAGGTTATCTGTCCGGGTAAGCTCACCACAGATGAGTGGATCAGGGTGATTGAAACTGCCCACCAGACTGGTATACCCACTACCTGTACCATGATGTACGGGCATGTGGAAAGTGTGGAGCACAGAATTGAACACCTGGAAATCCTTAGAAACATTCAGAAAAAGACAGATGGATTCACAGAATTCGTTCCTCTTACTTTCATGCACCAGATGGCACCAATCTATCAACAGGGTATCTCCAGTCCAGGAACTACTGGCACTGAAGATTTGAAACTTTATGCTGTTTCTAGGTTAATGTTTGGAGATTTATTGAAAAATATCCAGGTATCATGGGTTAAACTGGGATTCAAATTTGCACAAATATGTTTAACAGCAGGGGCTAATGATCTGGGAGGAACACTGGGAGAAGAGAACATTTCCCGATCTGCAGGAGCCCAACATGGAGTATATACACCTCCAGAAGATTTACAGCGTATCATTCGGGATCTGGGAAGGATACCTGCTGAAAGGGATACTCTTTATAAGAATATAAGAATCTTATAATTTTTTTTCTATTTTCTTTCTGATGATGAGAATCTGTGATTGGTAAGATTTGATAAATTATTCTGATAAGGCTTCTTATCAAATCTAATAATGTTATAAAAGTTTAATTATAATTAGTATGGAAATTTAACCATATTGTTAAAAATTTAAGGATAATGCCCATTTAACGATAATGGTATATGACGATTAGGGTTATGATTCCTAGAACTGCTCCAATAGAGTTAGGGGTGAAAATGTACCAGTTGTTGATTCCCACTCCATAAATGGTCCATAGTGTACAGTTCACCACCATGGCCATGTAGAGTGCTGGTGAAACCTCATCCGATTTTTTAATTTTTATTACAGTGTGTATCTGGGCAACTGGACTTAAAAACATCACCACAGCAAAGATACTGGCAAGTAAACCCACAGTTTCAATTATCATTTCCATTGGTCTTTATTTGAACTCAATATAAAGCTCATATAATTATTTTGAGATTATAATACTAAATTTTGCCCATACTAAATTTTTTGTATAACCACCCAATCCCCTTCTTCAACCTTCTGCATAATCTCCAAACCATCAACAACCAGTCCAATATGGTTCACATCTGAAGCAGGCTGTGAATCTCCAAAGAAGATGCAGAATGCTTTTCCTGGTGGCCAATAAGATATGTCTCCCTTTTCTGAGGATGATGATGGGTTTTCATAATCCTGATCCAGGGGTATGGGGAAGTAGATTTCCTCCAACCATAACTGAGCCTCACCCTCCAGGGGGAGACTATCATAGAATGCTTGAGCTGTTAGTGGGTTCCTGTTATCTAAGAGTGCAGTTAACTTTCCTTTTTCCAATATTTCTATCTCTATTTTCATCTTCACATTACCCCCTTCACCCTATTTCTCTAACCTTCACCTTCCTTCTCTAATTATCTTTCAGTCCAATAATAGTCTATCATAATTGAATATGACTGGGAAATCAGTGAATCAACTCTGATTTAAGAGATCTTCCATGATCTGTACACCAGTGGAGGTTCCTATTTTACTGGCACCAGCATCAATCATGGCCAGGGTTGTTTCCAGGTCTCGGATACCCCCAGAGGCTTTCACACCCATTTCCATACCAACAGTTTCTCTCATCAGCCTGACATCTTCCACTGTGGCCCCGGTTACTCCAAATCCAGTGGAAGTTTTCACATAATGGGCCCCTGCCTCTTTAGCAAGTTGACAGGCGGTTATTTTTTCATCCATGGTAAGTAGAGCTGTTTCCAGAATTACTTTCACCACACATCCTCTAGCTGCCCCTACAACTCCAGCTATGTCAGATTGCACCAGGGATAAATGTCCTGACTTTAAAGCACCAATATTCATCACCATATCCAGTTCAGAGGCACCATTGGCCACAGCTTCCTCCCCCTCAAATGCTTTGGCATGTGATGTTTGCACCCCAAAAGGGAATCCAATAACCACACAAACCTCTGTATCTGAATTTTCCAATAATTCATTAGCAAGAGCAGCTTGAGTGGGTGTTACACAGACGCAACTGAAATCATAGTCATCTGCTTCCTGGCAGAGACTTTCTATGTCCTGATCAGTGGCATCCCGCTGCACATTAGTATGGTCAATCATTCCTGCCAGTTCTTCTATGGATATCATAACATCCCTCCATTTTTTAAATTTTAACACTTTAAATATTATAACCCTGTTTTATGAACGTTTAAACTAATTTTTTAGCCATGTAAGGTCCTTTACGTTCATATCCAAATTTACGGTAGTAATTTCGAACCCCTATACCACTGGTGATGAGTATTTCCTTCTTATCATACTCTTCCCAACTGATCCTTTCTGCTTCCTTCAATAATTTTTCACCATAACCCTTATGCTGCCATAGTTCATCTTCTTTTTCACCTAACGGTATCATAGGACCATACACATGCAATTCACGTACTAAAGCAGTATTATGATCTATCTCTGGTCGGTGAGCCTTTTCTGAGGGTATACGGAGTCTTAGAAAACCTAAAAGAACATCTGACTTGGTATCTTCCATGGAAATGAAGGTTTCCTCGCCCTTACTTGCCTTGTATGTTTCTTTTAGGAGTTGGATATTTTCGGCATGGGTATAAGTTCCCTGAGCGGCCTGATGCCCCACTTCTCGGCAGCGTATACACTTACACTGCACTCCCTCATCTTTAAGCTGTTGGTAGACCAGTTCTCCCAGATTGGACTTTTTAACTCCGGCTTCTATGAGCTGGGAGGGAATGTCCCGTTGAATACGCATGGTACGCACCCATTTGGGGAGTATCTTTTTCACCTGAACTATGAGGTCAACTGCTTCTTCTGTGGAGTAAGGTTCATATTCTCCTTTTTTCCATAATTCATAAAGTTCTGAGCCTTCGGTTACTAGACAGGGATAGATCTTCAGCATATCTGGTTTGAAACGTTCATCCGAGAATATCCTCTTGAAAATCCGCAGATCCCGTTTGGGGTCAGCAAAAAGACCGGGCATGAGATGCATGGCTACTTTAATTCCAGAATCCTTCAGAATTCTGGTGGCATCTACAGTATCTTCCACCCGGTGCCCACGTTGGATGCGGTGATAAATGAAGTTATAAATGGTTTGCACACCCAGTTCTACTCGGGTAACACCCATCTTAAGCATACGATCTACATCTTCTTTTTTGGAGTAGTCTGGTCGGGTTTCGAAGGTCATACCTACACAACGGACACTGGAACTTTCATTAACCTTTTGAACATCTTCCAAATAATGAAATCCGTGTAACTTTTCAGGGTCCTGGTTTTTCACATCTAAGGTTAGGTTCGGTTCTTTAACTTTAAAATTTACCATGGCCTGAAGACATTGGGTGATGAACCATTCCTGGAAACACAGAAACCGGGAAGGAAATGTTCCGCCCATAATGATTAGTTCTACCTTGTCCAGGGGGTGTCCAATACTTTCCAATTGGAGGAGGCGATTGTAAACCTGTTTGTAAGGGTCAAAATCATACATTCGAGCCCTTAATGCTGCAGGTTCTTCTCCAGTATAACTGGGAGGAGCTATTGTGCTCTCAGGACAGTAAAGACATTTTCCATGAGGGCAATTATGAGGAGGGCACATCACCGCCACCACTGCCACACCTGAAATAGTTCTGGTGGGTTTTTTCTTTAGAATATGGATAACAAATTCTTTTTCATCTGCACGAGCCATTTTAAGTATTTCTGAGTTACGGGGGAACCTGTCCAGTTGGTAATCACGACACACCTGGAATTTAGCCTTCTCCAGATCCTTCCTATTTTTTATTTCCCCGGCCAGTATGGCTTTTATTATGGATCTTCCTGCTTTTTCCATTTTTCTCTCCAAATCTCCCATTAAAATTTTTTCCCTTTAACAGTTATTATGGGAAAACAGTTCTTTTGAAAAATCTATTGTTTATTTTATCTTTAACTATAAATTGGTTCTTAATCCAATAAAAACTTAATTTTAACAGCTCAAATAATAAATCTTTAACATAAATCCTAATTACCTTTTTTTAATTTAAGTATTTCCAGGGCCCTAACAATGTCTGTTCTGGAAATTATCCCCACCAGTTCTCCATTTTCCATTACCGGCAGCCTCCCCACACCTGTCTTGTTTAATTTAGTCATAGTATCAGTTAAAGGTTCATCAGGACTGGTTGTTACCAGATCACGGGTCATGAATTTGGTTATAGTCTTCTTTTCATCTCCATGTTTTGCCTGAGAAATATCATTGAAGGTGATAATTCCAGCGAGTTTATTTCCCTCAAAAACTGGATAACCCATATGTTTATTTTGGAACATGATCTTCATCATCTCTTCCACGGTTGTCTCTCCGGTGACAGTTTTCACCTTTTGGGTCATTATTTCCCCTACTTTAACACCTTCTAGTATGGTGGAGATCATTATTTCCTTGTACTCTGCATCTGCTCCAATGTAAATAAATAATGCAATGAGTATCAGGAAAAAATTCCAGAATATTCCCACCACTGCCATGAATATGGCCAGAAATTTACCTATAGATGCTGCAGTTTCTGTAGCTTGCAAATAACTCATACGTCCTGCTAGAATGGCCCGTAAAACTCTCCCACCATCCATGGGATAAGCAGGAAGCAGGTTGAAAACCCCCAGAATCAGGTTAACCAGTGCAAAATTGTTTAAAAATTCGAAAATGTAAGGATAAGATCCAAACCCTATAAATGCAAAGTAAATCCCGTAACAGATCATGGCTATAACAAAGTTTACCAGTGGTCCGGCAATAGATATGCGTAATTCTTCACCAGGATCCTCAGGTAACTCTTCCATAGCCGAGACCCCACCAATGGGTAGAAGTATGATCCTATCAATTTTAATCCCATATTTTTGGGCTACGTAGGAATGTGCCAGTTCATGCAGCACAACAGTAACAAAAAGTAAGGTGATGAGTAAAGCTGCAGTTAAGTCCACTCCAGGTGCTAAATTTAGAATAGCCACAGCATAAATCAGAAGCATCAAAAGAAGAAAGGAAATATGCAGTTCCACCGGGATGCCAAAAACACTAAAAATTTTAAAGGAGTACTTCATTTCTTCACCTGTTTATTTAACCTATGTTTATTTGTATATTATTTTATTTTCAATGGTATAAAAGGGCATACGAAAACCTAAAACAGGTAATATAGGAGATTTTAATAGGATATATTGGGCCTTGGGGAGTTATTTTTCCCTTTAAAATCTTTACATAAACTAGGGTAAGATTAGGGGGTTATAATCGCTTTTAAAGGACAATAATTATATACATCAAATAACAGAATATAAAATGGTGTTAACATGAAAGTAAGTGAATTTTTCGGGCGAAGAGTTTTGGATAAAAAGGC
>Ga0334899_1002541_pt1 | contig 14298 bp, 10 predicted proteins | sample GraSluR3_MG_FD_207219 | JGI IMG/M metagenome (GOLD analysis project Ga0334899, IMG submission 207219) | Sludge microbial communities from methane-producing bioreactor in Wageningen University, Netherlands - Granular Sludge_8_08-R3 | ecosystem: Engineered > Bioreactor > Anaerobic > Unclassified ... | reverse complement strand
TCTGTGGGACCTTTTTGTTCATAACCTGGTATTCCTAACCTGGTTCTTAATTGTCCTACTTTAACTTTGTTCTTAAATAATTTATTAAAATATTTTGAGGCAATTTTCTCATGCAATTCCTTATATTGCGAAGGACCGAAAATATTGGCAAAATAACTCTGTACCAATCCTTTTTCAGTGGTTGTACCTTTGGCTAATCTAGCTCCGCTTCTAAAGACCGTTATTGCTTCTTCTGCTGTAGAGAACTCATCAAAAATTGGACGGTTTTCATCTACTTCTTCATAATTATTTGCATAAAGAAAATAATCTATCCTGTATCCCTTTAATACTTCCTGCATGGTTGTAATAGGAATAACTGCACGGGCATTAACTTTTTGAGGGCTCATAATAATTGAACGGTCAATCACTCCAAAAGCATAGCCAGGCTGTAAATCATCTAACCTGACAAAAGCACCAACTTCAGTCCCATAACTAATTATCTCTCCCTCTTTATTTATCTCCAAAGAACCCATATCATCATAAATAATTATCATGTCCCTGATATATTCTTTAGCTAAGACTCTAAAAGCTTCTAGGGATTCTGACTTCCCGGCACCTGTATCTCCCATTATTACCAAATTAGCATATTTACCATTCTTCAGGCATATTCTGACCATTGCACCATGAATGGGCATTCTTCCTCTTTTCATCATCTCGATATTATGTAATGTGAGCATCATTTTTTTGATATAACCAAAATAGCCCATTTCGCTTTTTGCCGGAAGGGCTGCTACTAATACTTTATTCTTTTCATCATCATAAAAAACTGTAGGTATATCCCCAAACTTTAATAATGAATCCTGGGGAACTCCAAAAAAATAAATAGCTTCAGGCTTCTTTTGTAATTCATCATCATGGGCTAATTCAAACAGGTTAGCCAGGGCTGCACCTAGCCCGATAAATTTATTATGAAAAAAGAGATAAATAATTAAATTGCCTACTTTTGCCGGAAAACAAAGCCAGTGTTTAGGATTCAGGCACACATCATTCAGAGGATTTGTGTCCACTTTTTTAAATTCACCTTCCCTTTTGTTCATCAACGGATCTACAATCAGGGGAGGTTCAATTAAAATTTGGGTAATCAGAGGAATATCACTTACAATTTTTTTGTATATTGAAGGAAGTTTATAATCTATATTTCTTGTTATAAAACCAACCTGGCAACCGGCAGGAATCTGACGGTATATTCTGGGGTGATCACCGGTTATGTTTTCACAAATATTTCGGTAGGTTTTTCTCACTAGATGATTTAGCTCTTCAATAGTTTCATTAAAAACCCGATAGGGCTTTTCACAAGATTTAATACCTTCGCCTTCTCCTAAGTCAGTTTTCACGAAAAACCTTTCATAGTGTCTCCAGAAGTCGTACAATCTTTCTACAAATTGATGAAAAAGATAGGTATTTTTAAATAGTCTTTTAATATTAGAATTAACATTAACATTAATGTCTTCTTTGATATTATTATCTTTGCATAATAAAACAAAACTTTCTGTTATGATGTTTTCCCAATCTGCCTGGCGAATATCTCCAAAAATTGCCAGAAGGGGTGAGTCTTTCTTTTTTAAATGTTTAAGATATTTTTCAAGAACTTTTCGGAATAACCTGCTCTGTACCAATGCTTGAGGATCCTGGCAAATTCCACTATTGCTTTTAATTACAACCTGTCTATCATAAAAGTAAAATTCTTCTTTCATTGCACTATCTCTCTTTCATATTCCTTTTCAGGTGAAGGTAAGTATTTTTTGCCGGTTATCCTTCGATAGAAATTACTTTTAGATAGTTTAAAGTAACCTGCTGTCCTTGTCAATAAAATATTTTTATTTTTCTATAATTTAAAAACACAAATAATTTTCATATGGGTTTGGAATTCACAGAATAAACTCTTTTTATACAATATTTTAGATATCCCTAAGGTACATACAAATCACAATCATGTGGCAATATTTCTCTTAATGAATGCAGGCTTTGAATCTGTATTTTTCTATTGTTGGTTCTTGTCTGAAAATATTGTTTTATGTCTTTAGAAAAACATGGTGAATATTTAGATTTCTCTTTAAATTCTCCTTTGTTCATATATCCAGTAAAATAAACCAGCCCATCGTACAGCCAAATATTCTCCCAGTTAAAATCTTCGATAATCTCTTTCTTATTAAGTTCATGGCTTTCTATAATCAATTCTCCTGTTGGCCTATCATCAGTTTGCACAAAAAGTAAGGTATAGAATTCAATATTAGTTTTTTGTTTTGACATGGGCATCATTAATATTTCTTCTACTATCAGCTCTCTTGATTTATCCTGGCCACCTATTACTATTTGTATTTTATCCCTCATTTTTGATTCAACAACTATTTTACCAAGAGTCCTGAAATCAGGGCTTCTTATCCAACTATAATCCTTGAATATATGCACAAGATATTTTTTTTCTGGTTCTGTAAATAAAGAGTTAACCCCTTGATTATTACCTATATACCTACCGGTTAAAAATGGGAAGACATACTTGTCATTATTTTTTAAAGTTCTTGAATCAATTTGATCTACGGGAACCAACGCAGAACAATCCAAGAGCCATCCTTTATCTTTTTTAAGTTTTTTACTTTTTTCTGAATTACCGATAAAAAACCCTTTAATATCACATCTATCTCCTCTTACTCCTACATCATACTTATCCTTCTTGGTCCAATGAGTATTACCAAGTAATTCGTAACTAACATTATGATAATCCAGCAGGCGTTTAAAGGCATTTTCCATTATAACACCGGATACAATATTTCTTATCCTGGCATATATATTTCCCTTGCCCATTCTGTTAAATGTATAATGTAAACTTTTCCGGGCATACTCTACCGATTTTGTAATCATAGCTGCTTTAACCCGAACAATAAAAATATCATTCCTGTCAATCATGAAATATCTCCTTTTAGAAATAAATAAGTAGAAACAATAAATATTTTAAAAATAATCATCAAAAACTTCTTTTCAATCTAAACTAAAACTGTATCGGGTAATATCAATCATGTGAGTTTTAGAGTGCAGTAAAGAAATGAGGGTATTAAAATTTCAATTATCTTTTCCATATTTTCCCTTATTTGAATACCCTGTTGTACCAAATTGTTTGCAATGTTTTTTTAAATAGTGTTTTTTTCTATTCCTTTCTGAAGTTCAAACAATAGTGATGGAAAGTGTTGCTAACCCACGCATTGCCCATTCCATAAGGGGCAAGTCTCTGATTGTCCTGACACCAAATTTTTTCATCTTTCAGGGTAAAAAATTCTCCTACCTTATTACCTAAATCCCAGGCTAATGGATATATTTTGCCTTTTTTCTTAATATTTTTTACTATTATAGTTAAATACGCTCTGTGCCGTAATATTTCATAAACTTTTCTATAAATTTCTACCAAGCTATCAAGAAAAGAACTATAGTCATTTATATTACCCAAATCTTTTTTATCATCAGAATAGGCAACATCCAGGTCATTCTCTCTTCGATATTTTTGTGTATGAGCCCCCTTCATTCTTAGCATATCCCAATATGGCGGCGAGGTTATACAATAATCAATTTGTGGTAAATTATATTTTCCTATATCTTTAGCATCTCCATTTATAACTCTTATGGTTAACTCTTTTTTACCGAAAAGGTCAGGCATGAGATACTTCTTCACCCTATCACTGGCTATATCTGCATATTTTTTATTTAATTCTATTCCATATGCTTTTCTTTCGCTTTTAATGCAAGCTATAAGGGTAGAACCAGTCCCAACCATGGGATCTAAAACAGTCATTCCTTTTTTAGTAAAAAATTCTACAAATTCTTGTACAAGGCTTTCCGGAAATTTTGCCGGATGAAGTAATACATTTTTTTCTCTTGGCGGGGGGTTATGAATAAACCAGCTCTTTTGAAATTTAATCCATTCTTTTGAAGTTAAATCATTTAAATTGTTTTTTTTCATTCGCACACCTTTAATAATAAATTTTTCTTCTATAAACAAACGACCTTCTTATTAATTATAATTCTCTTACCAAGCCATTCCCAAACTTTGCTTTTCTATTTATCACCAGATTTATGCTGCTTACCTGCCCAAATAACAAGCAGGATATATAAACGGTGTTGTATTTTCGATGCTTGCTGATTCTTGCTTTATTTAAGCACCTAAGCTTTTCTTAGCTTTACTATTCTAACAAATTAAAGTACAGAGTTCCAGTTTTTAATAAGAAAACCAAGGTAATTCCAAATTACCAGACAATATAATTTTGTAGCAAAATTTATATACAATTTTATACAAAAACGTTTTTTTCGCTTATAATAAGATACATGAAAGATTTATCTGGATTCAAAAATAAAAGAATAACTGTAATGGGGCTGGGATTAAATCGTGGAGGTTTGGGTGTAACTAAGTTTTTAGCGGAAGCGGGTGTGAATGTTCTGGTAACTGACTTGAAAACAGAATGTGAACTGCAGGATTCCTTGAATGAACTAAAAGAGTATCATAATATTAAGTATGTTTTAGGGAAACACCGTGTAGAAGATTTTGTTGAAAGGGATATGATAATCCAGAACCCGGGTGTGCCCCGTTGTTCACAATATTTACAGATTGCCAGGGAAAATGGAGTACCTATTGAAACAGATTTATCGCTCTTTTTACGGATTTGTCCTTCTAAAAAGATTATTGCTGTGGGAGGTACCAAAGGCAAGAGCACAGTAACTGATTTGGTTTACCTTATTTTTTGTCGGGCCGGAAAAGATATAGTACATGCCGGAAATATTGGTATTTCTGTTTTTGAGGTACTTTCTAAAATAAAGAATGATACCCTGGTGCTGCTGGAAATCTCAAGCTGGCAGCTGGAGGGAATTCAACAATTGCTTTTTAAACCACAGGTAGCAGTTTTAACCAATATACTGCCTGATCACCTGGATCGTTATGATAGTTTTGAAGAATATGCCAGGTCAGAAGAGCTAATCTGTAAATACCTTGGGGAAAAAGACTACCTGGTAACCAGTCTTGATAATCCAGTTACAAAAAACCTTGCTCAACGGATAACTGCAGATATTTTCTGGTTCAGTACCGAAAAAAAAGTTCCCCGTGGATGCAATTTAGAAGATGGCAAACTGCTATATAAATGTGCAGATAAAAAAATACAATTTGCAAAAACAAGCGATATTATTATTCCGGGAAATCATAACATCAGCAATATAATGGCAGCAGCCAATGTTGGATTTATCCTGGGTTTATCACTTTCAGATATCTCCGAAGGTATTAAGAATTTTCAAGGAGTACCCAACCGACTGGAGAAGATACGCACTTTAAAGGGGATTAATTTTTATAACGATACCTGTGCCACCACTCCGGAAGCTACCGCAGCAGCGATACAATCCTTTCCTGAAACACCCCTGATTCTTATTCTGGGAGGGAAAGACAAAAAATTAAACTATGATTGCCTATGTCGTAATATTATAAACAGTAATAATATTGTCCATCTTTTTGTTCTCAGACATCCGGAATATGATGCCTCAGAAATGATAATAAGTAATTTAGAAGAAAACAATTTTCAAAAGAAAATCCACATCTGCCAGTCATTGCCAGAAGCAGTTAAAAAAGCATACTCCCTGGCAAAACCGGGAACTAATATTCTATTATCCCCGGCAGCTACCAGTTTTGGACTATTTATCAATGAATTTGATAGAGGTAGAGTATTTCGACAGGCAGTATCTGAACTTCTTTAAATTTTCAGTCATCGCTGAGATGGTCACGGACAACAATTTTTTTCTTACGCACCCATTTAAAACCTTCTTCCGAAGTAATAGTCAAAACTTCTACCGGTCCACCAACTCCAGGCAAATCTCCAGGATTAGCCTTTATTCCATCGGAGAATCTCTGAATGGCTGAGGTTGTTTCAATCATTAAGGTACAAAAATCAATGGCATCCTGAATGGTCATAGTCCCCCACTGAATAACATATTCAAGACTTCTCAGTTGTTTTCCAATCACATCTTTGTCTGACTGTTTACCCGCCTGTTCTACAAAGGGTAAATGACCAATTCTTCCGTCAAAACCCAATACTATCCTGGAAACCACATCTGTCTGGCCAATCCAGCTGGCTCCGTATTCACGGCCCCTTTCCTTGCTGTCCCTGTTTTTCTTTTTATCTCCGGGTATGTGACAGGTAAATACCTGGTGAGACCCATCAGGATTAATGCCAGCAATAATAAAACTCACCGGGTCAATCCTGCCGATTCCGCTTCTTGCTGTACCCTGGGGATCTTTATAGCGAAAATCAATATAATATTCCTTTTTTGTTATATCCAGTATTTCGCATTTTTTCATAAGCAAATCCCTTTCAATCCGCTGTTTTGCCTGGTCTAATTGTTTTTCCCATTCATATTTTTCATTAAATAAGCGGATAAGCAGGTCTGCTGTTTTTCCCACAGAATATTTCTCTAATGGATTGTTTTTGATAAATTCTTTAATATAGCTGCTTATGCTTTTCAGAACACCGTTCTCCGGGAGAAAAGCAAGTCCTGTTACTGCTATGCCCATTCTTTGATTGATTTGAAAAAGTTTTGATGCATTATCACTGCCTATTCTAGCCATTCCCTTTCGGTTTCGATATGACTGACGACTATCTGCTGCCAGGACTATTCCTTCGGGAATAGTAGTATTAATAGCTAAAGACATTTTTGCCTCCTATTATTCTCTTAATTTTTTATATATTCACATCTTTTTGTTTTTTGTTTTTTTAATCCTAATTATAACAAGGGCTCCCAGAAAACCTCCCAGTATTCCCAGTAATCCGAAATAAAGAGAAGAAAAAAAGATGTTCCCACGTATAATAATTTCTAAATAATCTCCAATATTGTCTCCCAATAAATTTAACAAACGGAAATGCCAGACATTATCCGGATATAATAAGAAAATCCGACAAAATACCCCGCCAAAAATGGCTCCTAAAAAGCCTATCACCATAGCAGTATTTTCTCTGCCAATAATAATACCGGCAGAGAACCCGGATATAACCGGTCCGAGTACAGGCAACGTCCCGAGAGCTGTGTTTACAATAATGGAAATAAAAAATGGAACTGTTATCATGTTTGCTTTCCGCAATTTAATTAATCTTTCATTTATCTATTACCGCGCCGGAAGCCTAATAACATTAACCAGCTAAATATAATAAGAAAAACAGATATGGCTAAAATTGCTAGACCTCCAAAAATAGCGGCATCCTGCCAGAAATTCAGTGGATACATCATTACCAGGTGATCAGTCCTGGGATCCAGTATCCAGGGAGAAGTCTGGGGGTCACCAAAAACCAGATAATGGAACTGGATAAAAAGGCGATGGAAACCGACAAACATTCCTATTCCCAGTAGAGCCATCAGGATAACAGTTAAAGTACTGCCGTTTTTCAATCCCCTCCAGAAATAAAACAGCTTTTTCTTCCTTCTAAAAATAATATTTATAAGCAGGTAAAAGAAGAAATAGCCCATAGCGATATATTGTATCAGGAAAACAGCCTGGAAGACTTCCTTTACATCTTCCAGGTGCACAATTTCATGGTCGTGGAATAAGTACAATGTCTCATTATCTTTTTCGACAATAAGCTGAGGGCTTTCAACCCGGCCATTGAAATATTGTATTAAATGCCTGGTAATTATCCCCAGCTGGCGGCTGTCAAACCCTGTTACCTGGGTAATATTGTTTTTTTCATATTCATACTCATAAAATGGCAGAAAATTAACTTCCAGCCTGACTACGGTAGAAACTAATAAAACAGGAATTGAAATTATAAAAATCCACCACAGGATAATACGAATTATTTTCAAAATTTCTCCTTATGTTCTTCTCTAACCAAATTTATTAAATAATATTTTCAGGAAATAACAATCTCGGAAAGGTTTCTTTTTGGTACATGATGAACCTGGTTGTTATCTCGCCAGTATTTGATATCTCCGCTTTCACCTACTTTTTCAATTTGAACTTTTTCGACAGGGTAACCCAGGGCAAGTGCATATAGTATCTCATATCGAGAGGGGATGTTTAAGAGTTTTCTCAGGCTATCCCGGGCTACTGAACCAAACATACAGCCACCCAACCCTTTTTCGGTCGCCCCGAGCAGAATACTCTGTGCGGCAATTCCCGCATCAACACCAAAGTTTTCAGTAATATTTTTATCACCCAGAATTATAATATAAGCAATTGGCCTCTCCCCTTCTGCGGGCCCCTTCCAGTCCTTGAGATAACCGGCCCAGGCAAGTGTACTAAATATTTTTTCATTTGTTTCCCGAGCACTGGAAAGATAATATTTAAGAGGCTGCCTGTTGGCAGCAGAGGGTGATAACCTTGCCAGGTCTACTAATTCTAACAATTCTTCTTTGCTTATCTTTTTGTCTTCATCGAAACGTCTATAACTTCTATTTTTAATGATTAAATCCTTTAACATAATTTTATCCCCCATCCTAATATAGTTTAATTTACTTTAAAAATATTACTTTCAATTTTCCTTTTTTGTTAATACAGGTAAAATTATATATTCAGATATCCGTCTTTAAACAAGAAAGCTACCAATGCGATTATTCCTAAGAATATAAAAAATTGACTATTCATTGCTTCCCTCCCTGGTTATAGGTAAATATGGTTTGTCTTTCCTGAGCATAATAAGGGCTATCCCCCCAATAATCATCAGTAAAGACATCACCTGGGCTAAATTCATAAAACCCAGGTATTTATGCTCGCTCATAGGCGATGGTGCCCGGAGAAATTCATTTAAAAAACGGACAATGCCATACCCGATAAAATAAACACTTAAAGTTAAGCCATTAAACCATTTCTTTTTGCGCAACCACCATAATATTATAAAGAGAACAACCCCTTCGAAAAGTGCCTCGTAGAGCTGGGTGGGGTGTCTTAATTGATTAGTAGGATCTGCAGGAAAATACATTCCCCAGGGCAAGTCTGTAACCTTTCCGTAGAGTTCCCCGTTAATAAAATTACCCAGTCTGCCAAAAGTATAACCAGCAGGTATACCCGGGACTCCCATGTCAGCAAATTGCCAGTGATTGATTTTTCTTTTATAGCAAAATACTATATAAGCCAGGATGATCCCGAACATGCCACCATGATAGGACATTCCCAATATTCCTGTATAATGGAAGCCACCGGCAAAATCAAAAGGAAGTATTATGCTCAACGGATTAGATAAATAATAATTGAGGTCTGAAGATACAATATGCCCTATCCTGGCCCCTATAACCAGCATAACAATCGCCCATATGAGAAAATCCAGGACTGTGGATTCTTTGAAAATCATTTTTTCTGACCGGATACGATAAATAGCAATAGAAAAAGCGGTCAGAAAAGCCAGCGGGTACATCAGCCCATACCAGTATATTTTAAACTGGCCAAATGATACCAGGATCGGGTTAATTGCTTCAGGAATGTGTGCCCAGTCTATTCCAATTATTTGCTCCATGTATTACCTTTCTTCTTAATTTCTCTTTAATAAATCAATTAATATGTTCATTTGCATAATTATTCTGAGTGATAAGACTTTAATACTTTCATGTAATTAGCCCTTTCAAAGGCATCTGTTTCCTTAATATTACGCGGGATTAGAAGACCCCTGATTTCCTCTATAGAATTATATTGATGCCTTCTTAGCCATTCTTCAATTCCTTTGACTAAATTGTTAATATGGGGAATACCATTTGCTAATAGAGCTGAGGTCATCATGGTAACATTAGCCCCTGCTAAGATACCTTTAATTACATCTTCTACGGTATGCACTCCCCCGGTAATTGCCAGATCTGCCTTGATATACTGATAAAGTATGCCCACCCATCTTAGTCTCAATCTTAATTCTGAAGAACTGCTTAACTCTAAATTAGGGGTAATTGACATCTCTATTAAATCAATATCAGGCTGATAAAAACGATTAAATAATACCAGCCCATTAGCCCCCTGCTCAACAATTTTATGAGCCACAAACGGAATTGAGCTAAAATAAGGGCTTAACTTTACTGCAACCGGTATTGTTATATTTTGTCGTAATTCCTTCACCAGGTCAAAGTAATATTGTTCTATTTTCTGACATGATTTTGTTTTCTCAGTAGGCAAATAATAAACATTTAACTCAAGCGCATCTGCACCTGCCTCTTCTATTTTCTTGCCATAATGAATCCAGCCGCTGTTGGATATGCCATTCAGGCTGCCGATAATCGGGATATCGACAGCCTTTTTTACTTTGGTAATATATTCTACATATTCATCAGGAGCAAAACGGTAATCATTTATATCAGGGAAATAACTCAGTGATTCAGCATAGCTCTCTGTTTGTTGAGTTAAAGCATAATTCAGTTCTTTTTCCTGCAAGAGAACCTGTTCCTCAAATAGTGAATGCAAAACTACAGCAGCAATTCCGCTTTTTTCCATCTGTTTGATGTTTTCAATATTTTCACATAACGGAGAAGCAGAAGCTACCAGAGGATTTTTTAATTGAATCCCTAAATACTTGGTACTTAAATCAATCACTTGCTTATCCTCCTAATTCTTATCTATTTTATTTATTTTTGAGAATTTTCATCCTTTGCCCATTTTTCATATATCTTCCAGCGATTCATTACTTCTGCCTGGGCTTTTTTATAATATTCTTTGGCAATTTCAGGTTTACTGTAAGTTAGTATTCTATACCTGTTTTCAGCATAAATATAATCTTCCAATGGGATACTGGGATCTTTGCTATCCAGTACAAATGGATTCTTGCCTTCTTTCTTTAATTCCGGGTTATAACGCATTAATGGCCAGTACCCGGAGGCTACTGCTGCTTTCTGTTGTGTTAATCCGTTTCTAAGATCATAGCCATGCCCGGCACAAGGTGAATAGGCAACAATCAGGGAAGGTCCATTATAGGCTTCGGCTTCCCGAAACACTTTAATAGTATGATTCATGTCGGCTCCCAGGGCAATCCTTGCCACATAAACACTACCATAGTTAACTGCCATCATGGCCAGATCTTTTTTAGCCATATCTTTTCCACCTGCTGCAAATTTAGCAACAGCACCTAAAGGAGTGGCTTTAGACATCTGTCCACCGGTATTGGAGTAAACTTCTGTATCCAATACCAGGATGTTTACATTTTGTTTTTGAGCGATTACATGATCGAGACCGCCATAACCAATATCATAAGCCCAGCCGTCTCCGCCGATTATCCAAACGCTTTTTTGTATTAGGGCTTCGGCTAAGCTGTCTAATTGCCTGGCTTCTTCTTTAGAAATACTCTGCAATTTTTTATGTAATTGCTCTACCCTTTCTCTTTGTTTCTGAATTTCTTCATCATTAGCCTGTGGTGAATTGATGAGCTTATCAACAAACTCTTTACCGATTTCATCTTTAAGCTGTTCTAATAAATTAATGGCCATTTTTTTCTGCTGATCTATTGCTAATCTAAAGCCATAACCAAACTCAGCATTATCTTCAAAGAGAGAATTAGACCAGGCAGGCCCACGCCCATCCTGGTTAAAGGTCCATGGTGTTGCCGGCAAGTTACCGCCATAAATAGAAGAACAACCGGTAGCATTAGCTGCAATCATCCTGTCTCCAAATAGCTGACTGATAAGTTTCACATAAGGTGTTTCGCCACAACCGGCACAAGCTCCAGAGAATTCAAACAATGGCTGGGCAAATTGTAAATCTCTGATTCGGGTAAGCTGTAATTTTTCTCTGCCAACCAATGGAATGCTTTCAAAAAATTCCCAGTTTTTCTTTTCCTGTTCCTGAATCTTTTCCACAGGCACCATATTTATGGCTTTTTTGCCAGCTTCTTTCTTGTTCTTTGCAGGACATATTTCCCCACACAGTCCGCAACCGGTACAATCTTCCGGGGAGATTTGCAAAGTGAACTTCTGTTCCGGAAATGCCTTAATCTTACTATCCATAGATTTAAAACCTTCTGGTGCTTTTTTAAGCAAGTCTGGTGAGAAAATTTTGCTCCTGATTACCGCATGAGGGCAAATAAAAGCGCAATTTCCGCATTGTATACAGACATCCGGGTCCCATTCAGGAATTTCCTGAGCTATATTTCTTTTTTCCCATTTAGTCGTTCCAGAGGGGAATGTCCCATCAGGTTCAAAGGCACTTACCGGAATATCGTCTCCCTCCTGTGCTATCATCCTGGCAGTTACCTCACGTACAAATTTAGGTGCTTCAGCAGAAACGGTGTTCTTTTTATTAATCTTGCTGTCAGCGCTGGCAGGGACTTTTATTTCTTGAATAGATTCTTTAGCCAGGTCAACTGCCTGATTGTTTTTATTAAGGACTGTTTCTCCCTTAGTTCCATAAGATTTTTTGATAAACTGTTTAATCTTATCAATAGCGACATCTTCTGGTAATATTTTGCTTAACAGGAAGAACGCTGTCTGCATTACTGTGTTAATTCTAACCCCAAGACCGGTTTCATTAGCAATTTGATATGCATTGATAGCATATAGTTTAATCTTTTTGTCAATAATCTTTTCCTGAACTTCTTTGGGAATTTTATCCCATACTTCTTCAGCAGGATACGGGCTGTTTAAGAGTAATACAGCATTATCCTCAGCATGTTTCAAAACATCATATTTTTCTAAAAACGGGAACTGATGACATCCCACAAAGTTTGCCTTTTCAATCAGGTATGGTGAATGGATTGGAGTTTTTCCAAAACGTAAATGAGAAATTGTTAACGACCCTGCTTTTCTGGAATCATAGACAAAATATCCCTGGGCAAAGTTATCAGTTTCTTCACCGATGATTTTAATAGAACTCTTGTTGGCACTTACGGTTCCATCTGAACCTAATCCATAAAACACAGCTCGGACTCTATCAGCCGGCTCAATATGAAAATGTTCCGGGTATTTAACACTCTTGTTAGTTACATCATCATTAATACCAACGGTAAAATGATTCATGGGTTTTTCTTTCTTTATCTCATCGAATACTCCCATGACCATGGCAGGTGTGAATTCTTTTGATGATAAGCCATATCTTCCGCCCACAACCTTTATTTTTCTATCAATGTTATTCTCACTCATATACTCATTTATTCCAGACAAGACTTCAATATACAATGGCTCTCCGGCACTACCCGGCTCTTTGGTTCTATCCAAAACACATAATTTTTTGGCTGTCTCAGGTATAGCCTGATATAAATGCTTAACTGAGAACGGTCTGAAGAGTCGGACTTTTATCACGCCTACCTTTTCGCCTTTTCCGGCAAGATATTCCACAGTCTCCTGGACTGTTTCACAGCCTGAACCCATTATTATAATGACATATTCTGCATCAGGGGTACCTTCATACTGGAAAAGATGATACTCCCTGCCGGTAATTTCTTTAAATTCTTTCATAGTTTCTTCGGTAATATCGGCACATTTATCATAGAAAGGATTACATCCTTCCCTTGCCTGGAAAAATACATCAGGATTCTGGGCAGTTCCTCTGATAAATGGTCGTTCCGGAGAAAGTGCACGGGCTCTGTGTTCATATATAAGTTCATCATTAATCATCTTTTTCATTTCATCATTTTCCAGGAGCTCTACCTTGGATATTTCGTGGGTAGTTCGGAACCCGTCAAAGAAATGCAAAAACGGCACTCTCGATTTCAGAGAAGCAGCCTGGGCTATTAACGGGAAATCCATTGCTTCCTGAACAGAAGCAGCCGCAATTAAAGAAAAGCCTGTTGTTCTGGCAGCCATTACATCAGAATGGTCACCAAAAATAGATAAGGCATGAGTTGCCACTGAACGTGCTGAAACATTAAATACTGCAGGGGTAAGTTCGCCGGCAATCTTAAACATATTGGGAAGCATCAGCAATAACCCCTGAGATGCAGTAAAAGTAGTGGTTAATGCCCCTCTTTGCAGGGAACCATGGACCGCTCCCGCTGCTCCGGCTTCACTTTGCATCTCCGCCACAAAAGGGACTGCTCCCCAGATATTCTTCTTCTCCTGGAATGCCCATAAGTCTGCTAATTCCCCCATAACAGAAGACGGGGTAATAGGGTAAATTGTAATATTTTCGCTAAGGTGATAGGCAGTATGGGCGGCTGCCGTATTCCCGTCTAAGGTAATCAATTTGTGTTTCATTTTATTTATTCCTTTTCTTTTTTTTATAGATACCCACGGGCAAGCCCGTGGTACTTTTAAAAACCTTCAAGCTTCGCTTGACCTAAATCCTGGCTTTCTTGGAATTGGACATATTTGATGATGCTTTTCTCATCAATGCCAACAGTTGAG
>Ga0334899_1002540_pt1 | contig 14304 bp, 13 predicted proteins | sample GraSluR3_MG_FD_207219 | JGI IMG/M metagenome (GOLD analysis project Ga0334899, IMG submission 207219) | Sludge microbial communities from methane-producing bioreactor in Wageningen University, Netherlands - Granular Sludge_8_08-R3 | ecosystem: Engineered > Bioreactor > Anaerobic > Unclassified ... | reverse complement strand
GTTTATAAACAGTATTCGTTTCATCGTTTTGAAATTTTTTGAAATGGATAAAATTTTGTTCCTAAATGAAGATTGGTGTGCGACATAAGGGGAATAAATCCGGGTGAATAGGGAAATTCCAGCCACGACTGGTACAGCACAAAAATTTCGGGCGAGCTGCTGCTTTTGGGTTGAAGGTCGTAACCCAGCCCGAATGTGAATGACGGCATTATCCGTGGGTTACCGACATCGGGTCCGCTGGAATATTTTCCGTCGCTAAACTGGTATTCCTGTTGGGTGGTGAAGGTGTGTAAATACCCCAGTCCGATTTTACTCTTCAGGTTGAACCCGAAAGCGGTTTTGTAGTCGAGGCCAATTTCGGCGTTGGCATAAAATCCCTGGAAAAGCCCCCGGTGAAACATATAACCTACATTAACCGACGGATATAACCTGAAATGTTTTCCTGCTTTCCGGCCGAATTCGGTCCCGATTTGCACGCCGGGATGAAGGGGTGTGTTGAAAAAAGTGGTGTAGGGAATCGTGGTCGATTCGTTAAAAACAGACACGGTTACGGATTGCTGTGTATATCCGGTAATTGAGAATAACGGAAGGAACAGCAAAATCAAAAAACAATGTTTTAAATTTTTATACTTCATGGCTTTCAAAATTTTTGTGCAAAAATAGGAGCCGCATGTCTTTATTTCGCCGGTTAAAAAGGGGAGAAGTTCCGAAACGGACAAATTTCAACCTGAAACGGACAATCAGGATTGGGAAAGCCAGCCGGTGAATTTCGCCGCTTTGGTTTTGGCCACGTAAACGGGCTTGCTGAAGGGCGGATTCAGTTCGATTAGCAATCTTCTCGTTTCGGTTTGGTGAAATGCATTGATGCTGTTCCGGTGGGCTAACACTTGCCGGTTAAGCTGGAAAAAGGCAGTAGGGGAGACCATCCCGCCGATTTTTTCCAGGGTCGAATTGTAGAGGTATTGTTTTCCGTCGGTGGTTACCAGAAATGTGTGTTTTTCGAACAGGGTAAAATAGGCCACATCGTTTTGCGAAACGGTAAACGCACGGCTTCCGGCCTGTACCACAAAATTTTCGGTGAATTGTTTTTTGGGGTTTTCAGTTGCTGCTGTTTGCAAGTTTACTGCCGTTTTTTTGCTGTGAATATGACCGAACATCAATAGGTAAAAAAGGTTTATCAGCACACAAAAAAGGACGATAACAGGCAATTCCAGGTAAAAGACAGAACTTTCCTCTAACGGGATATCTATCAGGCTGAGGTAAAATATTTCGATTCCCGTTGCAGTGAGTGCGGGAGCAATTATACCCAAAAAAAGGTGGCTGAGCAGCCGCCGGCGCATCATGGTATGCCAGTCGAATTTTCGGTCAATCCAACGAAACAGCTTTCGGAAATAAAGCCCAAACCCGTAGGTAAGGGTAAACGCCAGCAGTAAATCGGTGTAGTAGCTGGGCAGGCGAAGCAACACCCGAAAAGGATTGTCGTTGCCAATGTGAACCGCCAAAATTGCAATGACCGGATATACAAAAAGGAATATCCATTTGTCGTGAATGTCAAGGTTATCTTGCTTCATTCCAGCAATATAAGATATTTTTTTCACATGTCCGGCACTTTTTTATGTTCGGCTGTTTTTAACTTTTCAGGTATTAAAACGGAATTTCATCGGGGTGAAAGCCAAGGCGCCGGTTCTTATCCAACCGGTCGATTTTGGCCATGTCTTCTTCACTCAGCTCAAAATCGAAAATATCGGCATTGGAAATGATTCGTTCGGGTTTTACCGATTTGGGGATGGTTACCACACCTTTTTGGATATCCCAGCGCAAAACAATCTGAACTGGCGTTTTTCCGTATCTGACGGCCAGCGCCTGAAGAACAGGGATGTTCAGCACTTTTCCTTTCATAATCGGGCTCCAGGCTTCGGGCTGAATGCCTTTTCCCTGGCAATATTCCAGCAGTTCGGGCTGAACGAGTTCAGGATGAAACTCCACCTGGTTTACAGCCGGAACTACTTTGCATTCGGGTAAAAAATCTTCGAGGTGGTGCACCAGAAAATTGCTCACGCCAATGGCACGTATTAAACCTTTTTCATACAGCTCTTCCATGGCTTTCCAGGTTTCCGGCGAAAGTTTTCCTTTGGGCCAGTGGATCAGGTACAAATCGAGGTAATCGGTCTGCAGCCGGTCGAGGCTTTCCTCAAAAGCCCGCATTGTATTCTTGTAGCCCTGATCGCTGTTCCACACTTTCGAGGTTAGAAAAATTTCTTCGCGCGGCACCCCGCTTTTTTTCAGGCCCAACCCAACACCCCTTTCGTTTTGGTAAACCGCTGCCGTGTCGATGCTTCGGTATCCGTGTTTCAGGGCGGTTACCACTGCATTCTCCACCTCTTTACCGTCTTTTGCCCTGAAAACCCCGAGCCCGAGCCAGGGCATTTCTACGCCGTTGTTTAACCTAACTTTGGTTGCAATATTCATAATTGTTTCTTTAAAGTTTACAGGTGCATCTAAAATACAATTTTTTGGCTGAACTGCCAGAACTGGAAATTTTGATTTAAAGGGTTCGGCAATATTTCGGTTGTACTTTTAATTCCATAATTTAAATAGCGGTGCGAAGCATTCATTCTTTTTTACTGGTCTAAAGCCACGGTGTAAAAAATTCATTTTTCCCACGGCAAATAAAAATATTGAATTTGTTGTGCACTGAATATTTCTTTATTTTGTTGCAATTTTTAAAACTAATCCGCATGAAAGTTTTCAAGTTTGGAGGGGCTTCCGTAAAGGATGCGATTGCTGTTCGCAATCTGGCAAAAATTCTTAACGGCTATCAGGAAAATCTTGTGGTAGTGATTTCCGCTATGGGGAAAACTACCGATTTGCTCGAAACCCTGGTGAAAGCGTATTTCGGGAAAAGCGAAAAAAAATATGCAATTTTTGAGCAGTTTAGGAACTACCACATCGAAATTTGTGACCAGCTTTTTAATCCGAAAGCAATACCGGCGGCCATTACAGAAAAATTTGAAGAGCTTGAAGAAAAACTGGAAAAAACGCCGTCGCTCGATTACAATTTTGAATACGACCAGATTGTTTCTTTTGGCGAGCTGCTTTCTACAGCTATTGTAAGTGAGTTTTTGAATCACAGCGGGAAAGCGAACCAGTGGGTCGATGCGCGTTCAGTGATACGAACGGATGATTTACACCGTGATGCCAACATCGACTGGGAGTTGACGGAAGAATTTTGTAAAGAGACTTTCACCTTTAACGGCAACAGCCTTTATATCACACAGGGTTTTATCGGATCGACACCGGCCAACCTGACTACCACGCTGGGCAGGGAGGGCTCCGATTTTACAGCTGCAATTATTGGCAATGTGTTGAATGCCGAAAGTGTTTCGTTCTGGAAAGATGTGCCCGGTGTGTTAAGCGCCGATCCCAAAAAAATGGCCGGTACTTCAAAAATCGATTCCCTGTCCTATCGTGAAGCAGTGGAAATGACACATTCGGGGGCCAAAATTATCCACCCCAAAACCATGAAACCGCTTCATAATAAAAATATTCCATTGTATGTAAAATCTTTTCTTGCACCGGATGATCCCGGAACGGTAATCCACGAAATCGACCATAAGATTTTACTCCCACCCATTTTTATTTTGCGTGAAAACCAGGTGTTAATCACACTTTCGCCCATAGATTTTTCATTCATCAGCATCGAGGACATCGACAGGGTTGTAAATTTTTTAATCGAAAACCGCGTGAAAGTTACCCTGATGCAGCAGTCGGCCATCGACCTGAACCTGGTGCTCGATGCACAGGAGGCCGACTGGGACTGGCTGATGAAGGAACTTTCTCCGTATTACACCATCCGATACAACACCGGGCTGACATTGATAACCATTCGGCATTACACCGAAGAGGTGCTCGACTGGATAGTGAAGGAAAAGGATATTTACCTGGAGCAACACAGCCGGCTTACTGCCAGAATGCTTGTAAAAGAGTAATTGTTTATTTGACTGGGTTCGTGTAATTTTTCTGTAACTTGTTTTACCAATGATTAAAATTGTGGGAAATGAAACAGAAAAAACTGCTACCCTTTGCCATTGGATTACTGATTTTGATTGTTATTCTACTCGTAGTCGGTAAAAAAGCCGGATGGTTTGGGCAGGAATATGCGGTGAGTGTTGCCACGCAAAAAGTGGAAAGTAAAACCATTACAGAGTTTATCACCGCCAATGGGAAAATTCAACCCGAAACCGAAGTGAAAATCAGCCCCGATGTTTCAGGAGAAATCATTGAACTTTATGTGCAGGAAGGCAACCAGGTAAAAGCCGGTGATCCGTTGTGTGTAATTAAACCCGACATGTACATTTCGGCACTCAACAGGGCCGAAGCAACGCTAAACTCGTCGAAGGCGCGGCAGGCACAGGCCGAAGCGCAACTGATTGAACGCGAGCTGGCTTTTAAACGGGCCCGGCAGCTTTTTGAAACAAATACCATCCCTTTATCAGAATATGAATCGGCTGAAGCTGCATTTAAAGTAGCCCAGGCCGAGGTAAGAGCCGCGCAATTTTCGGTGAAAAGTGCTGAAGCATCGGTGGCCGAGGCACAGGAACAGCTCACAAAAACCAGAATTTTTGCACCGATTTCGGGAACCATCTCGGCGCTGAATGTGGAAAAAGGCGAGCGCGTGGTGGGAACCAGCATGATGACCGGAACAGAAATGATGGTAGTGGCCGACCTCGACAAAATGGAAGTACTGGCCGAAGTGAACGAAAACGATATTGTGAAAGTTTCGCTGAGCGACACAGCACTTATTGAAGTGGACGCCTACCTGAACCGGAAATTTAAAGGGCTTGTTACCGAAATTGCCAATTCAGCAAAAGTGGCTGGAACGACTACCGACCAGGTCACCAATTTCGATGTAAAAGTACTGCTGTTGCAGGAATCGTATGCCGATTTAATCGATTCTGTTGCCAATAAAATTTATCCGTTCAGGCCAGGTATGTCGGCAACCGTAGATATTCTTACCAGCACACGCGAGAATGTGATTTCAGTTCCCATTGCCGCCGTAACAACCCGGGGGAGCGATAACAAGAAAGAAACAGAACAACCTGCAAATGCCGAAATAACGGGGGCGTCTGATAAAGAACGGGCCGAAGTGGTGTTTTTGCATAAAGAGGGCAGAGCCCGAAAGGTGCACGTTCAAACCGGCATTCAGGATAATGTCAGTATCGAAATTGCAGAAGGACTTAACGAAGGCGACGAGGTAATTGTTGCACCCTACAATGCCATAAGCAAAACGTTAACCGACAGTATGGCTGTTAAAGTAGTTTCCGAAAAAGAGTTGTTTAGCGGAGGGAAATAAGTTAATCCGCAAAATAATCGCGTGAAGTTATTTCTTCCAGGCCGGTGGTATGAACCTCGTTAACCACTAACCTTGAAGTTTCTTCCACATTTTTTCCCCCGAACCGGTATTTTTTATTCAGCAAAATCATTTCCGGTTTAAGCCGGGAATAGGTGATTTCAAAATTGTACGCTACATCTTCCAGATAATTGGAGTTCGAATTTCCCACAGCCAGCGATTTTCCCTGCCGGTTGTGTTTTTCCGAAACGGCTGAACCTTCAATCTTTTTCACCGAATAATCGTCTTTGGCAATGGTTATTTTTCCTTTAAACGACGACGCGTAAAAATCCTGTGCTCCGGCCAGCGTTGGTTCTTCCTGGCTGAATGAGATAACCCAGCAGGAGTTTCCGTCAATTTCCGGTTCATCTTCCAGGGTTAAATCAAATTGCCACACAACACCCGGGTTTAAAACGGAAGTGCCAGATCTCACCCAATCGAGGTCGAGCAATTCGTCGAAGTTGGTTATGCCGGTTGAAAAACTGTAATCCGGCTTCTCTTTCGATATAGTATAATTGCGCATGAGAAAAGCATCGGATTTCGAAGGCTGTTTGTAACCGTTCCTGTCAAATAGCAATACTTCGGCTGTGTCAACAATTTTTACCGTATCATCAACGGTTTTTTCATTTCCGAACGTACAAACCAGGTTAAACGGGCCACCCAGAAAATTATAGGGTGTGTTTTCGGAAGCCATCCTCAAAATGCGAATGAGCACGCGCGATTGCGCCGCCACATCCACGTCCCCGATATCGTAGGTTAAAGGTTCCATTTTGATAATGTTGAATTCCTTTTCGAAAAGCGTGCGAACCGGGAAGGTATCGTTTTTATAGCTGAGTGCCGAAAAAAAGATCTGCTTGTTTACCATCTCTTCCGGAATTTTAAGTTCGAAATTTCCGTCGGCATCGCTGGCTGTTCCGTAAAAAGTACCCTCTATCCCAATATTGGTATAGGCGACCGCTTCATTGGTCAGCTGGTTAATTACTTTCCCTTTTATACTTTGGGCAACGCGTGTTTCTGTCTGAGCGAAAACCTGTTGTGCAAAAACCAGAAAAAGAAAGAGCAGGCTATTTTTGTTCATTGTTTTCAAATTTTGCAATAAAAGTAATAAAATCATATCATTCGCTTCAATAAGAACGTTACAATACCGTTTTATTATTTGTTATATTTGCTCAAAATCAAAAAGAAAAACATGATTACAAAACATTTAATACTTTTCGTTACAATTTCTGCACTGTTTTTAACTTCATGTGTTTCGAAAAAGAAGTTTACCGAAATGCAGGACGGCCGGTTGCGTGCCGAAGAGCAGGTAAGGCAGCTTACGGAGGAAAACAATGCGCGTGCAGCCCGGATTGAGGCAATGATTGCCGATTTTGAAGCGATGAAAAATGAGCTGATGGAAAGTAATGCGCAGAAAGATCAGTACATCGATAACCTGACGAAAGAGATTGCGGGCCTGAATGAACAATTGAATGAACAGCAGGAATCGTTGCAGGAGAGGAACTTTACATTCGGGTTTGAACGGGAAAGGTTATCTGAAACGCTGCAGGAACGCGAAAATACTATTCGCTCGCTGGAAAGAAAGATTGCCGGTTTGGAAAAAGAAATGTCTGGTCAGAGTTCCACGCTTAGCGACCGGAATGTTCGTATTAATGCGCTTACCGACCAGATAGCCTCGCTGGAAAGAGAAAAAGAGCGGGGCGAAAAGCAACGGGCCGAACTGGAGCAACAACTGGTAAACACGAGAGAAGAAGTAAATGCGCTTAAAGCCCAAATCAATGAGAAGGATGAAACCATTAACCGGTTGCAGAACAATGTGAACCTGTTGAAACGGGAACTTGGCGGAGGAAATTAACAGTTTTAAAAAAAATGAATATGAATAAATTAAGTTTTGTAACGTTGGCTGTTTTCCTGAGCACTTCTGTTTTTGCCGGCAGCGGCGACTGGAAATCATTGTTTAACGGGAAAAACCTGGATGGCTGGAAAATTCACGGGACTGAAAAATGGTACGTGGAAGATGGTCTGTTGGTTTGCGAAAGCGGGCCCGACGCAGAATACGGTTATCTTTCCACCGAAAAATTTTACGATGACTTTGAGTTGGAGGTGGAATTTTTACAGGAGGCCGACGGTAACAGCGGTGTATTTTTTCGTTCTACTTTTGAGGGAACAAAGGTGAGCGGCTGGCAGGTAGAAGTAGCGCCACCCAACCACGATACCGGAGGAATTTACGAATCGTATGGCCGCGGCTGGCTGGTTCAAATTCCCGATGAAAAGGAGAATATCCTGAAAATGGGAGAGTGGAATACATTAAAAATCCGCGCTGTTGGCGGGCACGTCACTACCTGGCTCAACGGACAGCAAATGGCGGATATTAACGATGAAAAAATTGCCGAAGGGAAAGGAGCTATTGCCCTGCAAATTCACTCAGGTGGAGGAATTAAAGTAAAATGGCGGAACCTGAAGGTGAAGGAGTTGTGATTTGAAGAATTAATTCTGATTTTTCTCCTTTTTATACGTATCGTAGTAATAAATAATAGAAGCTCTTACTTCGTACTCAGTTGAAGTGTAGGGCAATACATTTTGTGCATTAAACCACACCATAAACGAGTCAGCCTCAGCTTCGTCGGTTCCGGTCAGCATCATTACCATTTCCTTGTTGTAATTTTGCGAATGCATTTCCCAGTTTTTTTGGAGTGCCATAGCTTCGCGGACGTCCCGTTTTTCCCGTTCGCGGCGACTGAGGTAATATTGCCAGTAGGAAATTGGATTAAAGAGAGCTGCCAGTACCGGTGGTTTTTCATTGTAGGCATCGCCGCGCAACTCGGGTGAAATTTCCACCGGCTTTCCGGTTCCCACGCCCAAATCCAAACTGGGCCGTTCACCTTTCACCTCAACTTCTCCAACTGCATAACTTACAGGATTTAACGTAAATTCCAACACCTCATGGCCCATGTAGGTGTGCGGAATGTAAATCACTTTTTTCTCATATCCAACCGATGTAACAATCAGGCTGTCGATATTGAGGACATCGAGGGTGAAAAAACCTTCGTTATTCGTGATGGTACCTCCGCGGTAGCGGTTGTTTACGATGTTGGCATAAGGAACACCGGAACTGTCGGCAGCACTGATAATTTTTCCTTTTAAACGAACGAGAATGGGATCGACCATAAGCGGATCGGTTTGCGCCAGGCTTTTATGTCCTGCAAACAGCAACAAAATCAGGCCGATCAATATTAAATTCCTCATTCTTTTTAAAATTAGGCTCAAAAATATGGAAAAGATTTTTTACATGATTCGTATAACAGATTTTAACGGGGATTTTAACAAGTTTTAAGCCGTAAAATAGTCAACCGTTTAAATCTGAGTTGAAAAGCAAAACCCGGAAAAACTTCCGGGTTGCATTTTGAGACTGATTTTTTAAGGTAGTTATGAACAGATAATTCCTTTGGGAAAATCCATTGTCATGGCATTGTATTTTAGTTGTAAAGTGGCAAAACAAAGTAAGTGTAAATGATACACCCCACGCAAATGCCGAATGCAAACTCGAGTGTGGCAAAAAACACCAGAATACCTGCAACCACCATCGACGCCGTGTAAAGCTGAAGCAGAAACAGGGTGGCAATTACCAGTGTTATAATAAATCCCAGCCGGGCAGCAAAAATTTTCGGTGCTTTGTCAACGGCCTTTTTGTTCAGATTCAGCATTTTTGCCAGCCCTGCGCTTAAAACGCTCACCGGGCTGATTTTTGCACTGGTAAACGCCCTGATGAAAAAATCGGCCATCAAAAGCAGCGGAAAAAACACCGAGTTGAAAACAAAACCGGCAGCAACAAGCAGAATCGTGAAAAAGGCGTTCAGCCTTGTCAGACGTTCATTCACCAATTCATTGGAAACGGGGCATATCAGTTGTTTCATTTTAAACATTTTCGATTATCCATCGGTTAAAACCTCAAATTAAACACAAAAAAGTATTTTATCCGGCAATAAGTCGAAAAATAAATAAATACCTTACAAAAACTTAACTCTCCCCAACCCGAAAATTGTGCTACTTTTGCAGTAAATTATAGTGCATGAAGCAGGTTTTAACGCTACTTTTTTTTCTCGCTTTTTCGGTACCGGTTTTTGCCCAAAACGAGGTTGGCCCCGAGGGGCACAAGCTGATTTGGTTTGTGCTGATTTTGGCGGTTACCGGAATTGTTGCTTTTTTTTGGGCAAATTCAGGGAAAAATAAATCCGGCTTCAAAATCCCTTTTTTTAACAAGCCGAAAGTGCATGTGGAACTGACCAAAGACCGTCTCTATTATCCTGACTATCTTGAACTCACGGTCACCAATACTGGTAAAACAGATGTGGATATAAATGCACCATTGCTGGTTTTTAGCGGAATGTGGTACAGCCGGAAGTTTAAACTGAAAGGCACCAATAATCATCAATTTTACCCTTTGTATCTGATGCAGGGTCAGAATCATACGCTAAATATCGATTTAAACCGGTTTTACGGATTCGACAAAACCCTGAAACGACTGCCCCGGGTGAAAGTGGTGGTTTCGGAAGTAAACGGGAGAAAACTGGGTAGCCGGAAGGTGCTGCTACGCAAAACGTTATTTAATGTGTAATGAGAGACTGGAAATTTAATCATATCGATTTTTCAACCTACCCGTGTTACGATGGTGACGATTTGGGTGTTTTCTGGACACCCGAAAAAACCTCGGTGAAAATCTGGGCACCAACCGCAAAAATGGTGGAGTTCAGGTTGTACAAAGACGGGAAAACCGGTGAAGCTTTTTATAAAACGCAGTTGCAGGCCAGTGGCGACGGTACCTGGGCTACCATTTTAACGGGTGATTATGAGGGTAAATTTTACACTTTTCGCATTAACGATGGCGAATGGCTGGAAGAGGCACCGGATATTTGTGCCCGCTGTGTGGGTGTGAATGGTTTACGCGGAATGATTTTCAGTCCGGGAAAAACCAATCCCGAAGGCTGGGAAAACGACAAAAGGCCTGAATTGAAACATTTCACCGATGCCGTGATTTACGAAACCCACGTGCGTGATTTTTCTATCTCCGAATCTTCTGGCATTCAGCACAAAGGAAAGTTTCCGGGTTTTACCGAAGAGGGCACTCAATCGCCGGAAGGTTTGGCCACCGGCCTGTCACACCTTAAAGAACTTGGAATTACACACGTGCACCTGCTGCCGGTAAACGATTTTTTTACGGTGGACGAGGAAAAACCGCTGGAAAAATACAACTGGGGTTACGATCCCCTCCATTATAATGCACCCGAAGGTTCTTATGCCACGAATCCGTACGAGGGGACTGTCAGAATCCGGGAATTCAAGAAACTGGTTTGGGCGCTGCATGCTGCCGGAATCGGTGTTGTACTCGATGTTGTTTACAATCATACCTATTTTGCCAAAGAATCGGTTTTCAACCAAACGGTACCGGGCTATTTTTACCGGCAAAAACCTGACGGTTCGTTTGCCAACGCTTCGGGTTGCGGAAACGAACTGGCTACCGAACGGACCATGGTTCGGAAATACATCATCGACTCGCTGAAATACTGGGCCGATGAGTTTCATATCGACGGTTTCCGGTTCGATTTGATGGGCATTTACGACCTGGAAACCATGAAAGCCATTCGTAAAGAACTTCCGGGACTGTTGCTTTATGGTGAAGGCTGGGCTGCAGACCAGAGTCCCATGCCCGAAGAACAGCGGGCCGTAAAACGAAATCTTCATCAACTGCCCGGTATTGCTGCGTTTAACGACGATTTTCGTGATGCCTTGAAAGGAAATCACAGCAGTAAAAAATCCAAAGGTTTTGTGAGCGGGCTCGATTTACGGGAGGAAGCTGTGAAATTCGGTGTAGTAGCCGGCGTTTACCATCCGCAAATTGTGTACGATTATGTGGAAACATCGAAACAGCCCTGGGCATCGCAACCGGAGCAATGTGTAAATTATGCCTCGTGCCACGACAATTACACGCTGTGGGATAAACTGAAATCCAGTAGTTCGAAAGCTACAGATGAAGAGTTGCGAAAGATGGTAAAACTGGCCGGTGCGTTGGTTTTAACTTCGCAGGGTATCCCGTTTTTGCATTCGGGTGTGGAGTTTTGCCGTACCAAAGGCGGAAATCCCAATTCCTACAAGTCGCCCGATTCAGTCAATCAAATCGACTGGAGCCGCAAAAAGGAGTATTATGATGTTTTTGAATACTACCGAAAGCTGATTCTGTTGCGAAAAAATCATCCTGCATTTCGCTTGAAAGATGCCGGCCAGATTCAAAAGCACATTCATTTTTGTACGGAGTATAAGATTGGCGCGGTGAGTTATTGTATCGACGGCGCTGAGGTTGGCGATTCCTGGAAACATATTACGGTGCTGTTTAACGGGAGCCGAAAGGAGATTTTGCATCCGTTGCCAGAAGGTACTTATCAGATTGTGGTAAACGGCGATGATTTTTTTGAAGAAAATCAAGGTGAAGAGGTTTCAGGAGAAGTGAAGCTCGGAGCAATAGCAATGATGATTCTCGTTAAAACAGAAGGTTAAATAAAGCATTAAAAGAAATTCATCTTTTTGAAAACCCGCCGGTAGTGGTACCCATAAATGGAGTAGGTGATGGCGAGCGGAAAAACTTTGGGCCTGCGGAACAAACTCCAGAAGAAAAGTTTCCAGTAATGCTTCCGCGAACTGTCGAACATCCCTATGATAAACATGGATTTTATAAGCGCCATAAATTTATTGAACGTGACTTTGGTTTTGTTTTTTACCTGTGGCTGAAAATCTTTCAGAAAATGTTTGACGCGTTGATAAAAAGGTTCTCCGTCGTAAATCCCCCGGATAACTTCGCCATAACCGGCAACCAGTTTTTCCAGGCCCATTTTCGGGATAAAGTTGGTAGTGGCATCGGTATTGTCGCCGCTCATTTTGTTTAAAATCCGGCCTTCGGTATGCAGTCGCTGGTAAAGCCGCGATTTGGTGGGGGCATTCAGCAGCCCGATCATGGCAGAAACTATACCTGTATGCTGAATGAAGTCTATCTGTTGCTGAAAAATATTCGGCGTATCGTTGTCGAATCCGACTATAAAACCACCCAGCACTTCCATGCCGTTTTTCTGAATTGTTTTTACACTTTCTGCCAGACTCCGATTGCGGTTTTGTACTTTATTGCATTCCACGAGGCTCGATTCCTGCGGCGTTTCTATACCCACAAACACCGTTGAAAAACCTGCCCGTGTCATCAGGCGCATCAGTTCGGGGTCGTCGGAAAGGTTAACCGAAGCTTCGGTGGAAAAGGTAAATGGATTTTTGTGTTCCTCCATCCACTTTATCATGGCCGGCAGGAGGTCTTTTTTCAGTTCATGCTTTTTCCCGATAAAATTGTCGTCCACAAAAAAGATGTCGCCACGCCAGCCCAGATTATACAGTGATTCCAGTTCGTTTATAACCTGGGCAGTTGTTTTTGTTCGCATTTTATGACCGAGAAGTGCGGTTATGTCGCAAAACTCGCAATTGAACGGGCAACCGCGCGAATACTGAATACTTTTTGATGAGTAGGTTGAAAAGCGGATAAGTGAATAATCCGGTACCGGAGATTTTGTGATGTCAGCAAAATCACTCGTCTGGTAAACGTGCTTTGGTACTCCGTTTTGCAAATCTGCCAGAAACAGGGGAAGCGTAATTTCTGCTTCGTTCAGTACCAGGTGATCCACTTCCTCAAATTTTTCGTAATCTTCGGTAAACAAGGGTCCGCCGGCTACAATGGTTTTCCCCAGCAGTTTGCAGCGATGGATAACTTCAAAAGTGGATTTAATCTGCGCCGACATGGCGCCGATGAAAATAAGATCGGCCCAAAGGATGTCCTTTGTTTTCAGCTTTTCCACATTTAGGTCGATCAGCTTCCTCTCCCAATCGCCGGGCAGTAACGGCGCAATGGTCAGCAAACCCAATGGTGGATTGGATGCTTTTTTCGAAATAAATTTCAGGGCATGTTTAAAACTCCAAAAGGTGTCGGGATATTCCGGATATACAAGCAGGATTTTCATACTATTAAAATTGTTTGTTTTCTAAGGTATAGTATGTAACTCGCATGTATTTTAGTAATCCCCATGGGCGTAAATATTTTACATGCTCGTTTCATATTGATTTTTTTGTTTCCCTGAAATTATTCAGCTTTCAGGCAATAAAAAAAATTTAGTGACTGGTGGATAAAATGAGTGATTATTTGTGTGTTTTAGAGTTCAAAATGATTCCGAAGGGATGAATGGCATTTGTCACTACGGCTGTTCGAGTGCTTCTTTCACTTTTAACACATATTGGCGCGAAACATTAACAACGCGGGAATAATCGAGCAAATCCAGTTTCAGGCCTTCGGAGGTTTTGTTTACTTTTTGAATGCAGTTAATATTGACCACAGTTGAGCGGTGGCACCGGATGAGGAACGGGTATTTTGCCAGAAGCTGTTCGGTATTTGCCAGGGTATTCCGAATCATTCTCCGGCTTACCTTTTCGTTTTGTTTGTAAATGATTTCGATGTAATTCCCTGCCGATTTGACGAGGATAATTTGTTCGGGGAAAAGAAAAAAACGTTCCGATTGATTTTCCGATTCAAATTCAATTCCATTTACCGTTTCTGCTTCGGTTGGTTTTTCTTCGGATATTGTGTTTTGTGCTGCAAATGAATTCAGTCTGTTTTTTAGTTTTTTGTGTTCGTAAACAGCAGCCAGTATGGCAGCCGACGCCGCAGAGATCAACACAATGTTCACCACGATGTGAAAGGTTACTTCTATTTTTCCTACGTAACGCATGTAAAACGAAAAGGCCGCCGAATTTAAAACCAGAAACGTCAGATGCAGAAAAACTTCCTTTTTTACGGTCCATTTTTCAGGTTGAAACCAACCGGGCAATATGGACGGAAC
>Ga0334899_1002534_pt1 | contig 14352 bp, 13 predicted proteins | sample GraSluR3_MG_FD_207219 | JGI IMG/M metagenome (GOLD analysis project Ga0334899, IMG submission 207219) | Sludge microbial communities from methane-producing bioreactor in Wageningen University, Netherlands - Granular Sludge_8_08-R3 | ecosystem: Engineered > Bioreactor > Anaerobic > Unclassified ... | reverse complement strand
CACCACGGGGAAGCATGCCGGCTCCTATTCGCAATGCCCCTCGCCAGTTGAAACCCACAAAGAGTGAGGGGAGGCCGCACCCGGCGAGTTTTCCAACAAATGCGATCAGGCTGAACAATAGCCCGAACCCGAGTACGGAGCTGATCGCCGAGAAGTCGACCATCATCCCCATGACAGCAAAAAAGACTGGGATGAAATAGTCGCCTACACCCTTGATCCGCTCTGTGATCTCTGCCGAAACATCGGTCTGGCTGAACGAGAGTCCTGTGATATAGGCTCCAATGATCATGGCAAGCCCTGCCATCTCGCTCAGTCCTGCAAGCAGGAGCGCGATGCCAAATGATATCTCGGCGATCACACTCAATGATTCGAGCTGCTTCATCCACTTTGTCAAATGTGGAGCAACCATAATCCCGACTACCATGCAGATAGCCCAGAAACCGACTGCTTTCAGTGCGACCGAACCGATCCCGGACCATGCGACAGAACCACCGCTCATCTCTACAGAAGAGATACCCACAACCACAGAGAGCAGAACAATGCTGATTACATCGTCCAGCACTGCGGCAGCGAGGATTGTGACACCCTCAGGCGATGAGATCTTCTTTGTCTCGCCCAAGATTCTTGCGGTTATGCCGATTGATGTGGCTGTGCAGATGGTTCCGAGAAACAGGGCCTCTGGATCCATGATCGAGTGGACACTCGGGTGGAGCAACACCGTGACTGTCGATCCTAGGAAGAACGAGATGATCACCCCACCGAGCCCGACCACCGAAGCCTTCCCGCTGAATCTGAGAAATGTCGGAAGATCGGTCTCAAGACCACTTGAGAACAATAGGAGAATAGATCCTATGGTGGCAATACCATACAATTCTGGACTCACGGGGATGGTGCCGGCGACAGGAGGAAAGAGGGGCCCGAACGAACCAAGCGGAATCGCTCCCAGTACATAGGGGCCGATTATCATACCGGCCACCAGCTCTCCAAGCACTTTCGGTTGGTGAAGTTTCGTCGAGAAGAACCAGCCACTTATCTTGGCCATAACCAGAATGACTCCCAGTTGGAGAGCAAGAACCATCATTTCATGTGCCATATGTGTACCTCAGAGTCCGAACACTGCAAGTACGTCTTCTGCGCTCTTTGCACTGAGAAGGCGCTCACGAGCCTCTTCTGTCTGGATGACCATACTCACCTCGGCAAGAAACTGTACATGCGGCCCCACTCTATCGACTGGACTCAGGGTCATGATGAAGATCCGACTCGGCTCCCCATCGAGCGAAGCGAAATCGATACCTTCAGGTTTCAGACCGACTGCAGCGACCAGCTCCTTGACAGCCTTTGTCTTGGCGTGAGGTATCGCAACGCCGTGCTGTATGCCGGTGGACATTTTCCGTTCACGCTCCATGAGGGCGGAGAACACTTCCTCGCGATCGGAGATTTTTTTCTTCTCCACCAATATATCGAGCAGTTCGCCAATCACACCCTCTTTCGTGGTGCTTTTAAGCGAAGTGGTGATTACTTCAGGACTCAGAATTCGTTTGATCTTCATATCTGAGTGATACCACCATTGCCCGTTTCATGCAAGATACCCAACTCGGAGTTGAAGCAGATACAGAGTTCCCGGGGTATATACAGTGGAGGTTCATATGAAAACACACACACGGATCATTGCACTACTGGTACTTGCTACGCTTCTGCTAGCAATCGGATGTGAAGAGCAGTCTGGCACGTCCACTCTGCAACTTCGCTTCATGACCGACCCCCCTGTATCGACACAGACCCGGGATCCGGTAAGTCCAGGAGGACAGGGACTGGCAATCACCGATTACACGGTGAGTGGACAAGGCCCGAATGGAAAGACATTCAGTGTCGCTACGAGTAGCACGCAGGTAGAGATCAGTGGCCTGGTGATCGGAACATGGAATATCCAGGTGCAAGGACTGAATCAGCAGGGGACAAAGCTCGCCGAGGGGAGTATCTCGCATCATCTCACCACACAGGACAATCAGGTGCAGGTGCTACTCGACGACCTGGAGGGTTCTGGAACGGTACGGATCGACTTTTCCTGGGGAGACAACGAATTTACCGATATCTCCCTCGATCTCAAACTCACTCCTCAGGGAGAGGAGCAGCAGACAATACCATCCGAATACAAACAAATCGATAAGAGTACAGCGACAGCGACCTTCGAAACCGAGCTGGCAACCGGTTCATACGAGTTGGTGTATAACCTGTATTCAAACTCACACAATATCGGTGGTGGTGTAGTAGCGATACGGATTCTCGACGGAATGATCGCCGAACGGGATATCGAGATCATGATAGACAAGGTCACCCCCGAAGCGACCGGGCTCACTCTCTCGAGTCGTGTGGTGGAACCGGTTCGAGGCGACATTGAATCGATTGGAGAGAGCATTCTTCCCAATACTCCAATCTCAGTGGCATTCAACCATACAGGAGGGGGAGGCGGGTTACCGCTCACGATAGACTGGTACCTCGATGGTCGGCGTATTGGTGAAGGAGAATCGGTTGAATTCGCCACATACACGGGAAATCATCAGCTCGATGTAATCGCTCAAACAGATGCTTTCGGTAGCGTGGGATCTGAAAGCCACCCTTTTCTGGCATCGGTTGAACCCTTGGAAGGAGTCCCTGTCACGATTCACGCAATCTCCAATGGCGATACCGATATAAACGAACAAGCATACTGGTTACAAGATATCAGAGACACCGCATTCCTCAGAGATGGGAATGTCCTCATTGCGAGTGCACAAGGTCTGCAGATCTGCAGTGTATCAAAGGACAATCTCATAGTCGAACAGAGTTATACCTCTACCAATGCTCCCTCGGGAGGCGGTCCCTACCCTACATCGGGTATCACCGATATCGCGGTGGACCCCTTTACCGATATCGTGGTCACCACAGACAGAGATCTCGGATTTCTAGCATTCTACAAGTATAGACCCTCGACCAAGTCCTTGGAACTGATCACCGAAATCACGGGAGCTGCAGATGAAGGGAAGTGGGGAGATAGTGGAACATCGAAGGCCATGCTCGATACCGATCTCAAAAGGGTCTATGTCGGAAGGAAAGGGTCCAGCAAACTCTACCAGGCAACATACGACGAAACTGGAGTCGGTTCATTCAACTACACACTCCTTGCCACACCTGAATTTCACAATCTAAGCGAACATAGCTCGATCACACTGGATACTCAGGCTCGTAGAGTAGCTGTGGCATGTGAAGCGTCGGGATCTTTATTCGTGTTCAAGCCGAACCTGAAATTGGATGGATCTTTAGTCACCATGGAAAGCATGGGTCATTACATACATGAAGATCCAAGCGTCGATGGCCCTTTCTCGCTCCACTTTTCCGACGGCAAGCTGCTCGGACTCATGAGCGATGGAGTACATCTGTTTGCGCCCCCATCAACCGGTAGGGAGTGGATGAATATCGGGGAGCAGTCGGGCTATCGAGGAACGGCTCGTGCACTGGTTCTCGATCCGCTCAAGCAGAACGGCTGGGCAGTGCACGGACAGGACGATTTCACGGTCTCCCACATCTCTTTCCAGATGGGAGTACCGAGTTACTCACAGCAGGTCATGGAGACCGACTTACAAAACCCGAAGAAACTCAGTTGCTCGTCAAAAGGCGACCTGCTCTGTCTCACTGGGGGAAATGAGTTGCGGTTGTTGAGAGTAGCTGATGGATAATCACGTGTATGGCCATTGTATGGTCAGTGTCGTGCCCGCCTCTTCGGTGCTCGTTATACCAAGCGTTCCGCCGTGGAGTCGGGCAATCCTCTCGACTATGGTGAGTCCCAGACCGCTTCCTGCGGTTGCCCGCGCAAACTCACCCCGATACATCCGTTCGGTGATTCTGGGAAGCTCCTCGGATGATATGGGAGGGCCCAGATTGTGGACTGAAATGCGCATAGAACCATCAGATTTCTCAACCGATACGCGTATCGGCGTACCCTCGTCTCCGTAACGCATGGCATTATGTAACAGATTCGAGAGAGCCCGAAACAGAAGCTGTTCGTCACCTTCAATGAGGAAAACTTCGCTCGATGTCTCCAAGGTCTGTCTTCTCGATCGCAGAATCGGCTCCACCTGCTCATGCAACTCCTTGAGAAACCGCTCTGCATCGAATGTATCTGAGGAGATTCTGGTCTCTGGAGACTCCAGCCTCATGAGGAGCTCCAGATCGTGGATAAGCGTCTCCATTCGTGCTAATTCCCGAAGAGTCCGTTCGAATCGCGATGGATCGGAATTGAGTACACCGTCTCTCATACCCTCGAGTTGGGCTTTCACCGATGCCACAGGGGTACGAAGATCGTGTGCGATGTCCTGTGACCATTGCGACCTGACCGTCTGCTCGTGGAGCAGGTTCTTTCGCAGTGATTCGACCGAGTTCGCAATCTCGATCAATTCATCGGACCCCTCCGGTCTCACCTCCTCCGAAAGATCTCCCTCCTGCATACGTTGAAGCGCACCCGCCACATGGTCGGCAGGACGCGAGACCGTTCTCGAGAAATAGTATGCTGCTGCATAGGCTATGCAAAACGAGATCACCAGCGATCCGGCGAGGACAATCATCATAGTGTGTATAAGGGTCCTGTTCGCAGTATCGGCACCGAACGAGACATCACCAGTCGCATAATACCCAACGAGTCTTCCATCGGCATGAACCGGTTTCATCTGTGCCATCATGGATCTTCCCATGGTTCCATGAAGACCCATGCCCCGACCGGACTGCACCAATTGTCTGTTCGTATCGTAGATCGCTATTGGTCCTGTATAGGGATCTGCCTCACCGACCTCACTTCCCACGAGAAGCTCTCTTGCCGTCTCATAGGCTTGCGTATCACGAACCCGACGCCATTGATTTTCGGATTGTCTGTACCCAAAGCCAACGAGGATAGCCACCACCGTCAGCTGGATCAAAAACACAGAGAGGAATACGAGAAAGGTCTTCTTTACCAACGTCATCTCTCTCTCTTCCCAATAAAACGGTATCCGAATCCCCGCACCGTCTCGATCCATCCTTCCACCGAGAGCTTAGCTCGGATATTCTTCATATGCGTGTTGATCGCACGCTCGGACCCCTCTGCAAGGTAATCTAGGCATTGACCGAGGATCTGTTCCCTGCTCACCACCATCCCCTCGCGTTCAGCAAGAAAAGCCAGTATCTTCCACTCTGTAGCAGTGAGTCGTATGTCGACTCCATCGTGTGTACAGATATGCCGCTGTGAATCGAGCGAGAGTGTATGAGACACACCCCCTTTGGAAGATTCGAAAAGGGTCCACTCTGTCGAAGATGAGGATGCAAGGGTGCTTTGTTGCATGGTTCTCGTGAGTATTGAACGGACTCGCAAAACCAGTTCGCGCATGGAGAATGGCTTAACGACATAGTCGTCCGCTCCTATTTCGAAACCGGTGATCCGATCCGACTCCGAATTACGTGCGGTGAGAAAGAGAATCGGCGTGTCGTGCTCTTTTCTGATTCTTCGTGCAAGGTGAAAACCATCGCCATCTGGGAGCATGACATCGAGCACGATCAGATCCGGATTTCCCATTCGAGCCGCATCATACACACCTGAGATTCGATCGAAGGGCACAACCGTGTGTCCCTCCACCTCAAGATAGGAGACGATGGCCTCGAGCATTCCGCTGTTGTCTTCCACCACAAAGATCTTCGCCATGGTGTGTCCACCTCCGATACAACTCTATCGTATACTGCTATAGTCTCAAGCGGAAGAGGAATTCAAGCGAACAGTCGGTGAAGATTCGGTAAAGATACCACTCTAGCCCTTCACATCGGCAAGTTTTGGTAATCTCAGGAACAATCCTACGACGAAAGTGATACTCGACACGACAAGCAAACCGATACCCAAGCCCCAGAGGGTGCTGAAGAATCCAAGCAGCAGCGCAATGAAGACCGCAAAGAGGGTCTCTGCCTGAGACTCGACTGAAAGGGCGGAAGCGAGAGACGCCTCATCCATCCGCTCGGTCACATAGGCTATTCCCATGGGCTTTCGAAGATTCTCTATCAAGTAGATACCCAAGTAGAGGAAAATGGCGAGCAGTGGCACACCGAGCCAGTAGGCTAAGCCACTGACCACTCCGAAAGCAACCCCTATAAAGAGCATGGAGTTCAAGGGAACGGCGAGTGTGTCGAATCGTTCAGACATCTTTCCCGATGAACGAGATGCGTAGGCAGTGAGCAGGTAGAGAATCGAGTAGACGAATCCGGTTATCAAGGCAGTTCGCTGGTTATCCTGCAACGCGAGCAGAATGGGGAGAGCGATAGCGAAGTTTTTCAGAATAGGTTGCAGGTAATCCTTAAAAGCCTTGTAATACCCACTGTAGAGCGACTGATTCGCAATCGCTCTGAGTAGATCCTTGTTTCTCAGGCTTTTTGCCAGAGACCGAATAACATCGGTAAATTCCGAGCGGACACTCTTCTTACTCGTATGTCGTGGCCCATCGAGATTCGCTGGGTAACTGAGGATCAGAAACAGATCCATGATGTAGGGGATTATTGTGAACAGGAATACCGGAGCGTATGAACCTTGCCAGAACACCAAGAATCCAGCTATGAGTGCTGAAAGGGCCGCCCCTGCCTGACTCCACGCTCGTGTGTGTCCGTAGTAGTGTGTCTTCAGGTGGCCCCAGTTATGCATGTTCAGATAGTCGAAAATCATAGCCTTGTGCGTTCCGGTCCTGAAAGCCTCTCCTCCTGCATACACAATCATGGCGAGAAAGAGAACCCAGTAGGAATCAGCAGCGAAGAATACGAGAAATGAGAGAATATAGGAGATGAATGAGACCGCCATCGATCGTTTTCTACCCAGACTATCGGCAATGACACCGCTGGGAATCTCCACGATGTTCACGCACACCTCACGTGCTGCATAGAGCGTACCGATCTGGAGGAAACTCAGCCCCTTCTCCAAGAAGAAAAGCATGAGAAAAGGCTCATAGAATCTCAGATTCTTGAGAAATCCATAGGCGCAGAATTTATAGAACTGGGTATTCCGCACGAAGTCCTTAGGGCGATCATTCTCTGGTCTCATGGCGCCATTATAGAGGGAATACAGGAATATGAGAATACTTCTCTTGACAAAGATACAATGTTAGTGTACTAGTTTTGTAGTACACTGACACGCGCACCCAGAAGGAGCCTTTTTTATGATACGCATGCAGAACATCAGGTTTCAATACGAGAAGAGACCGCTGTTTTCACACCTCAACCTAGATATCCCAAAGGGGAACATCTATGGAATGCTCGGTGTGAACGGAGCAGGGAAAACGACACTGCTCAAGATTATCTCGGGACAACTGTTTCCAAATGAGGGAACGATTTCGGTTCTCGGCTTCAATCCAGCAGATCGGAAACCGAACATGCTCGAAGATCTGTTTCATCTACCGGAAGAGTTTCTCCTTCCCAGAGTACGGGTGAACGAATACCTTGACTCCTATGCACCGTTCTACCCACGCTTCGACACCGATGCATTCCACCGGTATTGCAGCGAGTTCGGTGTGGATGAGTCCCAACACTTGAACACCCTCTCCTACGGTCAAAAGAAGAAGTTCCTCCTCTCCTTCGGACTGGCATCCAATACCGCTCTACTGATTCTCGACGAACCTACGAATGGACTGGATATCCCCTCCAAGAGTCAGTTCAGGAGAACAGTGGCCTCGGCCATGACAGATGATCGGACATTCATCATAAGCACGCACCAAGTCCGGGACATGGAGAACCTTATCGATCCGATTATCATTATCGATTCGGGAAGGGTCGTATTCAACAGTGCTCTCGATACCGTGAGCGAACAGTTCACCATGCAGCTGGAGCGGGTCGAACCGGACAGAGACTCAGCCATCTTCGTAGACAAGGTCCCCGGGGGCTGGATGACCATACGAACGAGAGAACCCGAAGCAGAGGAGACGACGGTGGACCTCGAAACACTCTTCAATGCTGTGGTTTCACATCCAGAACAGTTTATCGCATTCACAGGTGGAAAAGGGGGTGTCGTATGAGACTGATTCGTGTCATGCGCAAGGAGCTAGTCGAACACAGGCGCAATCTACTTATCTACACACTTACCGTCGCGCTGCTCCTGCTCGTTCAGGAACTGGCAGATGCATTCATCGTGAAGGCGGTCTCAGGCATCGGAAGTGGAGGGACCACCTATCTGACAAATTTCATTGCATTCCTGTTTCTGGGAGGTTTCATCATCACCAGCAGTGCATTCTCACAGGACATGTTTGGCAGGACCGGACAGCACAACTGGCTCATGCTCCCTGCATCGCAATGGGAAAAATTCTTTGCCAAAGCACTACTGTCTGCCATAGCTTATCCCATTGCACTCACACTGCTCTTCTCTGTAGCATCGGTGCTGATCGAACTGCTTGCCCTCGTACTCTTCGGGAGTCCTTTCACCCCATTCAATCCCATCTCCCCATATATCAGAAAGCTCATACTCCATTTCGTGGCAACCCAGTCACTATTTCTCCTCGGCGCCACCTACTTCAGGAAGGCTCATTTCTTCAAGACCCTGCTCGCAATCGGCGTGATTGGAATCGGATTCGCCATGCTGACCACCCTATTTGCAAGAATCGCCTTCGCCCCCTACAGCTCAGGAGTCTTCGGATTCCACTTCAGAATAGACTCGTACACCCTCTGGGCTCAGAATCCTGCACTGCATACCATCAAATGGATATACACACTCCTCTACTGGGTCGTCATGCCACTATTTTGCTGGTTCGTCGCGTATCTTAGAGTGAAGGAGGTAGAGGCAACCGATGCAATTCAATAAACACTCATCCATCTATCTACAGATTGCCGAGTACCTCTATGACCGTATACTCAGTAGAGATTGGCAAGACGGAGAACGAATTCCTTCTATACGAGACATGGCGGTGCAACTCGAAGTGAATCCGAACACGGTAACCCGTACCTATTCGCTCCTGTTAGAGGAGGGGACGCTGGAAAACCAACGGGGAATCGGATACTTCACGACCCAGAATGCACGGGAACGGGTGCTGAACAGGAAGCGGGATGACTTCATCAGACATGACATTCCGGCACTGTTGGAGACCATGCAGCAACTTGGAATCTCCGAAGAGGACCTGTTGTACCATTTGAGAAGTTACCACAAGGAGACCCGACATGAAGAGGAGTAATACCTATATCATTGGAGCTGGGGTGGCGATTGCCATTCTCATTCTTGCAACGGTCATAACCGCTCGGGTGGTATTCGACCGATCTGTGGTTGTGCAACCACCAGGAGGGAGGATAATCACTGTCGAAACAAGATTTTAATTGATCTATGGAGTATTTCGTGCTCGCAGCAGAGAACGTCAGATACCGTGATCCTCCATGACCTGCTCAGGCGGTTGTTCCAGTAGTTCGGGGTGTTTCAGGTATCTGAGCAACTCCTTCCATGCAGAGGCCATACCGAATCCATCGCAGATCCGTTCATCACCTACTATCTTGAAATCTATGAACTTTCTCTCAACCACCGAGCCATCTTTTGCTATGACACGCTCGGCATATTTCGGACCATAAGCGATGAACCCACTACAGGTGCCGAAATTGTAGATATGGTGATAGATCGGGGGAAAGTTGATCGAGCCCATAGCAGTCACGAAAATGCTGCAATGGAATGGACTGAGCTTCTGAATCGATCGAGGCATCCAACCGTGAAAGTCGAGCCATTTGATGGTACCGATGACCAACCGAATGAGGGATGAGGGGAGATGATTCACGAACTTGGCGAACGAGTCTGTCGAGTTGTCGTTCATCACATCCTTGTTCTGCTCGATCTCCTGCTGGAGGCGCAAAGCGACATCGAAAATGGTGTCACGCGGATCGTAGACCATCTTCACCACCGTCTGTGTTCCCTCTACCGAGAGATTCTTCTTGATTGCGAGCGAGATACTCATCTCATCCCGAGCGTAGACCTTGTGCCCTGCGATAAATCGGTTGACGTAGGGCTTCTGACTCATCATCCGCACGATTGCAGCCATGACCACATCGATAAAAGTGATCTCCTGACCAATCGGACTCCCCTCTGCCCTAAGCTTCCTCAGGTACCGTTCGACCGGCGTGACGTCGATCTTGAACGAGGCTCCGACCTCAGAGTCGTTTCTCGTACTCATGATATAGGGGATGAGGGTGAAAAACGTATCCACATGCATAAGGCGTCGCCCATCATAGCGATCACGAAACCGTTTTTTGATCTTTGGCCGAACTACCGGTTTTCCGTACTGAGTATCACTGTTCACAGGTCTCTCCTACTCCCACTCGATTGTTCCCGGTGGCTTGCTGGTGATATCATAGAGCACCCGATTCACCCGCGGCACCTCATTGCAGATACGTGATGATGCTCGCTGGAGCACCTCCGGAGGGAATCTGAACCAATCGGCTGTCATGGCATCTTCACTGGTCACAGCACGAAGAGAGCACACCTCTTCATAGGTTCGCTCATCGCCTTGAACCCCGACGCTCTTGACTGGAAGAAGGCAGGCAAGGGCTTGCCAGATATCGCTGTAGAGATTGGCTTTCCGAATCTCCTCGATGAATATGGCATCCACCTCACGGAGGGTATCTAATCTCTCTGCTGTCACTTCACCGATGCACCGAACACCAAGTCCCGGTCCAGGAAAGGGGTGACGAAAGACGATCTCATCGGGTAGACCGAGCTCCTTTCCGAGCAGCCTCACTTCATCCTTGAACAATTCACGAAGCGGTTCGAGCAACTCGAATTTGAGATCTTCCGGGAGCCCCCCGACATTGTGGTGGCTCTTGATCGTAACCGAGGGTCCTCCCGATGGACTGATACTCTCGATCACATCGGGATAGAGCGTCCCCTGTGCGAGAAAGTCGATCTTACCCGCCGACCTCGCCTCCTGCTCGAATACATCTATGAAGACTCGACCTATGATCTTTCTTTTAGTCTCAGGGTCGGAGACTCCTTTGAGTGCAGTGAGAAACTGCTCCTGAGCATCGGCATACTTCAGTCGAATGTTGAAGTGATCGCGGAACACGGTAAGCACCAGGTCGGCCTCACCTTTTCGTAACAAGCCATTGTTTACAAAGACACAGATCAGCTGATCGCCGATCGCCTTGTGAATCAGCGCAGCAGCGACAGACGAATCGACGCCTCCCGAGAGGCCACAGAGGACTTGACGTTTGCCGACCACACGTCGAATCTCGGCAACCTGGGAGTCGATGAACGACTCCATGCTCCAATCGGGTGTGGCTTTACAGATATCGAGAACAAAGTTCGCCAGAAGCCGACCACCCTGTGTGGTATGCATCACTTCTGGATGAAACTGCACTCCATACCACTGCTTCTCCGGATTCTCAACCACGGCATAGGTACAGTTCTCGGTTGCAGCTGAACGGAAAAATGGTTCTGAAAGTGAAGCCACAGAGTCTCCATGACTCATCCATACCTGACTTCCCTGATCGATTCCGCTCAACAACGGCGTTCCTTCTTCGATTATATTCAGATGGGCAAAGCCATACTCTCTCTGCTGTGGTCTCTCGACGGATCCTCCGTTCATGATCGCCATGACTTGCAATCCGTAGCAAATTCCGAGTATGGGGATACCGAGATCGAACAGCTGCGTATCGGGTCTCGGTGAATCGGCGCCACGAACGCTCGAAGGACCACCCGAGAAGACAATGCCTTTCGGACCGATCTTCGCCACCTCTTCTGCAGAGATGGTATAGGGAACTATCTGGCTGTAGACCTGTTGTTCTCGAATTCTTCGTGCTATGAGCTGGCTGTACTGTGCTCCGAAATCGAGTACCAAAATGGTATCGTGTGCATGTTTTTCCATGAATTCTCCTTCAATGAATAGCAAGTGCCCGAACTGGGGGATATGCCTTCAACACGGCCTTGGCGACCGCGATGCCCAGTACCAGCCCGACCCCACTCTGCATGAGGTTCAATGGAATCTCAACCAATGCAGCTTCAAATCCATACAGAACTCCCCCTGCCAGATAGTAGCCACCGGTCATGACGATCATTCCGACCACTCCCCCAGCGATCATTGCGGGAAGTTTAGCGTCGCCAGGGACTCCCTGCTTCACTCCGACGCGGGCAATGAGTGCAATGAGCATACCCTGCACACCGTGAATCACGAAGGAGAGTGGAGCCCATTGTGCATAGCCGCCAATCAGATCGGCAATACCGGTTCCCAGTCCACCGGCAATTGCGGCAACCCAGGGACCGAACAGAAAGGCTGCAAAGGTGATCACCACGTCGCAGAGACTGATATACCCCTTGATGGGAGTGGGAACCCGTACAATCAGGGTAAAGACCACCACCACTGCAGTAAGCACTGCCATGAGTGCTATTCTGAGCGCAGTCATTTTTTCAGGTACCGGTGATTTCATACTGTATCTCCTTTATAGGGTAGTAAACAAAAACCAGAAAACTGTCGGAATCATAACGGAAACCAGCAGTTGGGTAAAGAGCCCACCCCTAGCTTTCAATTGCCGGAAACTGCTTCTCTTCTCTCTCCTTCCGAGACCTCGATGCTCCAAGCTCATTGCCGTATAGGGAATCGACTTCAGTGCGAACACCAAAGCCGCAGTGACCGTCGGAATTATATCGGCCAATCGCTGGCGCCGACTCCTTCGCCCTTCAAATTCAACACTGGTACGCAGAGCATGTGAGTCTTGAATCATCCGGAACGAGTCTGCAATGAATGGGATGAATCGAAAGGCGAGTGTCAGTACGAGAGCGGCATGGTATCCGAGTCCATACCACCGGAAGGCAAGATTCACATCTGCCATGGGAGTCGTCCATACATAGAGTGTACAGAGATACGTGATACTCAAGAATCGAGCCACCAGCACACTCAGATTGGTTACCGCTTCGCTGGTGAGAATCAAGCGCTCACCTATGAAGAGCAGTCCAGTCCCATCTCGATCGGTCAGAGGAGAGAACAGGGTCATGACCACAAGTATGAATGCAATCGACCGAATCGGCTGGATCGCCTGCTTGAAACCTGTGGCATGCCAAGCAAGCAAAAACACACCACCGAACAAAACCCACAGACCGATCTGGCTGATGGGGAGAAACACCTCGATACAGAGCAGGAGAACGAGCAGCAACTTGCTTCGAGCATCGAGCAGATACACGATACCACGTCCGGCGACGAACGTACTGGTAGTCATACGTTAAGCCTCCGTTCCTTCACGACTCCATTGTCGATTGTATAGGTCCGTTCCGCAATATTCCGTGCAAATGCGCTATCGTGTGTGATAAGGACGATTCCTGCACCGCGACTTCTCAGCAGGGAGACGATCTCAAAAGCGGCAGCATAGGTGACTCCACTGTCAAGCTCGTCTACAATATAGAACGGTCTGTTCAGTATGTAGTACACAGCAGCCTGCAACTGCTTTCTCGCACCGTAACTCATGGTTGTGGGATTGTCTTCACACGAGAGGTGAAACAGTCGGGCGGTTTTCTCGATGAGCTGCTCTCTCTGCTCTTCGGCCAGAGCGGGCACATGGCGAAGCGACCAACCGAGTTCTTCACGAACTGTGGGAAGAAAGATTCCAAAGTCGGGATTTTGGAAAAGATACCCAACCCTAGATCGGAGCATCCGTCTATCACACGGAGCAGTATCGAATGAGATGCTCCCAGTGGCAGATGGATCCAGGCCGCACAATACCCTGCTGAGGGTACTTTTTCCCGATCCGTTCGGGCCGACCAAGGCAACGACTTCGCCGGAGGCAATCCGGAAATCGGGGGCACGCAGGGTGAATGGCTCGGTCGAGGAGACCGATCGCCTCGGGTGAACGATTGATAGGTTCTGTGCTACCAGGGTATGGCTGTCATGCTCGGGAACATGCTCAAGAGTCGACTTGACGGAGAATTGAACATCGCTGACTCTATCGAAAGCTAAAACGATCGCCTCTTCATCGCCTGCAGTCAACACTCCCTGATCGAGCAGATAGTAGGCATCGAAACTCCCTCTGAATTCCTCGAGATAGCGCGATGCGAAAACGATGACAGTTCCCTCTTTCTTCTCAATCTCTGAAAGGAGATGCGCTCGCCAAAACTCGTCCAGATCGTCGAACGGCTCATCCATGACCCACACCGGGGCACCGATAGCGTCGGTAACGGCGAGCAGCAATCGCTTCCTCTCTCCACCGCTGAGCTCCTGCGGATTCACTTCCATCATCCGATCAAGATCCCACCGATGCAGTGCGCTGTGCACGGAGCTGACCAGACGCTCTCTGCGAACGCCGAGCGATTCGAGAGGGAAGGCGACCTCATCGGCACAGGTGGTCATGAGCAGTTGCTCCTGCGGATTCTGT
>Ga0334899_1002526_pt1 | contig 14376 bp, 9 predicted proteins | sample GraSluR3_MG_FD_207219 | JGI IMG/M metagenome (GOLD analysis project Ga0334899, IMG submission 207219) | Sludge microbial communities from methane-producing bioreactor in Wageningen University, Netherlands - Granular Sludge_8_08-R3 | ecosystem: Engineered > Bioreactor > Anaerobic > Unclassified ... | reverse complement strand
ATCTGAATCTGGAGTTGATGCTGATGGATTCACTTTCACTAACCTGAAGCCAACTTATTATAGTTTAACGATTACTGATGACAATGGTTGTGTTGTTGAATACAGCAATCCCAACAATACTCAAAATGTTATTTCTGTTCAGTCACCTGAAGACATTCAGTTTGTAGTGAATATTGTTCAGCCTGATTGTAATAACGAAGCTGCACTGGTTCAGGTACTAAATATTACAGGTGGTACCGGAACTTACGAAATTCTTTTCAACGGAGTTGAATCTGAAGAAGATGCCGTTAATACATTTGTATGGGCTTATCCTTATGATGCTTTAACTGTAACTGTTCAGGATCTTGTTGAAGAAGGTGAAGCTTGTCCGGTAAGTCAGGATTTCGATTCTGAAGATGTAGTTAACCCGGAAGTTTTAACGGCTTCGGTTTATGACTGGTTTGCACCAACCTGTATCGACGGAAACGACGGAAGCGTTCGTTTGCAGATTGAAGGAGGTACAAAACCTTATTATTATTCCATTAACGGAAGTTCTGCACAGGAAACCAGCACTACTTTAACAAATATCAGAGTAGGAGTTGGTGTTCATACCATCCTGGTTTGGGATGCCAACGGTTGCGAATATGAATTACCGATTGAAGCGGACGTGGATATGGATGAAAATGAAATTGAAGCATTTTCCGATCTTCACATCGACTGCTTCGGCGATAAAGTCGGAACCATTTCTGTTGAATTCGATAGCTGGGCCGATGGTTTAACCGGCGAAGGCGAAGAACCCGTTCGCGGTGTTCAATTCTATGTTGAAAACGAAGCCGGTCAGGTTTCTTCCTTTATGCCTTCCAACGGAGGTGGTACAGCAACCACTTTCAATGCTGGCACTTATATCGTTTGGGTTGTTGACCAATATTCCTGTGAGTCAAATCCTGATACGGTTGAAATAACTGAAAATCCGGAATTGCTGATTGATGTTATTTATACAACTGCTGCTTCCTGCTTTGAAACATTCGAAGGAACAATTACTATTCATGCAACCGGAGGTAATGTTCCGGGTGACGCTATGCTTGAATATGCAGTAGTTAACAATGAAGCTGCACTTGGAAATATTAACGAGGGCCTGTGGTTACCTTTTGATACGTATAATGATGAGGACTATGATCCTGCATTAAGCACTGTTAGCTTCAATGTAGATGGCGGAACTTACTGGATTGCCGTTCGCGATGTTGGCTGTGATGAAGTATGGTATAAAGAAGCAGTTGTAGTTGAAGGTTATGAAGAATTGCTGGTTGACGAAGATGAAATCACTTCTACCGACCCGCTATGCTTCGAATCGGAAAACGGAACCATCACTGTTCCGATGAGTGCTGTGAGTGGCGGTGCCGGTTCATATCTGTTTACCCTACTCGAATGGGTAGAAGGCGAATGGGTTGAAATGGAAGATTACACCGACCAGGCTACCGGTGATTTCACAGGTTTACCTGCCGGAGTTTATGCCGTAATGGTTGAAGATTCAGAAGATTGTCCTTCATATACAACTGAAGCAATTACATTGGACGATCCTGCTGAGTTAACTTTTACTACCCAATACTGGCACTTTAGTTGTGAAGATTCCAATGACGGAAGAATTACACTGAATGTAACTGGTGGTACAGGAAATTACTGGTATGCCATTAATAACCAGAATGCATGGGTTGCATTTGGAAACGAAGTTGCTACCAAAACATATATCGCAACTGAACCTGGAACCTTTGTTATCTGGGTAAAAGATGAAAACGATTGTATTGCTGAACCGGATACAATTACAATTCTTGAACCTACCGGTTTAACTGCTGAATGGGAAGTTACTCAAGGAATTTCTTGTTATGGTGATGAAGATGCTGAAATTTCAATAGAAGGTTTTGGCGGATGGGAAGGAATGACAACGTATCAGTATAGTGTTGACGATGGTGAAACCTGGACATCTGCATATTCTGCAGGCGCTGTTGCAACAATTGGCGGATTGGGAGCTGGAGACCATATTATACTTGTTCGTGATGGTAGTTCATATTCAGACCCTTACCAGCAACCGGACGAAGATTGTGTTTTCCCGGTATTAGTTACTATCGAGGATATAGAACCGATTACTTACGATGTGGTAATTGAAGATGTTAGCTGTAAAGATGGTGCTGACGGTACATTCACAGTTGAAGTCCTTAGCGGCGGCACGCCCTTTGACGACGATGTGAATGAATATTACGGATATAAAGTTCAATTGACCGGTAGTGGTTATGATAGCGGCGAAATTTATACAGGTGCCGACAATACTTATACATTTGAAGGACTGGCACACTCACATTATACATTGTATATTACCGATGCCAACGGATGTGTTCTGCCTGATCCTGCAACAATACCGCCAACAGAAGGTCCTTACACTACCCGTGAATCATGGGAAGTTCAGGAGCCTGAAACTTATTTGACGCTTGACGCTGAATGGGTACAGGATGCAACATGCTACGGCGAAGAAGACGGGCAGTTCCTGCTCCACGCTGATGGCGGAACAGCTCCTTATAAATACTGGGCTGGCTTGTCAGTTGAACCTAACGGACATGTTCTTGTTCCTGAAGCACCTGCAGAAGATTCAGATGAATGGCAGGAAAGCAACGAGTTTAATGTTGGTGCAGGTACATGGGTTGTTTGGGTATTGGATAACAACGGTTGTATTGTTGGCGGCGAATACGAAAATGAAGTTCCGGTGAACAAATGGCGTGTGAAAGTTGAACAACCCGATTCCATTGAGTGGGCATTCCATACTACTGGAGACCCGGCTATGGTTCATTATGTGCAACCTTCCTGCTTTGGCGAATGGGATGGAGCTATTCACCTTTGGAATATAAGTGGTGGCTCTGGTACTTACAATGCACGTGTTTGGGGTACAAGCGCTGCCGGAGAAACTGTTGATTCTACCTATACCGATATAGAACTCGAAGGTTCGCTCTATTGGTTGCGCGGTGTTCCCGCAAGCGATGAAAACGGTTTTGAAGTAACCGTTATGGATGACAATGGTTGTACTTCAGCTGTTGATACCATCGTTGTTGACCAACCGGACGAATTGACAGTAGAGTTGATTATTTCTGAAGGTTCTTTCACCTGTTCCGATGCAGTGGAAGGTTGGATTGAAGCTGTTGCCGAAGGCGGTGCCGGTAATTATGAATACCAGTTGTTGAAAAACGGTGTGGTTCATACTGCATGGCAGTCTGTTGCCAGCGCATTCCTGGTACAAATCGGTAATGAGTTTACTGTTCAGGTTAGGGATGGCAGCGACTGCGAAGCTGAGGCCACAAGAGATATTCAGCAAATTGCAGAAGTTGTGATTGTTGATGTCGAAAACCGTTCCTGCTTCGGTATGGAAAATCCGAAAGCAGTTGTTACCGCTACTGCCGAACCTGGAAGGGCGTTATTTATACGTTACCAAAAGGTTGAAGGTGCAAGTACAATCGGACCGTGGGGAGAATGGGTACCATTCAATGAAGAAGAAGGCGAAGGTACGCATGTTTATACAGAAGCATTGACATTTGGTGACGACAATGAAAGCGATGGTCACTACAACTTCCAGGTAATGGATGAAGAAGGATGTTTGTCAGAAGTTGAATTCAAAACATTCGTTCCGGTTCAGAATGCTGTTGAAATGACTTATACTGTTGGAGATGAAGAAGAATGTTCAGCAGTTGTAGAGGTTACCGGCATAACAGGAGGATTTGGTCCTTATGTTGTAATGGTTGACGACAGTGTGATGACTGAAATGACCTTCACGTTGCCAAGAGGTACTTACGTACTGAAAGCAATGGATTCTCAAATGTGTGCTGATGAAGTAACCTTGGAAATAGTTGGCGAATATGTATCCCGCGATACCATCGTTGAAACATTTATAGGCGAAGCCATTCAGTTTGTTGACGAAGAAGCCGGTGTGGACAGTATGCTTGTTGCCGGAACTTACGAGTTTGTTTACTTATTCGGTGAGTGTGAAAGATCATTGAACGTAGAAGTTGTGGAAGTTGTGAGAACGTTGACCATTGCCGAAGTTCAGGGCGAAGCCGATGAATCGGAATGGATTGACGAACTTGTTTCTGTGACTGGTACGGTTACAGGTGTTTCTGAAGGCGAAGGGTTCTTTATGCAGGATGCCAATGCAGCCTGGAGCGGAATCTGGGTAGCATACGCTGATGCATCCGACCTTGAAATTGGCGACGGTGCTGAAGTTGTTGGTGTTGTTGCCGAAGTTTCTTCTGTTACAACTATTCAGGCAACTGAAGTTACCATGGTCGATGCACCGCTGGAAGTTGAACCGGTTGTTGTGGAATCTCCGTCGGCAGCTGAAAACGAAATGTGGGAAAGCGTACTTGTTACAGTTGAAGGCGGTCGTGCAAGGGCAGCGGACGAAGAAACCGGTCAATGGTCGGTTTACTACGAACCCACCGACGACGTGGTTGTTAACGACTGGCTGTATGCATTTACTCCGGAAGACAGTACGTTCTACCATGTTACCGGTATTGTAAATACCCGCATGGAAGCATTCAAACTGGAACCGAGAATGGAAGAAGATATTGTTGACCTGGGAGCTACTCCTGCACCGATTGTTTCAGGTGAAAAGTTCAACGTTTATCCGAACCCGTTCAACGACAGGATTTATATCGACAATAACAATAAAGTGGCCAGAGTAGTGATGAATAACATCGCTGGTCAACGTGTATTAGATATCGAATATCCAAATCGTGAAATCCGTACTGCTAATCTGGTTAGCGGCGTTTACGTAATCAGTTTATATACTGAAGACGGCGTGAGGGCCAAATCAGTTAGGATTGTTAAAAGGTAATACCGAATTGATTGATTAAAAAGGGGGGAAGCAAAAGCTTTCCCCTTTTTTAGTGCTTTTTTTTAAGCGGAATGCATCTAAATTGGTTAAATTTGTTTTCAATCAATTTTTAGCTTGTTATATGGAACTTTTAAACCGGCACGTTTCAATCCGAAAATTTAAAAATCAAACCATTCCCGATAAACTTCTCGATAGTATTATTTATTCGGGTACCCGCGCATCGACTACCGGTAACATGCAGGTTTACAGCGTAATTGTTACGAGGGATAAAAAAAATAGACAAATGCTGGCGCCGCTTCATTTTAACCAGCCCGTGGCTGTAAATGCTCCGGTATTGTTAACATTTGTTGCCGATTTTAACCGGTTTTCAAAATGGTGCCGGGTTGGTAAAGCAGAACCCGGGTATGCTAACTTTCTTTCTTTTTTCACCGCTGCCATCGATGCGTTACTCGTTGCCCAGAACGTGTGTGTTGCCGCCGAAAATTACGGATTGGGAATTTGCTATTTGGGAACCACAACTTACAATGCAAAAGAAATTATCGATGTTTTGGAGCTTCCAAAACTTACTTTCCCTGTTACTACGGTTGCATTGGGGTACCCCGCGGAAAATCCCGCGTTAACCGACAGGTTGCCTTTAAAAGGAATTGTACACCACGAAAAATATCGCGATTTTACAGAGCCGGATTTAAAAAATTTGTATGCGTATAAAGAAAACCTGGAAAGAATGAGGCAGTTTGTAGCTGAAAATAACAGGGAAACGCTTGCGCAGGTTTTTACTGATGTCAGGTACAAGAAGGAGGACAATGAATTTTTTTCCGGGAAAATGCTCGAAACATTAAAAGAACAGGGTTTTTGGGATTGATTACATGTTTTTGGCGATGTACTCCATAAACTCTTGCCGGTAACTGTTGCCAACAGGCAAACGTTTTTTGTTTATAACGACTGAGTTCCCTTCCACCAGCTCAATCCGTTCAAGCGAAATAATATACGATTTGTGGATGCGGTGGAATTTTTCATCCGGTAACAATTCCGTCATTTTTTTCATCGACAGGTTTGCAACAATTTTCTGTTCCTGGAGATGGATCTGAATGTAATCGCCCAGTCCTTCGATATAACAAATATCTGAAAACCTGACTTTATAGTTTTTTTTATTCGATTTCACAAAGAAAAAGTCATTGGGATCAGGTTGAACTGGCGGCCGGTTTTTGTCAATTGTTTTTAACCGCAACAATTCTTCTGCTTTAAAAAATGCCTTGCAAAACCGTTCAAAACCAAATGGTTTTTTCAGGTAGTCAACCGCGTCGAGTTCAAAGCCTTCCAGCGCATATTCAGAGTAAGCTGTGGTGAAAATCACCAGCGGTGCATTTTTCAGACTTTTTAAAAAGGAAATGACTGAAAGTTTTGGCATATTAATATCCAAAAAAATGAGGTCGATTTGTTGTTCTTTCAAAACCTGGTGGGCACAAATGGCGTCGTTGCATTTATCTGCTATAGTCAGGTTAGGTAACTTTTTGGCATATTGCTCGATTACATTTTGCGCCAGTGGTTCATCATCTACAATTAAAGCTTTTATTTCCATTTTATTTAAGTTTTAAACGAAGTTTTACCGAATGAACGCGACTTTGGTGTACAATATTCAGTTGATAGTCGTTAGGAGAATACAGCAATTTTAGCCGCTGTTTTACATTTTCTATCCCAATGCCACCCGCTTTTTTTGGAGTTCTTTCGGGAACAGGTTCGTAATTGTTTTCAATGTTGAATTCTAACCAGTTATCAGGTTCAAAATTAATGTTAATTTTTATAAAATCATGATTGTCTGTGCCGGGCAACCCATGTTTGAATGCATTGTCGATAAACGGTTCGAAAATCAGAGGTGCAATACGTGCCGGTGGTACAATCCCCGACAGGTTAAACTGAATGTCCACATTTTCGGAAGCACGTATTTTTTGAAGCGCAAGAAAGTTGGTTACAAATTCAATCTCTTTTTGCAGATCGATAAAGTTTTCTCGCGATTCGTAAATAATATGGCGCATTAAATCTGCCAGGCGCAAAATCAGTTCAGGTACTTTTTCCGATTGTACCAGCGAAAGCGAATAGATATTGTTTAATGAATTGAAAAGAAAATGCGGGTTAAGCTGCCCTTTTAGCGTTTTCAGTTCAGCTTCGAGTTTTTGTTGTTCGATTTTTGCCAGTTTCAGGTTTAAATCCTGCATCGTCAACCAGTCTCTTATAAATTTGAGGAACGATGTAAGCGCCACATAAATCAAAGTTGCAGAAAAAAAAGCGGCATGCAGGTTAATATCGAACGACCTGAACCGGATTCCGACATCTAACAGGTTTCGAAGAGGAAAAATAAGCAGAAATTGTATAAAAAGGCTGGAAAAAGTAAGCAGAACAATCAGCCAGAATACGTAAAACAGATAGTTTTTTCGTTTTAAAAACCGCGGAATCAGAATCAAAAGATTAACGTAAACCGCTATTGCAAAACCGACGTTGGTTATTGCAGCTTTCGAAAGAATAACCAAATCGAAATGAACCCTGTTTTCGTTGTAATAAAACAGCAACAGCGTAAAAATCAGGCTTACAAGCCAGAACCCGACATGGAGTGCAACCCTTTGCGGATTATTTCGTTTGATTTTTGGCATCAGATTCGGTCACGTTTGTGAATAAGTTTTTTGAAGTAATAGAGTAGCGGGTTATTGTACTTCAGGTTTTTCCATGGCCTGCTGGAGTGCGGCAGGTGCAGCACTTCGACGCCTTTCGCCAGATAGTTTTTAAAGCCGGCCTTTTTCGCCTGCCGGCTGATGGTCACATCAAACCAATCTTTGTTGGCCGATAAATTTGTAAAATTAAAGCTTTCCAAAAAAGGCAGTGAAAGGCAGGTACAACAAAAACTTAAACTGTGTGAAGTTTCTACGGTTTGGTCGCTTTTGGTTTTTTCAAAAGTATAGGGAAAATTGTAGTTTCCGTGCTTATCTGTGGTAATCGCCCCAACAAGGCCCGGTCTGTTTTTGGTTTTTACCAGGTGGACCAAACTGCTGAGCGTATCTGGTTTTACCACCACATCCGATTCTACAATGACGAGCGGTTTTTGTTGTTCCAGGGCTGTTTTTTGTGCCATTTCAAGTACCAGCCTGTAGTTGGGCGACGGGGTAGTGGTGAGGTCTTCGAGATGAATGAGGTGAAACCCCCTTTTTTGTTGGGCTTCGGTTAGCAATTGTTTGGTTTCGGGCAAGCTGAAATCGTTATATACAAAATAGTCGATTTTACAGTCTGAATTACAAACAGCTTCAATGGTTTTTAAAGTGGTTTCGGGCGAATCTTTTACAGGTGTTATTACGATGGCTTCTGACATGTTTATTTTTACTTCTTATGGTTTTCGGTTGAACTCCCTGGTAAAAGCCTGATCGGTTGGCATCACCAGAATATCGTCGATGTTGACATGTTTGGGCCGCGTAACTACAAACAGAATGGTTGCCGCAATATCTTCCGCAAACAGCGGTGTAAAAGCTTCGTAAACCTTTTGAGCGCGAACCTGGTCGCCTTTAAAGCGCACCAGCGAAAATTCGGTTTCCACAGCGCCGGGTGAAACCGACGATACTTTGATGCCATGTTTTAGAAAATCCATCCGCATTCCTTTTGTAAGCGCTTCCACGGCGTGTTTTGTGGCGCAGTAAACATTTCCCATGGGATAGGTTTCCCTTCCGGCAATCGATGAAATATTTACAATGTGCCCTTCTCCTCTTTCTATCATTTGGGTTGAAATGAGGCGCGTAATGTAAAGCAGGCCTTTTATGTTGGTATCAATCATCCGTTCCCAGTCGTCAACCTCTCCGTTGTTAACCGAACTCAGTCCTGCTGCAAGACCGGCATTGTTGATTAAAACAGCTACTTTTTTCCACTTGTCCGGTAAACTGTTGACTGCTTTTTCCGTTTCCGGCCGGTTCCTGATATCGAAATTCAATGGGAATACTTCGGCTTCGGTTTCACGTTCAATTTTATTTTTTAAAGCTTTCAACCTGTCGTATCTCCGTCCGGTGATAATCAGGTTAAAGTTGTTTTGGGCGAGCAAAATTGCCGTAGCTTCACCGATTCCGGAGGTAGCACCTGTAATCAATACTGTTTTTTTCATTTTTTTAAAGACGATGTAAACACCAGCCGAAATTAAAAAAAATAGCTAATTTTATGGAAAAATCATTGACTTAATTACCTTTGCTTCGGCTTTAATTACCAGAAAATCTGAACAAAAATGAAAGATATCATGCAGCAAGAGAAGGAGTTCATATTGGATTCGCTCCAGGAACCCACAGACATAGAAAATGTTATTTTTTCCCTGATGGTAAATCCCAACCTGTCGAGCATCAACTATTTCAACGATTTCAGCGAGGCAGGGATTTTACCCGATTCGATTGGCGACGGCGACAACGACGAAATCGGACTGTTTGACATCGACAGTACCGGTGCGAGTATGGCCATGAGTACGCACGCGTTCCATCATCACCTGCAAAACGACCCGAAAAAGGCAACCGAGATGCTTATATCGAGGGCTACGCGGAAAATGCTTTGTTTGGGCGCCCGGCCGGTTGCCGTCAGTGCGTTCCTGTACCACATTAACTTTGCCGATCCTAACGGACAATATATTGCATCGGGGGCAAAAAAAGGCCTGGAAAATGCGGCTCAAAAATTTAATCTGAAAATTTCGGACCGGAAAATCAGATTCGACCATTTCTCCGGGCACGGACCGGTTCCACCAACAATTATAATTAGTATGGTAGGTGTGGTTGAAGATAAAAACAAACTCACTACACATGCCTTCAAACAAAAGGGAGGGAACATTTTTTTAATCGGCCGCAATGTTGAAGATATCGGCTCGTCGGAATACCTCGAGTTTTATCATGGTATTTCCGATTCTCCGTTGCCGGCGTTCTCCATAAAAGATGAGCTCAATATACAGAATGCCCTGCGCGAATTGCATCAGCTGGATTTGCTGCAAAGTGCCAGCCCTGTCGGGAAGGGCGGATTGTTTTTTACCCTGCTGCGGGCTGCCATTCCCAGCGGCCTTGGGTTTGACATTACTACCGATGCGGAAACCCGTCTCGATTCATTTCTTTTCGGAGAAGCAATGGGAAGGATTCTGCTGGAAGTGGAATCGGAAAAAGAAGATGATTTTTTGGATTTTATGGCTGAACGAAAAATACCGTTTTTTACGTTAGGGCATATTACCCGGGGGGAAATAAGGATTGACGATAAGTCGCTGGGATATATCGACAAAATGACCGCGGGCGTATAATTCCAAAATTCAGGTATCACAACCCACTTAACGGCATTTATGGCAGCTGTTCCTTATAAAAATTCGAACCAAAGCAAAAAGGCGCAGGTGGAAGAGATGTTTGATCAAATTTCGCACCGGTACGATTTGTTAAACCATTTGCTTTCGGTAAATATCGACAAAGTGTGGCGTAACAGGGCCATAAAAATGGTGAAACCTTTTCAGCCCAAAACAATTCTCGATATCGCCACCGGAACGGCCGATTTTGCAATTGCTGCCAAAAAACTGAATCCGGAAAAAATTACGGGTATCGATCTTTCGGACGGAATGTTGCGTATTGGCCGTCGAAAAGTGAAAAAGAAAGGTTTGTCGCACCTGATTGAGCTCCGGCAGGCCGATTCGGAAGCACTTCCTTTTGAAAACCATTCGTTCGATGCCGCAATAGTTGGTTTTGGCGTTCGTAATTTTGAAAACCTGGAAAAAGGATTGGTTGAAATATACCGGGTACTTCGCCCGGGTGGAGTTTTTGTGGTGCTGGAGTTTTCGTTGCCGGAAAATACGATTTTCCGGAGGTTGTATTTTTTTTACTTTTTAAAAGTGCTCCCCTGGTTGGGCCGGCTGGTTTCAAAAGATAACCGGGCTTATTCGTATCTGCCCGAGTCGGTACGCGAATTTCCCGACGGCGAAAATTTTGTCCGTATTTTGGAAACAGTGGGATTTGAAAAATGCAACTGGGCGCCGCAGACAATGGGAATTGCAACCATTTACCAGGCGCAAAAACCCGAAAGTTGAGCATAAATACAATAAAAAATCGCTTTATTTGTTTTTAATTGAATAAACTGAACGAAATCGGGTGAAAAGAATTTTGTTGGCCATATTGATTGTATTTGCTGCATTCCAGGCTTTTTCACAAAAGCAGAAGGTGAATCATATGACCACTTTCGACGATAAACTGATTCATTTTGGATTCTCGCTCGGTGTCAATACCCTCGATTTTGGGCTAACGCATTTCAATCCAATAGGTAATAATACTGATTTTGAAGAGTTTACCCCAGTCTATTCGGGAGAAGAAAGAATAACCGGCGAGCATTTTGTCCGTGCCGATGTGGCCCAACTCATACCCGGATTTACGGTTGGTATTGTCTCCAGTTTACGGCTTTCGCGTGATTTGAATTTACGGTTCCTGCCAGGCCTTTCGTTTGGTGAAAGGCAACTGACCTATAATTATCCGGTTTGGGACAAGGATTACATTGGCTCGTTGCAATATTATTCCATCAAATCTACCTTTTTGGATTTCCCGTTGCTGATAAAATACAAGGCAAGAAGAATAAACAACGACAGACCCTACGTAATTTTTGGCCCGGCGTACCGGCAAGATATCAGCAGAACAGGAAAAGAAGATTTGGTGCGTTTGAAAAGCGGGGCATTTTATGCTGAAGTGGGAGCCGGCTGGGATCATTATTTTACCTTTTTCCGGTTTTCGGTCGAAGCCAAAGTGAGCCTGGGATTGAACAATTTGCTTGGAGCGCCGCCTGGCGAAAATCAGCGCCAGTATTACACCTACGCAATTAAAGATTTAAAATCGAACATTTTTACGCTGAGTTTTCATTTCGAATAACAATTCTTCTGCGAGCAAATTCACTGCAAATTATTCCTGTTGTTACAGCGACATTAAGCGATTCTGCCTTTTCCTTTTTTTTGCCGAACGCCGGAATATTCAGTTTATTGCCGACGTATGCTGCTACTTCCCGGCGTATTCCGCTGCCTTCATTTCCCAAAACAACCAGGGCATTTTCGAAAAGTTGCTCTGTATAAATATTTTTTCCTTCCAGAAATGTTCCGTAAACTGATACAGAAGTTGATTTCAAAAGCGAAAAAAGGGCGGGAAAAGGCGTGAAAATTGTTTTTACCCTTGTAAATGAACCCATGGTTGCCTGAATTACTTTTGGGTTATATACATCGGCAGTATCGGGAGAACAAAACAGGTAATCCACGCCAAACCAGTCGCACGTTCTGATGATGGTTCCGAGGTTGCCGGGATCCCGAATTCCATCGAGGTACAAACAAAATCCGTTCAGGTTTTGCGGAAGTTCAGGCGGTTGAGGCAGTTCGCAAATGGCAATGCAGTTTTGCGGTTGTTGAAGCAGGCTTGCCTTTTTTATTTCGTCTGTTCCTGTTTCGGTTATGCGTTCGACCTTTCCGAGGTGTTTTGTATTCGCTTTTAAAAATTGGGAAGTTGCAAACAGTTCTTTTACCAAAATGTTCGATTCCAGCACCTCCTGAATAATTTTATCACCCTCTGCCAGAAAACGTTGTTGTTTTAAGCGATATTTTTTTTGAGCCAGCGATTTTATCAGTTTTATTTTGTTCTTCCCAATCATAAAAAATGGTTGAATTGTGCATAATAATTGTTCCAAATTTACTGTTTCCATCTCAAACACTTCATTATTTTTGCTGAAATTAAAATTGAAATTTTGATTGATAAAACAATACGATATGCAATTGTTGCAGGGAAACTGGCGATTCTGGTTTTTATTCCATTGTTTTTTTCCTGCTCGCCGGTGAAGTTTGTCCCCGAAAACCGGTATTTGTTGAATAACGTGGAGGTTGAAGTGGATAATTCTTCGATTAACAAAGAGGAGGCAAAATTGCAAATCAGGCAAAAAGAGAATTACAGAATTTTGGGTTTTGCAAAGTTCCACCTTTTGATGTATAATTTGTCGTCGAAAAAAAAAGCAGACAGCTGGCTGAAAAGAATTGGGGAACCGCCCGAAATTTTTGACGAGTCGTTGGTTACCACTTCCGGGGAAAGATTAAGACAATACCTCGGCAACAAAGGTTTTTTCAGGGCCAGTGTCAGTACGGAAGTTGACCTGAATGAAAAAAAGCAAAAAGCAAATGTGAGGTATAACATAAAAACGGGCGATCAGTATAAAATCAGAAAAATTAACTACCACATAGGCGACTCTGCTCTTCGCGAACTGTTTTTCAGAGATACTGCCGAGACTGTTGTCAGTCCCGGCACACCTTTCGATTTTAACCTTTTGGAAGAACAACGCACAGCTGTTGTTAATCTGTTCAAAAATGAGGGCTATTATTACTTTACCAAAGATCAGGTGAGTTATTTGGCCGACAGCAGTTTGTTTGAAAAGGAAATAGTGCTCGATCTTTACATCGGCAGTTCGCCGGATCAGCAACAAACACGCCGGTTTGAGCCATATTACCTCAATCATTTTTATATTTCGGTATTGCCCGGCTCTGTACCGGTTTCATCTGCTCCAACCAACCCGGGACAGTTTTCCGACACCATACGCTGGGAGAATCATACGTTGTATTCCGGTTCTGAATTTAAATACCGGCCAGCTCTTTTTCGCAGTTTGCTGCAAATGGAAAGCGGCTCACTTTACCGCATCGGTGATGCCCGGCACACGTTTGATGCTTTTAACCGTTTGCGGCAGTTTCGTTTTGTCGATATTCAGTTTAACGAACCCGCTTTGGCGGCAGATACCAATCTGCTTGACTGCCATATACGACTTGCACCACTGAGCAAACAAGCCATTTCTTTCGATATTGAGGGAACAAATACTTCCGGGAATTTGGGGATTGCGGGAAATGTGAATTATCAGCACCGCAATATGTTCCGGGGAGCAGAAGTTTTTCAGCTGAATGTAAAAGGCGCTATGGAGCGTCAGCAGCGAATGAATGGAAATGTGCCGGAATATTTTAATACCCGGGAAATCGGTCCGGAAGCCAGTTTGACCATCCCAAAAATTTTGGGACCAAAACAACTGGTAAATGCATTTTGGAATTTGCTCCCCAAAACGGTGTTTACGGTGGGGTACAACTATCAGCGCCGACCTGAATACACACGTACAATTTCGAGCGTAAAATTTGGCTACGACTGGATGACTTCCCAATACCGAAAGCATACCTGGAACCTGTTGGATTTTAACAGGGTAAATCTTTACCAGTTCGACCCCGGTTTTATTGAACGGATTAGAGACCTCTACATCAAAAGCAGTTTTACCGACCACCTTATTCTTGCCTCCGGTTATTCGTTTGTGCATAATACGCAACGGCTGGGAACCACGAACAATTACACCTATCTGAAGTTTAATGTGGAGGCTGCCGGCAACCTGCTCTACCTGCTTTCGGAGACGTTGGACAGGCCCTATTCGCAGGTGGTCGATTCCATCGGCCCGGGATCTGCCGAGTTTTATACTTTGTTTAACACCCGGTTTGCACAATATGTGAAGTC
>Ga0334899_1002523_pt1 | contig 14385 bp, 12 predicted proteins | sample GraSluR3_MG_FD_207219 | JGI IMG/M metagenome (GOLD analysis project Ga0334899, IMG submission 207219) | Sludge microbial communities from methane-producing bioreactor in Wageningen University, Netherlands - Granular Sludge_8_08-R3 | ecosystem: Engineered > Bioreactor > Anaerobic > Unclassified ... | reverse complement strand
ACCACCATTGAGCATCTGGCTGGCCATTGGAAACAGCAAGGACATTCGGTACTGATAAGTACCACAACTCGTATGGCATTGCCTAAAGATCATATCTATCCTGTTGATCGAGTTGTTGTAATACAGTCAGGACTAGAACATGTGGTAAAATCTTCAGGAAATGAGATTGTCCTTTATGGAGTACAGCAGGGTGAGAAACTCGGATATGCAGGTGAACCATGGCTGCAGAAGAGTGCCGATACATTTGATCGTGTAATTCTTGAAGCCGATGGGGCACGTTCCCTTCCCCTGAAAATACACACAGATCGGGACCCGGTAATCCCTTCATACGGACATGCCGTAATTGCAGTGATGGGGTTATCGGCGTTGGATAAAAGGCTTGACGATTCGGTTATGTTTGAGTGTGCACGATATCGCCGTATGACGGGTGATACAGCAACGCATGTTACTACTACGGTGTATCGTGAGCTGCTCAAGCATCCAGAAGGAGTCCTGAAAGGATGTGGGAATCTACCGACTCTGGTATGTTGCAATCAATCCGATGCAATCGTCCCTTCTCGAATTCCTAAATTTATGCATGATTTGTGTGATGATTGGTCGCAACGTGCTTGTACAGTGCTATGCTGTTCCTGGTTGGCGGGAACACTAGAGTTGGAATCAACTAGTGACGGGCTGAACCGAGCCCGGGGAGTCGAATATGAATCTTTTTGAAAAAGCTGCCGAACTTGAATGCAGCAATCGGGCCTTTGCCATAGTGACGATAACGAAGAGTGAAGGGTCAACCCCACGAAGTCAGGCTAAGATGATTGTTCTTCCCGACGGAACCACGTTTGGAACTGTCGGTGGAGGATCAAGTGAGTTTGAGGCTATCAAACAGGCAAAAAAACTCATAGGCGAACGACGAAATGGCACTTTGGATATGTCGCTTGCTGTTGCCGAAGGCCATAACTGCGGCGGTGCGGTCCAGATGTTTATTGAGGTGATTCCTCCTGCACATCGTCTTATTCTGATTGGTGGCGGGCATGTTAATTTGGAAATTGCACGATTAGCAGCAGCTTGTTCCTTCTATATAGAACTGGTGGAAACTCGTGCTGAATTTGCAACGAAGGAGCGGTTCCCATGGGTCAGTGCATTTCACATACATGAGACAGTTGAAGAAGCTTTAGCAGACGTGCAGATTGACGAAGAAACTGCACTGATTGTTGCAACACATAATCTGGATAAACAGGTACTGGAACAGGTCATTACCTCCCCGGCATGTTACATCGGTATGCTGGGAAGTCGAACAAAGGTACATGGATTTCTCAAGTATCTACGTGATGAGAAGGGAATTGGTCTCGAGTATATGAAGCGGTTTTACAGCCCCATCGGACTGGACGTAGGATCGGAGACCCCTGAACAGATAGCTGTTTCTGTAGTGGCTGAACTCATGATGGTAATTCATAGGCGAGATGGTCGTCCATTGAGCAGAAAAGCGGAGAATCTGATTGTCGTTCGTGGTGCAGGAGATCTTGCAACAGGCGTAATCTGCCGGTTACATCGTGCCGGGTACCGAGTCCTTGCGCTCGAAATTGCACAACCCACTACTATTAGGAGAACAGTGGCGTTCTCTGAAGCTCTGTATAACACCACAACGGTAGTGAATGGTATTACTGGAAGGTTAGCGCAATCCGATAGACAGGCTAAGTCGATTATGGATGCCGGTGAGGTTGCCCTCATGGTAGATCCAAAGGGAACCGCGATAGCCAGTATGCACCCAGCTGTACTGGTAGATGCCATTATTGCCAAAAAAAATATGGGAACTCATAAAGATATGGCTCCTTTGGTGATAGCTCTCGGCCCCGGTTTTTCAGCTCCTCAAGATTGTCATGCTGTTATTGAAACCCAACGGGGTCATGATTTAGGTCGGATTATTTATTCCGGTTCTGCTCAGCCGAATACGGGCGTGCCGGGATCTGTCCTTGGATTTAATACCGAGCGGGTTATTCACGCACCTGCGGCAGGTCTCTTTACGAGCGAAAGAAAGATTGGAGATTATGTGAAGCGAGGGGAGATTATTGGCACGGTAGGTACTGTTTCGGTGGAGGCAACCGTAGATGGTGTTTTGAGAGGTCTGCTTCATACTGGGTTAGAGGTCACCAAAGGATTTAAAATTGCCGATATCGATCCTCGTGCAAATTCCGAATTTTGTACAACGATAAGCGATAAAGCCATGGCACTTGGTGGAGCTGTTCTTGAACTTGTTGATGGATTTTTCGCACAGAGGCTACCAGAATGATTTATGTTGATAATTCAGCTACGAGTTGGCCAAAAGCTCCTGGGGTTGCCGAAGCACTTGCTCAATCAATCACAGAACCTATCGGTAATGTAGGGCGATCTTCCCATGCTCCAGCACTCGCTGCTTCAGAGATTGTGTACAAGTTTAGAGAGAGTGTGCAGCACTTTATTCCTCCGACCGGTCTGGAAAAAACCATTATCACCCGGAATGCTACCGAAGCACTGAATCTTGCCATTTTTGGTTCTCTGTCTGATTCCGAACATGGCTCATTTGAACATCAGCAAACAGTCCTTACCACTCCAGTAGAGCATAATGCGGTTGCACGCCCTTTACATGTACTCGCAAATCGAGGTGTAAAACTGGTGTATGCCGAGTGCGATAAATACGGTCGAGTCATAATCGAATCGTTTCGTGATCTTCTTGCTTCAGCATCTGTTAATCTTGTGGTATGTACTGCAGCAAACAATCTCACTGGAGCGGTGAATCCGGTGGGCGATATGGTGCGTGCGTGTGTTGATTTTCATGTACCGTTTATTATTGATGGTGCACAGGCTATTGGAGAGATGTCTTTTGATGCCTTCGTTGAGGGAGCCGAAGGAGCACTCTGTTTTTCACTGCATAAGGGGCTCCTCGGTCCTACTGGAGTGGGGGTGATGGCTCTCTATGGTGGGTTTTCTCCGCGGCCTTTGGTGTATGGTGGTACTGGTAGTCGTTCTGATAGTGTTGTGCAGCCCGATTTTCTTCCCGATGTATACGAAAGTGGCACGCCTGCTATCCACGCGATTGCAGGATCAATTGCTGCTCTCTCATATGGTGTGCAGAATCGCGAATCAATAGTTTGTAATCGTAATGACACTGCACAGCGTTTGTGGGAAGGGCTTTCAGATATTGTTGGATTGCGTATGCTAAGCCCACAATCAAATCGATTGCCTGTAGTATCGGTGACTGTTAATGAAGGAACAATTTCAAGACTTGCCCGTGGTCTATTTATGCGGGATATTGCGATTCGGTCGGGTTTTCACTGTGCTCCTTTGGCACATCAGTTTCTTGGTACTCAGGATCATGGTGGAGCTGTACGTTTTTCTGTTGGGTATACGACTACCATGGAAGAGGTTTCTATAGTAGTCTCTGCAGTCAAGGAGATAATCCATGAATAGCGATAGTTCTGTTAAACTTACACAATTTTCACGATTTGCCGGATGCGGTGCAAAACTTGGCCCGGGGTTGCTCGATAAAGCACTCTGTGGTCTCAAACAACCGTCATATCCGAATCTCATCAGTGATTTTTCCCATGCTGAAGATTGTGGTGTGTTTCGACTTACCGATGAGATAGCACTGGTTCAGACCATCGATTTTTTTCCTCCAGTCTGTGATGATCCATGGACTTTCGGTAGGATTGCAGCTGCAAATGCATTGAGCGATGTGTATGCTATGGGTGCAACGCCGGTTACGGCTGTGAGTGTAGTCTGTTTCCCTGAAGAGGTTCTCGATATTTCCTATTTACGAAAGATTATGGAGGGGGCTCTTGATGCTCTTGCTGAAGCTGGTGCTGCTTTGGTGGGTGGACACACGGTTCGAGATCATGAGGTTAAGTTTGGCCTTTGTGTAAATGGGACGATTCATCCTGACCGAGTGTTGAACAACAATCGCTGGAATGAGGGGGATGTGCTTATTCTTTGTAAACCTCTGGGTGTTGGCATCATTAATACCGCTGCTCGAGCTCAGATTGCGAGTGTTGAAGAGGAACGTGTTGCTTTGCAGTCTATGATGCAGCTGAACCGTACTGCCGCTGAGGTGCTTTCACAGTTTTCTGTGTCGGCGTGTACCGATGTTACGGGATTCGGCCTCCTGGGGCATGTGTGCGAGATGGCAACCGGTAACGATTTTGGTGCCTGTTTGGATGTGAATGCTATTCCTTTGCTTCCACAAGTTGAGGCTTATGCCGATATGGGGTTAATTCCGGCTGGAGCGTATGCGAACATTGAATTCAGGTCAAAATTTATTCAGAATTTTTCAGAGTTGAGCGATGCGATGCAGCATGTATTGTTTTCGCCGGAAACGAGTGGGGGACTGCTTGCTGCGGTTCCCGAAAATGAGGGGCCTCTTGCAATCGCAGCTCTTGCCGAACGCGGTGTTTCCGCCTCAATCATTGGCAATATACGTACCGGGTACATTTCTGTGCATATATAGGGGCAATCTGGTATAAATATACAGAAAAAATACTTTGAAATTTTATGGTGCGTAACCAGATTGCACAATTATATATCTATTTATGAATAAATAGCAAAAAAGACCTTCAGCTCTTTTTTTACACAGAAATGTACCCGGTACGTATTTTATAAGTCGATCCCAAGTGTTTTCTTGACGATGATTCCAATAACAAATGAAAGAGCGGCTACTGAGAGGCTGATTGTAGCCATTTCGCCAAATCTTTTAAAGAAGGGTACATCCTTGGCAACTGAGATATAGTAGGTGAACCCGAGAATAATAAGTACGACAGTTGCGAGCATAATAGCAAGTGCCCACATAAAGTGTGTATTGGGCAATAGAAGGTAAGGAAGAACTAGGAACGCTACCGTAGCAAGGTAAACTATGCCGGTATAAAGTCCCGATTTAAGAGCATTCTGCCCCCCTTCGCTGCGAGATGATAGGTATTCACTGCTCGCCATAGAGAGTGTTGCTGAGATTCCGGTTATGAGGCCGGAGAGGGCAATAAGTCGCGTGTTCTGCATGGCGAAGGTAAGACCGGCCAGAGTTCCTGAGAGTTCAACGAGGGCATCACTGAGACCGAGAACCATTGAACCTACATAACGCAGTCGTTCTTCATCAAGTAACTGTATCAGTTCAGCTTCGTGTCTATCCTCATCTAGAGCAATTTGTCTGGCTTCTGGAATTTCGTGAGAGAATGAGTCGTAGATTATACTTGCATTACTCTCTCCCCGCTCCATGAGTTTGAGTGCGAATGTGAACCCGAGAACTCGAGCAAGGAAGGTGAACCAAAGAATTTTTATGTATTGTGGTTTGGGGTCTACTTTCGTATATTTTTTCCAGATATCAGCATGTCGCTTTTCCTCAGCAGCAATTTTCAGCAGGGTTTCACGATTATGGGAATCTTTAACACGATATGCAATCTTTGTGTAGACGATGCTTTCAGTAATTTCACCCACTTGCATTGCTCGAATAATACTCATTGGATCCATATGTCACCTCGGTGCGTTATGATAATTCGCCAAACATGTAATTTCAAGATACGTACCGGGTACATTTTTTTTTGCAGAAAGAAGGGTAGCTATATTTTAACGATTATACGTCTGAAAACGGTTAATGGTGCAATATGACTACAGGCATTAAAAAACCTAAGTATATTTTTTGTATATTTATGCCAGATTGCCCCTACATATGCAGAAAAATGTACCCGGTACGTATTGACTTTTGTTTCTATAGATAGTAACATCAGCTTCAACGCTCGTTGGAGGAACGAAATGGATGACTTTCATGAATTAGTTGATGTTTTTGCTCGTACAAGCAATTACGAAGACATGCAAAAACTCTTTGAGGAACTCTTTACCCAACGAGAGAAATACGATTTCGCGCTCCGGTGGCGACTTTTGAAAGACCTCCACTACGGGAAAACACAGAGGGAAATTGCCAACGATCTCGGCATCAGCCTCTGCAAAATTACTCGGGGATCAAAAATACTCAAATCCCCAGAGTCACAAATTAAAAAAATATTACAGGAGCACGAATATGGCAAAGACGACGGAAAAACAATCACTTAACACACAACAACCCGATAAGAATGGATATTTTGGCACCTATGGAGGAGCCTATCTACCTCCAGAACTACAAGGAGTCATGCAGGAAATTACCGACTCCTACATGAAAATCAAGGATGATCCACAGTTTATTGAAGAACTCACATATCTACAACAAACCTACACAGGTCGCCCTTCACCCATCTATTATGCAAAACGGCTCTCTGAAGCCGTCGGTGGCGCAAAAATCTACCTCAAACGTGAAGATTTAAATCACACCGGTGCACACAAAATTAACCACTGCCTAGGAGAAGTACTCTTAGCAAAAAGGATGGGGAAGAAAAAGGTGATTGCTGAGACCGGAGCTGGACAGCATGGGGTAGCGCTGGCAACAGCAGCAGCTCTTCTCGGTCTTGAATGTGACATCTACATGGGAGAAATCGACGTAGTAAAGCAAAATCCGAATGTCAGACGCATGCAAGTACTCGGAGCCCGCGTTGTTCCCGTTGACAGAGGGACTAAGACGCTCAAAGACGCCGTAGATGCAGCATTTGAAGCCTATATGAAAGATCCTATAACGACTATGTACGCTATCGGTTCGGTAGTTGGACCGCATCCATTTCCTATGATGGTTCGAGATTTCCAAAGTGTGGTGGGCAGAGAGGCAAGAGAACAGTTCATTGCCATGACAGGCGCACTGCCAAATCATCTCATGGCTTGTGTTGGTGGCGGATCGAATGCCATCGGGATTTTCAGCGGATTCCTCGATGATCCCGAAGTACGTCTCTATGGAGTTGAACCCGGTGGAAGAGGTCCTGCAGCAGGCGATAACGCGGCTACGATGACGTATGGAAAACCTGGGGTAATCCATGGATTCAGCTGTTATCTATTACAGGATGCTGAAGGTGAACCATTACCAGTCTACTCCATAGCCAGCGGACTTGATTACCCTGGAGTTGGGCCACAGCACTGCCACCTCCGTGATATTAAGCGGGTGGAATATGTGGTAGCAACAGATAGAGATGCCCTTATTGCGTTCTATGATCTGAGCAGATTAGAGGGAATCATACCCGCACTTGAAAGCTCACATGCACTCGGATACGCAATTAAAGCTGCTGCAAAAATGAAACCCGAAGAGACGATTCTCGTGAATCTTTCGGGCAGGGGAGACAAAGATATGGACTATGTAATGGAACACTATCCCCTTGAAGCGTATGAGGAGCAAAAACTCCTCGTCAAATAGTAATACATAGTATTGAAGGCAACTCCTACAAACCTCCTTGAAGGAGCACTTGGTTTACCACCTGGTGCTCCTTCGTAAATTTTGTACCCGGTACAAATGGTTTACAGACAAACGCAAAACGCGTTACACTTTTATTGAAGCCAAGCGGAGGTACGAATGATGAACAACGTGTTTACGATGGTCGTTCCCCAGTGGCAAGGAGCTGCTGCTGGTACAGGCCCTTTTTATGGAGCACAGAAAATTGAACAAATGTTGGGATCACATATAGTTGACGCCCATATACATGTGAACGAACAATCGGTAACCAAGCAGGAATCGGGTGTCTGGTACGAATACGAAATAGAAAAACACCTAAAGCAGTCAATTAATCTACTGCATGAGAAGCAACCGAAGCGGGTATTTACCATTGGTGGCGATTGTGCGAGCGATACCAGTGCAATCAGCTATCTAAATAATTTGTATGAAGGTGATCTTTTAGTCCTTTGGTTCGATGCCCATGCAGATTTAAACACTCCAGCCTCATCATGCAGCCACAAATTTCACGGGATGCCGCTGCGTTTATTGCTCGGTGAGGGGGTACAGAATCTACTCAATCTTTTGCCGTCTACACTGCATACCAACCAAATTCTTTTTACCGGATTGCGTGAGTTAGAGCATAGTGAACGACAATTCATTGTAGATCACGCCATGCCCAATGTTCCTATCTGCCACGAGTGTTCATCGTTACTGGGTGATGTCGTTGCAAAAACGGGGTATCGTAGACTCTATCTGCATCTCGATTTGGATGTTATAAATCCACTCGATTTTGATGCGGTGGCATGTCCCTCCCCAGGAGGTTTCTGGTTTAATGATCTCGTAACAACTATTCGTGAATTAGGCGAACATTATGAAATTGTGGGATGTGCAGTTACCGAATATCAACCAAAAAACGATGACGATGCTCAAAAGGTAAAGATTTTGGTAGAGGCAGTGCACGAAGCACTATCTGCAAATTGACAACCTAAATCGGCGGGAATCGGCAATATCTTTTGCAATCATGTGTATTTACCTCTATAATGCATGAGTCATGACGACAGCATCATTATGTCATGAAACTAGTAATGCGAGTAACAATACAAGGAGGAGTTATGCACCACACAGTACTCTACAATACCTATAAAAACGATACAAATGTGAAATTCATGGAATTCGGCGGGTGGGAGCTTCCTCTTCATTATGAAGAAGGAATAATAGCAGAACATCATGCAGTACGGCAGCGAGCCGGTTTGTTCGATATTTCACACATGGGTCGATGTATGGTTACCGGTCCAGAGGCCACAGCATATCTCGATTATCTCGTCACCAATACTGTTACAAGTATGGAAGTCGGTCAGATAGTATATACACTCATGTGTTATCCAAATGGGACGGTGGTTGATGATCTGATTGTGTATAAATTTTCCAATGAAGAGTATTGGGTGGTCATGAATGCCGCAAATACAGAGAAGGATCTGTTGTGGATGACCCATGATAATCCAAAAGCAAAAGAGGGTGAACCAATTCCGTCAATTGTTGATTTTACAGAGCACACGATACAGTTTGCCCTTCAGGGACCACTTGCGGAGCAAATTCTCAGTAAGATTTCTCCACAGGCAGGAGAGCTGACATTCTTTCGCTTTGTTCCCGATTGCGACATAGCTGGAGTACGATGCCTACTTTCAAGAAATGGGTATACTGGCGAGGATGGGTTTGAAATATATTGTGATACAGAACATGCCGAAACGCTGTGGCAGGCACTATTGCAGGCTGGGGAGCCTGAAGGCCTTATTCCCTGTGGGCTTGGGGCGAGAGATACGCTTCGACTTGAGGCAAAACTACCGCTGTATGGACATGAGATATCGGATGAAATTTCACCGCTTGAGGCAAATCTTGGGGTGTTTGTGAAACTTGAAAAACCCGATTTTTGCGGAAAGGAGGCTCTTTTGAAGCAACATCTTCATGGAATACCCCGATCACTTCGCGGTATTGAGATGGTTGATTCCTCTGTGCCGCGCCATGGTTTGTCGGTGTATCTTGGTGATAAAAAGATAGGAATTGTGACCAGCGGTACAAAAAGCCCAACACTCGGAATATTCTGTGGCTATGTTCTCATTGAACGTAATTCCGGACTCTCTTTTGGCGATATGGTAGAAATTGAAATTCACGGAAAACGAAAACGTGCTAAATTAGTTAAATCTCCATTCTACAAACGAACTTTGTACCGGGTACAAAGTTGATTTGTTATGGTAATGTCGTTGCTCAGCTTTCCGATTTACACTAGAATGCATACATGAGGAACTGGACGCACAACGAAGATTTGCTACCGCTGGATAACTCAGCTATCATCTACCCCCCAACGGTGGCACGTTATAACACACATGTATTCAGAATCTCAATGGACCTAACTATATCGGTGAATCCAGAACGGCTTCTTACAGCACTGGAACACGTGATCGAACGGTTCCCTTATTTTGCAGTTTCTTTGCACAAAGGGTTTTATTGGTACTATTTCCTTCCTAATAAAGCACCGCTCAAAGTCTATCCTGAGACCTCATCACCCTGCGGATATATCCATAGAAAGCGAGGGGCGAACGGGTATCTGTTTAAAGTAAGATATACCGAGAGACGAATCGTAGTTGAATACTTTCACGCACTCACAGACGGTACAGGTGGACTTGTATTTCTTAAGTCGCTTGTCGCAGAGTATCTAAAACTCTCCGGGCATGAAGTTGGCTCTGATTCCCAAATATTTGTACCCGGTACGAAAATGAATCCTGAAGAGCAGGAGGATTCTTTTGAGCGATTCTACAAACCGATTAAGTCGGTATTCGGTTTTATGAGTAAGGCTTTTCACATGCCAGCTCATGGCGATCTGACTGATGATGTTCAGGTGATTTCTGCTCGAATTGCTATTGCCGATCTCAAACGGGTTAGTGCCTCCTATCAGGTGACCATTACTGAGTATCTCGTTGCCGAGCTTATAGCTGCCTTGCAGCGTATCCAGGAAACTACAGTCAAACGACAATCAAAATATAGACCAATACGTATTTCGGTGCCGGTGAATATCAGAAAAGTGTTCGGGTCACATTCAATGCGCAACTTTACTCTGTTTATTGTGGTTGGGATTGATCCTCGACTCGGACACTATGAATTTGATGAAATTCTGAATCAGATTATGCATCAGATGCGCAGCGAGGTGAATACAAAAACACTCAGTATGCAGGTTGCTCGAAATGTGGCTGGAAGAAGGACTCCAGCAATTCGCTACGCACCATTTGTTTTCAAGAATCCACTCATGAAGCTGCTGAGTGATTCCTATGGCGATGGCATCTATAGCACCGTCATAAGTAACCTAGGAAACGTATCGTTACCCCCTGGAATGCAGGAAGTGGTTGAACGGCTCGACTTCTATCTATCCCCGAGTAAAGTTAACAAAATATCGTGGTCTGCAATTGGTACTAATGGATATCTTTCACTCAATTGCAGTAGTATTTTTGCTGCACGGACCGATTTTGAGAGGGAACTCCTTTCTGAATTAGTGAAAAAGGGAATTCCCGTTGAAGTTTCAACTAACCGATTGCCCAGCGAAGATGGTAATACGTTTCATGAAGAGAAATTGAGGTAGACATATGGCATATTGTGTACGCTGCGGCGTTAAATTAGAAGAAGGGAGCACTATTTGCCCACTCTGTCAGACGCCAGTAGTTGCTCCACCAGAAATAATCGGTGTTCAACAGGACCCGCTTTTCCCGAAAATTACCGATGACTTGAAGAAACATTCGGCTGATGAGTACCAGCGGCTGGATAAAACACGAAAGGGAGTTATTGAGCTGGTGATTGCATTTATGTCGATTGCCGTTATCACTCTGATTATCACAACCTTTGCACTCGATGGCACTTTCTCTCCGTGGATTCCCATTGGCAGCGTAATTCTTGGTGGATCGTATATTTTAGTTGCACTCTTCGTACGTCCCACATTTCAAAAAATTGGTACCTGGTACATAATTCTCACTGCAGTGCTTCTCACTGTTATCGATTTTGGCGACCTTATCCTCACCTGGTCATTCATCGTGAATGTATCATTACTATTACTGTGGATTGTGGCAATATTTCCCTGGATGCTTTCTCAACATCTTCGCACAAAAGGGTTTGCTACAGCGATTATTGCCATAGCACCATATTTTGTAGTACTTGATTATCTTACGTCCGGCACTATTGGGTGGTCGGTTGCCATTGCACTTCCAACATACGCGGTATCGCTCGTATCACTCATGTTTCTTGCATTACGCATTCGCTATGGGAAACCTTCAGTTACCGATATTGTTCTTTCAGTTATTGTGAGTGCCTGTTGGGGAGTGGTTGCCGGTGACTTTTTTAACTTGCGTGCAATTCAAAGTTCTCAGCTTCTTTCCTGGTCATCAAGCGTGATGGTTGTTGCTGTGTGTCTCCTCATTTTCCTGTCGCTGAACATGAGCGTGAGAAGGGTTAGAAACTATTTTAATAACCGGGTCAAATAAGTATATTCAGATGTAAGCTGAAACGAATAGATACGCTCAAAGACGCGAGTACTATAAGCGAATACGGCACATGCCTGAATCTAGCGCTTCCAGAACGTACGGGTGAAGATAGCGAACACAGTATAAATTTCCAATCGACCAGCAAGCATCATGAGTGATAAAAACCATTTCACATAGTTCGGCATAGGCCCAAAACCAATTCCTGAAGGACCAACACCCTCCAATCCCAGTCCAATATTACCAACAGAAATCAACCCGGCAGCAAAGGAACTGAGCAAATCATACCCTGCCGATGCCACCACAAGGGTCGAAGCAAGCACCAATGCTATATAGATGGCAATAAAACCGGCAATGGCATTCACCGTTTTCCAAGCGATTTTTTCGGATTCACTCTGAATCGTAAATATTCCACGTGGGTGGAGCAAAGAGCGAATATTCTGTCTTCCGAGTTTAAACATGGTGATAAGGCGAGTAACCTTAATTCCACCGCCAGTCGACCCGGCACAACCTCCGATAAACATGAGCGAGAGAAGCACGGCTTGGGGAAGAACCGGCCATAATCCATAATCTGCACTGGCGAATCCTGTTGTGGTCATAATGGACGCAGTATGGAATGCTCCATAACGTAAGGCAGTCCCAATTTCCTGGTAGGTATTATTAATCACGAGACTCACGGTGACAATGGCGGTAGCAATTCCATAGATTGCCAAATAGACTTTGAGCTCTGTATCTCGCCATACCATGGTGAATTTTTTGCGGATGAGGGCGAAGTAGAGAGAGAAATTTACCCCTGCCATGACCATGAATATGGTAACCACAATATCAACATAGGCACTTGCATAGTGTCCAATAGATGCATTTTTTGTAACAAATCCGCCTGTCGCAACTGAACCAAAAGTCACTGTGAGTGCATCGTAAAGAGGAAGACCTCCGATAACGAGTAAGATGGTTTCCAAAAGGGTTATCCCTACATAGATGAGCCAAAGAATAAGTGCAGTGTTCTTGATTTTAGGGGTGAGTTTACTCTTAGTCGGTCCTACTGCCTCAGCTCCAAACAACTGAAAACCCTCAACTCCGACCAGAGGCAAGAGGGCAACGAATAACACTACAATACCCATTCCCCCAAGCCAATGCGTGAGGGAACGCCAGAAAAGGATGGAACGAGGTGAGGCTTCAATATCTGCAAGGGTGGTGAGTCCGGTAGTAGTGAATCCACTCATAATTTCCATGTATGCACTGGCAAAGTTCTCGGTCGTGTGGGTAAGATGGAGCGGAATTGCCCCAAGTGCACTGGCCACAACCCATGTGAGCGTTACAAAGAGATACACATCGCGAACATTCAGTGTGCGGGACTTCCATCCTCGGCCGATTGTGAGAATAATAGAAACGTAAATGACAATAATAATTAATGATACAATGAATGCCCGGAAAGCAAACCACTCACCGTACACTGCCGCAAGTATGGTCGGAATAAACATAAAAAGACCAATAATGCTCTGCATAGTTCCCGATAATCGGAGGATTTGTTTCCAGTTCATGCACAACCTCTATGAGAATATTTTTTGAACAAAGTTGAGTTCTTCGCGACCGGCACAGACTAGCAACACATCTCCTGCTTCAATTTTGTAGGCTCCAGTAGGAATTATGTTCTCGCCATTGTGTGTTGTAATACCTGCAATAACCCCTTTGTTGCGCATGTTGATTTCTTTGAGTTTTTTTCCGGCAACACCCATCTCTTGGCTTATTATAAACTCAAAAATTTCAAACTTTCCATTGAACAGTGAGTGAACACTTGAAACGTGTGCTCCACGCATATATTTGAGCAATGAATCGACCGTTGCTTCGCTCACGCTGATAACTGAATCGATATCGAGATGACGGGCAAGCCGTGTATAGTTGTTGTTGTTTTTAATCAGGGCGATCGCACTCTTAACTCCAACTCGCTTCGCATAGCTTGCGGTAATAATATTGAGTTCATCGTTATCGGTGAGGCTAATCAGCAGGTCAAATGTATCGAATCGTTCATCATCAAAAATAGTTTCGTCGGTAATATCGCTTTTAACCACAAGCAGATTAGGGAACAATTGTGCAAACTGGGCTGCTACCTCGGCATCTTGTTCCACAAGTACAATGGATCTGTGATGAGAGGGTTCAAATGATCTCAGGAGAAATCGTGCAATCTTGCTTCCGCCGACCACGACAATTTTTTTCGGTTTTACCCGATGTTGTCCAAGCAGTTTAAACAACGCTTCACGATCATTATCGAATGCAACTATGGAGAGGGTATCTCCAGGAAAAACTACCGTATTTCCGGAGGGGACAATTCCCTCCTCATTTCGGTTGATAGCTGCAATAACAAACTCAGTTCCAATACTTGTTCTACAATTGGCTACGTTCTGATTCGCAAACCGTGATCGTTCGGTGACTTCGACGTTGTACAAAATGAGATTGGATCGTTCAAAGGTGATAACGTCACTGAAAATGCCCCGTTCTATAATGCTGTGAATACTTCTTGCCGCTTCAGCCTCTGGGTTTACAATGTAATTGATTCCCAAGACTGTGGCAGGAAGACCG
>Ga0334899_1002506_pt1 | contig 14453 bp, 15 predicted proteins | sample GraSluR3_MG_FD_207219 | JGI IMG/M metagenome (GOLD analysis project Ga0334899, IMG submission 207219) | Sludge microbial communities from methane-producing bioreactor in Wageningen University, Netherlands - Granular Sludge_8_08-R3 | ecosystem: Engineered > Bioreactor > Anaerobic > Unclassified ... | reverse complement strand
CGACCCTGTCATCATTACCGACATAACTCCGGCACAATGGCACGAAGAAAATTTCGCCCGGCTGTGCGCTGCCCTGAAAGGCTGCACACAGCGATGCATAACCAGTTTTGTGGAACCATACGTCAAAACCCGCAGGGCGCTGGCCGCGCTGGCCCGCAGCGGAGTGCACACGCACCTGCCCGGTGAACACGCCAAAGCCGCCATGGCGGCCGCACTGCACAGCATAGCGGCAAATCATAACATCACGCTGCAAACCTGCTGCACACCGGTCACCGGCATACATGCATCACTGCCGCTGGCAGCACCCTGCGTGGATGCAGCCCTGCTGCAGCGCATCGGCGGCAACGCGACCGGCGCATCCGCCACTGACAAAAACCAGAGAGAGCATTGTCTGTGCGCCCCCAGTACAGACATAGGCAGGTACGGCACCTGCCGGTTCGGATGCGTATACTGCTATGCCCGCCGCTGAAAAACACCGCCACCGGTTGCCCCGACGGCATATTTACCCTATACAATATTCAAAGCTGCCTTTTCACACCATCCGAGGAGAATCGCCATGAAAAAACTGCTGGCCCTTGTGGCCGTACTGGGCGTTATCATTGCAGGTCTTGTGGTCACACTGGTGTTGTCCATCAATCCCATTATTGAAAAAGCCGTAAACACATTCGGCCCCAAACTGACACAGGCCAAGGTTTCGCTGTCCGGTGCCGATGTGTCGTTCATGTCCGGAGAAGGCTCGCTCAAAGGATTTGTGCTGGGCAACCCCTCAGGATTCCAGAGCGATCACGCCATGAAAGTGGACAGCGTACTGGTAAAAATCAACAAGGACACGCTGACCAGCAACACCATCGTCATCAATCTTGTGGAAATAGTTAATCCTGACATCATCTACGAAAAATCAGGCAGGACGGACAACTTCACCGCGCTGCTGAACAACGTTAAAAAGGCCGTAGCCTCCGGCAGCGGACAGACTCCGGCACAGGAACAGCCTGCCGAATCCGGCAGCCAGCGCAAAGTGATCATCGATAAATTCGTCGTGCGCGGCGGTCAGGTAAGTCTGGCACTGACAGAACTGGGCGGCAAAGGTATTACCGTTCCCCTGCCCGTCATCAGTCTGCAGGATATCGGCCGTGAAAAGCAGGGCACCAGCCCCGCACAGGCTCTTGAACAGATATTCAACGCGCTGAACGATGCCGTGGGCAAGGCAGCCACAAGCGGCATGCGCGAGGCAGCCAAAAGCATTACGGAAGGACTGGGCAAGGGCGCAGAAACGCTTAAGGAGCAAACCGGCACCGCCGGTGATGCAGTAAAAGAGCAGACCGACAAAGTCGGTAACGCGGTGAAGGGACTGTTTAACTGACCGCCCTTTGCGCCCCTGCTTGCCCGCTTATAAAAGGCGGCCTGAATTCAGGCCGCCTTTTTCATGCTTCATGGCGTAAAATTCAGGATGCGGCACCGGCGCCCGCTTCCAGCAGTGCCTCCACGAAAGGCATGTGCATGGCCGTGCTGCGCTCTTCCGCGCGGCGTTCGTGCAGACTGGCGCGACGCATCAAGGCGTCCACTATCATGTTGGGGCTGTTGCACTCGCGCAGATATTCCGCCACGTCATTTTTAGATGAAAAAACCACAGCACCGTACATCCGGCTTCTGCGGGGGTAGTTCAGATGAAAGGTTGAAGCCAGAATGTATTTGCCCACGGCAGAACGGTACAGTTTCAATTCCCACCAGTTGGGCGCAACGCCCATCCATTCGCGGTCATCAACGGTCACAAGCTCTTCACCGGTAAAAACGAGGTCATCCTTGCCGTTACGTTTAATCTTGATTTCGTTCATGATGAAACCCCCTCGGGAAAGTTGGTACAGAAATCATAATGGTAAAAACGGCATCGCACTGTGCGCCGCCTTGGGCGGTACTTGGAGTCCTACTTTCATTGTATTGTTTTTTTAGTTCATAACGGGCAATTATTTTTTACTTTGCCATGACATTTTTCCGGCACTCCGGCTTCGGGCGGCGTTTTTGACTTTTCAAGACTCCCTGTCGCGGCTATGGTGCGCGCCATGGCAACAATTGGTGAATTTACGCTACACGCGACGGACGGCAAGGCGCGTACCGGTGTGCTGCAGACAGCGCACGGACCGGTGCGCACGCCCATCTTTATGCCGGTTGGCACGGTGGGCAGTGTGAAAGGCGTGGCTCCGGACGATCTGGATGCCATCGGCGCTGAAATAATTCTCGGCAACACATACCACCTGTATCTGCGCCCCGGTGACGAGCTGGTGGCGCGGCGCGGCGGGCTGCACGAATTCAACGCATGGCGCAAGCCCATACTTACCGACAGCGGCGGCTTTCAGGTTTTCAGCCTCAGCGGTCTGCGGCGTATTTCCGAAGAAGGCGTGGAGTTCCGCTCGCATCTGGACGGTTCCAAGCATCTTTTCACGCCGGAAAAAGTCGTTTCCATCCAGCGCAATCTCAACTCCGACATCATGATGGTGCTTGACGAGTGCGTGCCCTACGGCGCGGACAAAGACTACACAGCCCGCTCGCTGAAAATGACCACCCGTTGGGCGCAGCGCTGCCGCGATGCTTATCCCGCGGGCAGCGGCGGCAACCTGATGTTCGGCATCACGCAGGGCGGCTTTTTTAAAGACCTGCGCGAGGAATCCATAGGCGAGCTGACCCGCATCGACTTTGACGGTTTTGCACTGGGCGGGCTGTCGGTGGGAGAAAGCAAAACGGAAATGATGGATATTCTCTATCATACCGCCCCCATGCTGCCCGCGCACAAACCGCGCTATCTCATGGGTGTGGGCACCCCGCTGGACATCATCAACGGCATCAACGCGGGCATAGACATGTTCGACTGTGTGCTGCCCACCCGCAATGCCCGCAACGGCACGCTGTATACATCGGCCGGTAAAATAAACATCAAACGACGCGAGTTTGCAGAAGACGACGGACCGCTTGACCCCAACTGTTCGTGCTACACCTGCCGCACGTTCAGCAGGGCGTACCTGCGCCATCTCTTCCATGCGCAGGAAATCCTGTCATACAGACTCAACTCCATTCACAACCTGACGTACTTTCTCGACCTTGTACGCGGTGCGCGTGAAGCCATCGCACAGGGAACCTTTGCGGAATACAAGAGCCGCTATGATGCCATCTACCCGCAGGAAGCCGCGCTCTGCCCGTAAACCCGCCGCAGCGGACGCGTCGGGCATCTGGGCCTGATGACTCTGCCAGCTCATACAGTGAAAGGCCGCACGGCATACCCCGTGCGGCCTTTTTCATTCCCCTGTCCCGTCCTGAAATAGGTTGACAAGTAAGGAGCCTATTTCATGGAAAGTGAAAAGAATCAGCATGTAAAGCGCACCCAACGAGACTACACGATGGCCTTTAAAATATCCGTCGTGACTCAAGTGGAACAAGGCGAAATGACATACAAGCAGGCTCAGAAGATGTATGGTATTCAAGGGCGCAGCACTGTGCTTATCTGGCTTAGAAAGCACGGAACTCTTGATTGGAGCAAGCCTGTGGTACATTCGAGTAAATCGCCAAAAGCTAAAGAGACTCCCGCGCAGCAAATCAGAAGATTGGAACGGGAGCTGAGGGACGAGAGGCTGAAGAACATGCTTCTCAACGAAATGATTGACATTTCAGACCGCGAATACGGGACTGCCATAAGAAAAAAGTTTACCCCCGAGCTGCACGAAATCTTCAACAAAAAGCCAAAGTAAGCTTGGCGGCTTGTTGCAGGCAGCTCGGGGTGAGCCGCCAATCTGTTTATCAGGCCGAAAAGCGTTTTGAATTCCGAGCTATCCAGCTTCAAGTTGTGAAAGAGCTGGTGCTTGCCGTCAGAGCCAGAATGCCTCGGCTTGGAACCAGAAAGCTGTATTCGCTGCTGTGCGATGCTATCAGCGCAAAGGGAATCAAGCTTGGGCGCGATGCTTTGTTCGCGTTGTTACGAAAGGAGCACATGCTCATAAGGCGCAAACGAAACTACACAAAAACAACAAATTCAAAGCATTGGCTCAAGAAGCACCCGAACTTGTTTAAAGATATCCGACCATCAAGTCCGGAGCAGGTTTTTGTTAGTGACATCACATATCTTTCGACAAGAGAGCAGACCTACTACCTCACCTTGGTGACGGATGCTTATAGTAGAAAGATCATGGGACATAGCCTCAATCGGGATCTTGGAGCTGAAGGGGTGTCCAAGGCACTGGAAAAAGCTGCCAGGAACCGTTTGACTACCAAAGAGGCAATCCACCACTCTGACAGGGGGCTTCAGTACGCATCGACCATCTACCAAGACAAGTTGAGTAAGGCAGGGATGCTTTGTTCCATGACTGATGGATACGATTGCTATCAGAACGCTTTGGCTGAACGGGTGAATGGCATCCTGAAGCAAGAGTTTCTATTTGTGCCATGCAAAAGTTACGATGAGTTGAAGGCAGTTGTGGACGAGTCGATCGGAATCTATAATACGGAGCGTCCTCATCTTAGCCTGAATATGAAGACGCCGGAGTATGTACATAAAATGGGCTGTGAGGTTGCCCTCACAGCCCAAACTTGAACAATCTAAAAAACGTCAACTCATTTTAGGACGGGTCATCATTCCGTGGTGCGTTCACCGGCTGTTTTTCCGGACGCGTATCCGGCCGCAGGTTCTGCGCCAGCTGCCGCAGGATTTATGCGGTATGGGCGCTGCCGACCACGGTTGTCAGACACGCTTCGGAAATAATATGGCCTTCCATGGCGCGTACCAGCTGCCCCCGTGCAATACCCGCCTTCAGCGAAAGGCGGCTGTCAAGCGCATACAGCCTGTAGTATACCCGTCTGGGATGACAGGATGGCTGCGGGGCATCGTATCTACAGTTCCCTCTGGTGTTGATACCGTGAGCGGCCCCTTTGAGCGGGGCAAAATCGTCGGCGATGCCGGCCTCAAGCGACCGCAGGTCTGCGGGCAGATTATACAGCATCCACAGCGTGGCCGTGCCGCCGTCGGCATCGGGGTCGTCGCACAGCAGCACAAAAGATGCCGTGCCTTCCGGCACATCTTCCCACGCAAGAGGCGGTGATTCTCCGCCGTGTTGCGGGTTGGCCGCGGGCAGCAGTTCACCTTGTTCGAATATGGGACTTTTCAGTTTCATCTGCCGTGTTCTCCCAGTGCGGTACCGGCCTGCATGACCTGTCCGGTGAGTGTTGTCTCGTATCCGCCCAGCGCTTCTATGCGTGCCAGAAAAGCGGGCGAGCCCAGCAGCTGCATGACGGCCATGACGCGCGGGTCTTCCATGAACTGTTCGGGGATAAGCAGGTCGTAGCGTTCGCGCGCCAGCGGAACAAAATCCAGCCCCAGCGCTTTGGCGGCGGCCCGTATGCCCAGCCCGCAGTCGGCACTGCCGGTCAGCACATTGGCTGCCACGGCCATGTGGGTGTATTCTTCCTTGCCGTAGCCGCGGATTGCATCGGACTGCAGCCCGCATTGCTTCAGGTGCCAGTCAAAAAGTATGCGGGTACCTGCGCCGCGCTGTCTGTTGATGAAGCGCAGCCCTTGCCGGGCCACGTCTTCTGTGCCGCGGATGTTGTGGGGGTTGCCCGCCGGTACGATGAAACCCTGATGCCGTATGGCAAGATTGATCAGTACGGCGGGTGTTTCCGGCAGGTATTTGCGGATGAACGGCATATTGTAGTCGCCCGAATCGGGGTCGAACAGATGCACTCCGGCCATGTGGCACGAGCCGTTTTTGACCGCCATGATGCCGCCCATGCTGCCCACATGGCTGGAGGCGAGACGGCAGGGGGTGTCCAGTCCCATCAGTTCATCGGCCAGCGCGTCCAGCGTGTTGTCGTGGCTGCCCACACATACCAGAGTACGTTCCAGCGCCGTGCGCGATACCATAAGCTCGGCAGGTACGGACTGCCCCTGTTCGAGACCTTCGGCGTTGGCGGGTATGCGTGTGACGGCCTGTGCCCGCGACAGCGTGGTGATGCAGCCTGCCCCGCGTCCCAGCGGAGTGGCCATGTATTTGTATCCTACGCGTCCCACGGAAAGGCGCAGAAATTCTTCCACTCCCAGCTTGGAGGGGACTTTGCGCGTCATTTCCACGGTGACGCTTTCGCGGCGGGGTGCCTCGCCGCGTCCCAGCCAGGCTATGAGCGGGGCGAGCAGTTCTTCAAAGCAGATGACCGAGCTTACAGGATAGCCCGGTGCACCTGCCACCAGCCGTCCCTTGCACAGCCCCAGCAGTGAAGGTTTGCCGGGCATGGCGGCTATGCCGTGCACCAGCACTTCACCCAGTGCCGCAATGGTGGCGCGTGTGTAATCCTTGCTGCCTGCCGACGAACCGGCACAGATGACCGTCAGGTGCACGTTGTCGTCCAGCGAAGCGGTAACCGCCTGCCGGATGACTTCGGGAACGTCGGGCACCGGTGCCACCCTTTCCACTTCGCAGCCCAGGCCGCGCGCCAGAGTGGCCAGCACCTGTGAATTGCTTTCAATGACCTGCCCGGGACCGGGTTCCGGACGTGCCGTGAAGTCCAGCACTTCGTCTCCGGTGGGGATAATGCGGACTCTGATGCGTTCATACACCCGTACTTCCCATATGCCGCCGGAAAGCAGCGTGCCCACGTCGTATGCGGTCAGGGTGTGCCCCTGCGGAAAAAGCAGTTCCGTCGCCACGATGTCTTCACCGATGCGGCGTACATGCTGCCACGGAAAGGCGGGTGCTTCTATGGAGATGCTTTGCGGGGCGGTGCTGTCGGGCAGGGCGGCAACCACATTTTCAATCATGATAACGGCATCGGCACCTTCGGGCAGCGGGTGTCCCGTGTTGACCGCCACGGCGTGTCCGGCCTGCAGCGGCCCGCCGGTCCGGGCGGTCTGCACCTGCAGGGTCACCGCCGCATCTTCGCGCGCGGCAAAGGTGTCGTCGGCGCGCACGGCAAAACCGTCCATGGCTGCGCTGTGAAATGTGGGGGAGGAAAAACGGGCGTACACGGCTTCGGCAGTCACCCTGCCCGCGGCCTCGTGCGAGGCGACGCGCTGTGTGCGTACGAGCGATTCGCGGTCGAGCGCCCCGCGTACGGTTTCCACAGCCTGCGGTATGGGAACTGTCTTCAGGTAGACATTGCGCTTGAAGGAAGACATGGCATTACTCGCTTGTGTGCTGTTGTGTGCGTGTTTACATCCTTACGGGTCAGCGACAATATCCTGTTTATGTTTGCGGAACAACCCGCGAAACTGGTGGTAGGTCAGGCCCAGCAGCTCTGCGGCCTGCCGCTGATTGTGGCGTGTGCGTTCCAGCGCGGCGCGCAGGTATTCCTGCTCCAGTGCATGGGCGGCCCGCTGCAGCGGTATGGAAAGATCGGGCACGGAAGAAGGAAAGGGCGCGGTGTCCCCTTGCGGGCAGGGCGCCTGCGGACGTTGTGAAGGAGGGTCCGGATTTTCTGTGCCGTGGTGTTCCGGATATGGTGCCGCAAGCCCCTGCCGCCAGGGAGAGACAAAAGGGTCTGTTTCTATGGTATCTATGAGAGCGCCGTCAGAGTGAAACACGGCGCGCTCGACTGTGTTTTTCAGTTCGCGCACGTTGCCGGGCCAGGTGTGATTTTTCAGGGCGGCTTCGGCGTGCGGGGTAAACCGCGGCGTTTCCGGTCTGCCCAGTTCCGCGGCCATGGAAGCGGCAAAACGCCGTGCCAGCAGCATAATGTCTTCACCCCGTTCCCGCAGCGGGGGCAGCGTGAGCACCTCAAATGCCAGCCTGTCCAGCAGATCCCGTTTGAACCGGCCTGCATCGGCCATGCGCGCCAGATCAACATTGGTGGCGGCCACTATGCGCACGTCTGTCTCCACGGCGTGTGAACCGCCGACGCGCTCGAAAACGCCGTATTCGACAACGCGCAGAATTTTTTCCTGCATGGCCGGCGGCATGTTGCCTATCTCGTCCAGAAACAGGGTGCCGCCGTGCGCCTGCTCGAACCTGCCCCGGCGCTGTCTTTCGGCGCCGGTGAAGGCACCGCTTTCGTGGCCGAAGAGTTCCGATTCCATGAGGGCAGGTGATATGGCCGCACAGTTCAATGTGACCAGCGGCCCCTGCCAGCGCGACGAAAGGTAGTGCAGCCGGGTGGCGGCCAGTTCCTTGCCGGTGCCGCGTTCGCCCAGCAGCAGCACGGGCCTTTCCACCTTTGCCGCACGGGATACATGTTCCTGAAATGCCAGAAACACATCGGAACTGCCCAGTGCTTCCACGTGGGCGGCATGTGGCTGTGTACGCCTGCTCATGGTTTTTTATGCCATAATATGGTTTAAATTGCTATTAAATGGTTTTGTATACCACATCGCGTGTTCGTGCCCGATATAAAATAAACTGTAAAAACAGAATGATGTGTCAGTTGAGCGCCTCTGGCACAGAAGGTGCTTATTTACTGCCAACCAACCAAGGAGGATGCCATGGGTATTTTTTCCCGGTTCAAGGATATCGTGAGTGCCAACATGAGCGCCATGCTGGACAAGGCAGAAGATCCTGAAAAACTGATCAGGCTTATGATTCGCGAGATGGAAGAAACGCTGGTCGAGCTGAAGGCCAACTGTGCCGGTACGATGGCTGAAGCCACCCGTGTCGGACGCGAGCTTGACGTGGTGGAAAAGGCCAGAGAGCGCTGGGCACAGCGGGCTGAACTGGCTGTCAGCCGTGGGCGCGAAGATCTGGCGCGCGAAGCGCTGCTGGAAAAACGGCGCGAACAGGAACGTGCGGATGCGTTGCTGCGCGAGATGGCCGGCTGTGAGGCTCTGGTGGCCGAGGCGCGCAACGATATAGCCACGCTGGAAGAAAAGCTGGCATCGGCACGTGAAAAGCAGCGTCTGCTCATGCAGCGCCATGCGCATGCCAGAGTGCGTACGCAGGCTCGGCGTGATGTGAACCGCGCTGTTTCGCTGGACGCCATGCGCCGTTTTGACGAGCTGGAACAGCGGGTCGAGTTTATGGAAGCCGAAGCCGAGATTGAAGTCCCGCAGCGCAAGCCTGACCTTGAGGACCGGTTTGCCCAGCTGGAAGGTGCGGATGAAATAGAGCGTGAACTGGATGCCCTGCGCCGCAAGGTGAATCCTTCCGCGTAAAAAAACGGGCAGGGCGTGCGGGGGCTGGTGGTTGTATGCCGCGCCGTGCTGGGGTAGCATGGCTGGCCTGTATGTTGCCACCCGCTGCCGCGGCTTTGTCTGCCGTTTTTCAGATAACAGGGAGTCTACGTCACCATGTTTCCGCACACTGCTTCTTTTGGCATGTTCTGGTTTATGATACTGCCGCTTATAGCCATAGCCGTTGTACTGGTGCTGCTGCTGCGCCTGCTGCGCGACAGACGCCCCGGTGCCGATGCGGACGCCGCCACGGATGAAGCCCGTATGATTCAGGAATTGTACAGGGGCATGAACCGTATGGAACAGCGGGTTGAAGCATTGGAAACGCTGCTGCTGGAGCGTGATGCGCGGTCCGCCCGCAGGGAGGATGAGCGATGAGAAGATTTGGTCCTGCAGGCTGCCGCGGCGGCCGCAATCACAATACCTGTCCGCCGCCGGAAGGCAGAACGCTGTACCGCGCGCGTGACGGAAAGATAATGGGTGTGTGCAAGGGGCTGGCCGAATATTTTGAAGTCGAGCCGGTCTGGATACGCCTGTTTACCATTCTCGGTGCGCTGGCGACAGGTATCTGGCCTGCGCTGGGAATTTATATTCTGGCCGGGCTGCTGATGAAGCCTAAGCCCGTCATGCCGGTGCGCGATATCCACGAGGGAGAATTCTATTCTTCGTATGTATCTTCGCGCAAGGCGGCACTGGCGCGGCTTAAGGAACAGTTTGCACGTCTTGACAGGCGTATCCGCCGTATGGAGGATGCTGTGACCAGCCGCGATTTTGACTGGCAGCGGCGGTTTGACGACAGACGCTGACCGCCCGGCGCGGTGTGGCGTCTTTTCGTCCGCAAAAGTGTTCTTCCGTGATTTCTCAGCGTTGTCCGGCGGTGCCTGTCTGCTGCGCGGGCAATACCTGCTGCCGTCAGCCGGCAGATGAATTTTGTATGCAGCAGAAGGTGCGGCCGTAAGGCCGCATTTTTTTCCGGCCGGTCGTCCTGCGTGCGGCGCCTGTCTGGTCCGTCGTTTCCGGCCTACAGGCCGGAGGCCTGAACACGGCGGGGGGCAGGGGGCCGCGGCAGATTGGCGATGGCGTTGGGAGTAAGCCCGTACCGCAGCCGGATGCGGTCGTAGCAACCGTCGCGGTGCATGATGGCCAGCCCTTCTTCCAGCGCGGCAAGCAGCTGCGTACTTCTGTCATTGGTGGCAAGCAATGCTGCAAAGACAGGGCGAGAAGCAAAAGGCGGACAAAGCAGACGTATACCCTGCTGTTCAACGGCGGAAAGTCTGTTCAGCGATTCCAGCAGGGTGGCCTCGGTGTCCAGAATGGCGTCCACACGGCCGGTGAGCAGCTTTTTCATGTTGCTGTCTTCATCGGGAGCCTGTTCCACGCGGGAAAAACCTCTACGCAGTAATTCCGGCCCGAACATGCTGTCTTTCACCACTCCCAGCGTATGCGCGGCTGTGGGGCCGGGCGCACCGGCCGGCGAACCGGCAAGCACGGCAAACATGCTGTCGATGCGCAGCAGGCCTGATGAGAGCGTGTAGCGTTCGCGGTTGCGGGGTGAATCGTACACGGCCAGCAGCACATCCATGGAGCCGTCAGTCACTTTGCTGACGGCCCGCTGCCACGGCAGCACACAGGTGTGCGCGACATAGCCGGCATGCTCGTAAGCCTGTGTGATGATATCAATAAGAATGCCGGAACCGGCAGCGGAAATATACGGGGGCCATTCGCCGGCGGCTATGCGCACTTCGCGCGGTGGTTCCTGCGACATTGCCGGAGGCCCCCATGCTGTGAAGCATGCGGCCAGAGAAAGAAAAATAACGGCAGCTCGCATAGATACCTCCGGTGTCGGCCCGATGGTACACTCACTGCCCCACCAAGTCCATAGCGCCCGTGCCCCGTTGGCGGGACACGGGCTGCGGGTCGTCAGATGCGTTCGTTGACAAGGTTGCCCATGGTGTTGCATCCCACCAGCGTGCCGCCCTGATCCATTATGTCACCGGTGCGGTAGCCGGCTTTGAGTACCTGTTGCACGGCGCCTTCGACGGCTTCGGCTTCTTTTTCCAGCCCGAAGCTGTGGCGCAGCATCATGGCTGTGGAAAGAATGGTAGCCAGCGGGTTGGCTTTGTTCTGCCCGGCGATGTCGGGGGCGGAGCCGTGGATGGGTTCGAACAGTCCGGGCCCTCCGGCACCCAGCGAAGCCGATGGCAGCATGCCAATGGAACCGGTGATGACCGAAGCTTCATCCGAAAGAATGTCGCCGAACAGGTTGCCGGTCACGATGACGTCAAACTGCGATGGGTCGCGCACCAGCTGCATGGCCGCGTTGTCAACATACATGTGCGAAAGCTCCACGTCGGGGAATTCGTCGGCGTGGGTGGCTGTGACTATCTCGCGCCACAGACGCGACACGGCCAGCACGTTGGCCTTGTCCACCGAGCAGACCCTGCCGGAGCGCTTGCGGGCGGCTTCAAAAGCCACGCGGGCGATGCGGCGGACTTCTTCTTCGTTGTACACCATGGTGTTAAAGGCGGTCCGCAGGCCGTCACGGGTTTCTTCACCGGCCGGAGTGCCGAAATAAATGCCGCCGGTCAGTTCGCGTACCACCATGACATCAATGCCGTTGGCAACTATGTCGGGTCGCAGAAAGCAGGCGCTTGCCAGTTCGGGAAAAAGTTTTGCGGGGCGCAGATTGGCAAACAGGCCGAGAGCTTTGCGGATGCCGAGCAGACCGGCTTCGGGTCGTTCGGCGCCGGTCAGGTTGTCCCAGCGGGGGCCGCCCACAGCACCCAGCAGCACGGCATGGGCCGCTTTGCAGGCTTCCACGGTTTCCTGCGGCAGGGGATCGCCTGTTTCGTCAATGGCCGCTCCGCCGATAAGCGCATCGGTAAATTCCATGTCGTGGCCGAATTTTCCGGCCACGGTTTCCAGTACCCGCACGCCCTGTTCCATTATCTCCGGCCCTATGCCGTCACCGGCAAGCAGGCATATGCGCATTTCCATGATATGGTCTCCTTGACCCTGTCCGTACCGGAGAGTTCCGGCTTACGGTTGTTGAAGCAAAAACATCGAGGTGCCCTGCGGCACGTCCAGCATCTGTGCCACCACGGCGCATTTGGCCTTGAACGCGAACCATACGGGTCGCAGGTGGCCCCGCAGGCCTTCAAAATTGCCCTGCCCTTTGGCCAGCACCACATCTGCCTGCATCAGGGTGTGTGTGAATCCGGCGGAAAGCGATTCCGGATATGCTCCGGGGCTGTCCGCGCCGGAATCAACCACACGGCACAGCTGTGTCATGCCGCAGCCAAGAGCGTCTTCCATGGTGGCGTCGTTGAGCACCGGTGCCCCGCGCACCGCGTAGGTCACGTCAAGACCCAGTGCGTTCAGCTGTTCCACCAGCAGGGTGTCCAGCACTATTTCGCCGCAGTTGTCGCCCAGTATGACCACCGTGCGTGCGGTCTGCAGGGCCGTGCGGAAGGAAGGATACCAGCGGGCGGACCAGTCTGCCCGGTTTTCGGTTTCCAGCGCGCCTTCCCAGTCGAATTCTATGCCTGTGCCCGCATCCATGTAATTGCCTATGATGGCAATGTTCAGGGCGGTATGCAGCGGATCGGCCGCTGCCGAAACCCTGCTGCGCAGACCGGGCAGCAACTGCGCCGCCCGCCTGTTGGCGTGTTGTTTTACCTGTGCAAAAGGGTCTGCGGTGCCTGTAAGCCGCGGCACTGCGGCATACAGCGGACGCAGCATGGCCGGCGGACTGCCGGTCAGGCCGTGCCGTGCCACATGGTCTGCAAACACCCTGACCACGTTCTGCTGCACGGCTTCATCGTCCGGGGCGGCCAGCCGGGCTACCCTTACAGCCTGCGCCATCATGCAGGGCAGGCACTCCATGGCGGCCTGCATTTATGCGTCTCCGGCGGCCAGACGTTCGCGCACGTAGGGCACCAGTCCGCCTTTGTCCAGAATGTCGTGCATAAAGGGCGGCAGAGGCGGGCAGCTGATCACATCGCCCGTGGTGTGATTGGTGATGCGCCCGTTTTCCACATCCACGCTCAGAACGTCGCTGTCGTGTATTCTGTCCGCGTCGTCGCCGATTTCTATGAGGATGAGTCCCATGTTGAAGCCGTTGCGGTAGAATATGCGTGCAAAGCTGTGCGCCACCACAACAGGCATGCCCGCACCGAGTATGGCAATGGGGGCATGCTCGCGCGACGAACCGCAGCCGAAGTTTTTGCCGCCCACCATAATGTCACCCTGCTGCACGCGGGACACCCACCCGTGTTCAAGGCCTTCCATGCAGTTGGCGCCCAGCTGCGCGGGGTCTGTGGTAACCAGAAACCGTGCGGGGATGATTGCGTCTGTGTCTATGTGGTCGCCCACCTTGCGGGCGGTGCCGTTGTATTGCATCGTTGTCTCCTTGCTGCTACAGGCCGCGCGGGTCGGCTATTTCGCCTGCCACGGCGGAAGCCGCGGCCACGGACGGGTTGGAAAGATACACCTCTGATTCGAGGCTGCCCATGCGGCCGCGGAAGTTGCGGTTGGTGGTGGCTATGGCGCGTTCTCCGTCGGCAAGAATCCCCATGTGCCCGCCCAGACAGGGGCCGCAGGTGGCGGGGCCCACTATGCAGCCTGCATCCATGAAGGTTTCGATAAGCCCTTCGCGCAGGGCCTGCTTCCAGATGCCCGGGGTGGCAGGCAGCACGATGCAGCGTACGCTTTTGTGCACCTTGCGCCCGCGCAGCACGGCTGCCGCCTCGCGCAGGTCGCTTATGCGGCCGTTGGTGCACGAGCCGATGACAGCCTGATGTATCTGCACGCCCTGCACTTCGGTAACCGGGCGAACATTTTCGGGCAGGTGAGGGCAGGCTATCTGCGGTGCAAGGTCTGAAACGTCGAATGACAGACTGCGTTCGTATACGGCGTCCTGATCGGCGCTCAGCTTTTCGTCGTTGCGGCCTCTGGCGGCGGTGTAGGCCAGCGTCAGGTCATCGGAGGGAAACAGCCCGCATTTGCCGCCGGCTTCAATGGCCATATTGGCAATGGTCATGCGGCCTTCCACGCTCATGGCGTCCACCACGGGGCCGTCAAATTCCAGCGCCTTGTACAGCGCTCCGTCAACGCCGATATGCCCGATGAGCTGCAACACAAGGTCTTTTGCTCCCACGTGGGCAGGCATGGTGCCGCGGTAGGAAACGCGTATGCTCGGCGGCACCTTGAACCAGGTTTCGCCCAGCGCCATGGCTCCGGCCACGTCGGTGGAGCCGAGACCGGTGGCAAATGCGCCCAGCCCGCCGTAAGTGCAGGTGTGGCTGTCTGCGCCCACCACAAT
>Ga0334899_1002503_pt1 | contig 14455 bp, 9 predicted proteins | sample GraSluR3_MG_FD_207219 | JGI IMG/M metagenome (GOLD analysis project Ga0334899, IMG submission 207219) | Sludge microbial communities from methane-producing bioreactor in Wageningen University, Netherlands - Granular Sludge_8_08-R3 | ecosystem: Engineered > Bioreactor > Anaerobic > Unclassified ... | reverse complement strand
ACCACAATAACTTACGAGGTGTTTTTGTCAAGCACTATTTTTACCTAATTTACTGCCAACCAGGAGCTTAGACACCTAGGAAAGATCAGATCCTTAGTGTTATCGATGAAGCGCTTGAAAAGGTAGGAGTTTGGTCGCTCAATAGAAAGATTAATATAGGTCTTATCATCATACCGAATCTGGTCGTTGAATTGAATATAATCGAGGATATCTGTCGCATTGATATCAAGATCTTCAAGTTCCTGCCTCGAGTAGAGGAACCCTGATTCATATATCCCCAGGAGATTGATCGTAGGAGTAAAATGGATCAGCCTAGTGATCCCCCTAAGCTTTATCTCTTGTTTGAACTTTCCTGAGTCTGTTTTCTCAGTAAACACCATTATAACTAACGGACCACTGTTAGATATTGCCTGTCGATCTCATCGATGAACATGCTAGGATAAGCCTGCGGAACAAACATGCATAATGACTTCTGAGCCCTAGTCATAGCTGTGTACAGCAGTTTCCTTTCAGTTGTGATGTGATACTCATCATTGTCCTGACTAAAGCCATCCGGGGAAGGAATGATCATTTTGGAGATTTCCATGATAATGACATGATCAAACTCAAGTCCTTTTACACTTGATAAGGTGCATAACTTAGCTGTGTTGCTACCGAAATCTGCAAGATTGTCCGATCTGATCACCTCAGTGGCAATACCGCCCTCTTCAAGTAGCTTCGCATAATAGTCCAGCTTGTTCCTGTAGCGATGGAGCACAACAATTGATCCGCCTTTGCGCTTTGCCTCTCGAATTCTCTCAATCAATGCTTGATTGGCAGCTTCAAAGTCACTGTATAAGATCAATACCGGTTTGTCTCCGTGGCTGGTGATGCTGTCGACATCCATCGTAGTCAGATCATCATCTTCCAAATCATGGGACATCAAGGAATTGGCTGCCATGGCAATCTCTTTAGTGTTACGGTAGTTTTTCTTGAACTCAAGGGTTCTCCCACCTCTCACGTTTATGCCCACTTCCGTCCAAGTGAATCCGCTTTTGTATATTCTCTGGGCAGTGTCGGCTATAATGGTCAGACTGTTGGTGGAAGGCTTGACTAGGGACTTGATTACCATGATCTGCGCCTTGTTTAAATCCTGTGCCTCATCAACCACGATATGGGTAAATTCGGGTTGGATGCTGCGCCTTTCAATTAAGTTGAGGCAATATGCGGCGTGGTCGTCAAAGTGGATTTTCTTGCGGGAGATCTGTTCCAAACGATATGTTTCGTAAACGTTCCAGATCACAGCTTTATCATTTTTATCCACCCTGTCCTTGGTGCCGCGTCCTATTCTGGCTGTCGAGAGATAGTCATTCAAGGTTTTAATAATCTGCCCCTTGATCCAGGATATCTCTTCATCAAAGAAGTTCAGAGGTTTATTCAGTATTCTCGCTCCCTGGAACGATTTGCGGGTTACCGCGATCGCGTTGGTCATAATTTCGCTGTGCTCAGATCTCTCCATTTGGGCATAATCATTGAACACCCCATGGCCGCGCAGAAAGCCGTAGGACCACTTGTGAAAGGTGGAGACCTTTACTTTGAGTCCTTTCGTTGAAGGCTTTCTGGCATCTGTGGCTTCCTGATAACCCCCGATCACATAGGGAAGCAGGCTCTGAATATACTGGGTGAGGCTGTTGTTGTATGTAAAGATCATGATCTCAGCCTCCCGGAACAAATCGCTGTAGGTATCCAGAAGATGCTTGGCCCGATACATGGCTATGGTGGTCTTACCGCTGCCAGCTACTCCTTTGATCTGAATAGGATTGGTCGCAGGAAGAAAGAGGACTTTCTTCTGCTCACCGGTAAGGTTGATGCTTTTCAGAGCCATACATTTACCTACTATTTATCTTTCATTCGTTGCATTTACTTTCTTTCAAGGAAGAAGCCGGCTGGATAACTTTGTTGAAAGGACTTATGTTTGTTAGCAGATTCAACTACAGCTACAGCACCAGTCAATGCGGCTGTAATGCCTGACATCCACCATGGCGTTCCTGCTAACACACTCATTCCCAAAGGTACAATATTAGGAACAAACCACTTATTTAAACTTCGATCTATGTCTTTCCATTCCTTCTCAGCAAACCTAACTTCATCGTCCAACTCTAGTTTTAGTTGTTCTATGATGTGTTGATCAGTCGCAGAATCTGGTGACGAACGCAACCATAGCTTTTTCAAAAAATCTCTCATTCGATTTAGGTGACCATCACTTCTAAGCTTCATCACATCGATTGTACGGAGACCATTCAGATATGGTAGAGGAACTTGTTGGAAGTGTTTCGAAAACGACTCCCAGTCATTGTTCTGGATTCTATTGGATTTCCTGTCGTAATCCATCTCAAGCCATCTGATCTTAAGGTCCGTAAGCAGATGGGACTTAGATATTGAGCATAAATATCTCCCCATTTCGTAATTGGTTCCGGAAAAGGTAGTAAGGTATTGCTCGTCACATCCTCCTTCGACGTGATCAATACTGTAAAGCCTTTCCTGCCTAATGTATTCCATCATTTTTGTCGGGTCAAAATTGTGATTATTGCATATTGCTAGTATCATATCATCTGGCATGCTGAGCTTGAAATATCTCTTAACACGATCGTGAAATTCATCATAAGGAGCTTCTTCTTTGATGAGCTGATTTAGACCAGATTCTTCATATCTTTTCTTGGAGGCATTAAAAGAATCTATGCGCAGTTGATAATCGAAATCGCCAGGATCACGGATTATCTGCACCACTCCATCATCTATCCAAGGAAGCAATTGTAGCCATAACAACAAGGAATGCAACGTTGAGATTAAATGCCTCTCTGGATGAACCACTGGATTGTATTCCTCAGCAATACATCTAGGATCAACTATTGGATCAACTAGGACAATAACGTCTTCATAGAGTCCATACTTATTTATTAGTTTAGCAGTCGTTTCTACGCGGTAATCTCCTATGAATAGTCCTGATAAACTTCTATCGTCCGAGTGAATGCATCGATAAAAATCTTCTTTATCGGGCCATACGACTGGAATCAACTCGTATATGTGTCTAACTTTTTCAGGGGTTAGGGTTTTTTTTACTTGAATGACAAAGCCTTGCCAGTCCTTAAACTCTTGGATGTTAGAATTGAAGTCCAGGATATCAAAAATACTGTTCAGGAACCACTTGTTCTTCCCTCTGATAGTTAGGTTCCTAACATAATCATCATGAGATATTGCTGAAAAGTCAATACCTTTTCTCATACAGCAGTTCTTGTATTTCTGCCTGGTTCCACATGGGCAAGGATCATTTCTGCCAATTTTCGTTAATATCGAACTCATTTATTTCATTAACTTCTCATTTATATGCTATATTATGGTTGAGTACAAAGAAGTATATCAAGATCAAGGCTAAAACGACGAGTCTAGACGACAATCAATCTATCTACCTTTGCACATACTTTGAACCAGCTTGTAACATAACGGTATACTTGCAATAATTTATCCTTATTAACTGTTTATATGGCTTTTATAGATCGAATCGAGTAGCTTTGAACCTGTAGTAGTCAATCTTGCCAGAACCTTCAGTTGCTCAACACAATGAGTATTTGTTGAGAGATAGGGATAGTTAATCATATGGTCGATCTCTCCCCAGATCTCTTCATATAAAGTTCTTACTTGAATCTCACAGGTTAGGGTTGATTGAGTATTAGGTTTAACAACGTAATGCAGACTGGTATAAAGAGAATCTTTAGCTTCACAAATAAGCCCCAATCTCTCAAAAAATGATTTCATTTCAGGATCCCATGTATACGCTTTGGGAGCCTCAAAAAGCTGAACACCATTGGGACCTATATTACTATTGATAAAATTGTGGATTGTCTCGAGCTGGTGCGAGAATAATACGAGAACCCTTACCCCTACAAAGTCAGTAATTATGTCTCTTAAAGATTCTCCATTATGCACACGATCATACTTCCTCCGAATTTTATCTCTTAAGCTAGTATCCGATTTTACACGATATTTTAATGTATGTATAACCCCAGATAAGCATTTTTTATCGGTAAAGAGCTCTAGTATATTCTTGCCAAACTGAATATACTGCTCTTTTACAACAATTGAATAGTGATCACTAATAATAGATTCAATTCTATCATTTTCTATCGTCTGATTCATGTGATCTCCAGCCTAACAATAAGGTCATTTGCAAACTCTTGGTAGGCAGATAGCTTCCCTTCGTATACTCTTCGGTTCCCCCCAACAGACGATTTCATACGATTAAATTCTTGATTGTCTATGAACATTTCCTCAGTTGCCTGTTCTTCGAATTTTGCTGGAATCTCCCACATTGGAACATGAAATTGTTGAGACAACGATGGATGAGTGTTATCATAATACATAACTGAAGTTCCCCCAATCGGCTCCCTTAAAACCTCCATGTCTATAGTAGGCATCTCAGTGTTGCATATATAATTGCGAATGTAATCTGGAATTTGTTGAGCCAGGCTGTAGTGCCCCTGCGCAAGTAACCAAGGATTCTGACTACTAGAGTATTTTTTAGCTTTGTAAATACAGAACCCAATAAACCGGACGTATTCATCGGGAAACTCACATCGCTTACTATCTGACAGAAGAGAGTATACAATGTTAATATCTCTGAACCATTGTGTCATAGAACTGCCTATGTTCTTAATCCCATACAGAGAAAACTTATCTGGATTACAAGGTATGATAAAATCATCAGCAAATGAAATAATAACTTTGTTTAAAGCCCCAAGACTTGGTGAAGTATCAATAAGCACATAGTCGTAATTGTAATTATCACTCATCATTTTGCATAACTTGCGTATCTTGGTGACAGTTCGGATGGCAAGAGGAGTGCCTGAGTATAAATCATTCCATCTCTTTGAGACAAAGTCTTCAAACAAATACATCGTTAACCTGCCTGGGATTAGATGCAGGTTGTCGTTGATTCTTACGGGTTCAGGAATCTCGGTAGGATCATCAATCCCTTCTTCTGTAGGTTTCAAAATGAAGTGAAGACTTCTCGGCTCAGAAAGAACACTGCTATATCCGTTATTTGACTTCTCCCTAGTCTTCTGATAGCCTTCCATAATGAATGGTTCCTCTACTAACCATATCGATTCTAAAAAGTCCTCTGAAAGAAAATTCAATGACAGGTTACATTGTGGGTCGCAGTCGATAACCAGTACTTTTTTACCAAGAGTTGCTAATGCGTGAGCAGTGTTGTACATCAGAGTAGTTTTCCCAACTCCCCCTTTGTTATTAAAAACAGAAATAACTCTCATACTATGACTCCTATTTATGATATTTATGAATGTGCTTTGGCCAGTTATTGGGATTCCATTGAGAGACGGGGATGAAGTTGCCTTCATTGTCGCAGGGAGGACCGGGAGGGGGATTGAGGGTGGAGCGATATTCTGTGTTGGTGGCGAGGCAGTGGGTCATTTGGTCGTAAATTTCCAGGATGCGGAGCTTGGTGCGGTAAGTGCCATAATCCCGGAGGTCTTTGCGTTTGACGATGGGGAAAGTCTCCATGATGTATTCCACCGCATGACGGGGAGTGGGGAGGTATTGAATCAGCGAGGTGGTAAGGTGGCCAGATAGCGAGGTGTAAAGGTGGCCAGATGGGGAGGTGGTAAGGTGGCCAGATGGGGAGGTGGAACTATCTCGCAAACTCGCAATCTCGCTATCTCGCTTATTTAACACCATCTCGCTATCTCTTTTTCCTTCCCAATCTGCCTGGCTACCAAGATACAGATGAAAAAAGAGGGCATCCAGTTCACAGCGGATTTCGAAACGGCGCTCCTCGTCCCAGATAAAGGGAGGTCCGTAATAACCACAGTCCGTCGCAAAAGGCTTTAAACTATAGGAAGTATATAACAACTCTAGTACGCAAGCAGTTAAGGATTTTCCAAGCAGGAGGCAGACAGGATGGGTGAAAGATTCAGGCGATAGAACTGCTAATTGCTGAGCGATAAAGAAATTGAAATTTGTGCCTCCGAGCTTGAACCTTGCTGCAAAATCACAAGCAAAACTACTCATGCAAGATACAAATCTCATAATATGCTGAGAGTTCAAGTTTGATTGCCATATAGGAAAACTATTACCTACTGCACTTAAAGGAATGACGGTACCTAAAACGCACCTTTCATTGGTTGTATTAGTAATACTCCTAAATCCCATAAGAAAACCATTATTGAGATTAGCAATATTTTTAACTTCTATTTCTAATACCCAATATCGTGGCAAGGGCTCATAATCTGGATTCTGCAATCGGGATAGCGGGACATCGGGTAACTGGGTGGAATCCGAGCCATCCGGAAGATCTGCATAGTCACCAAAGCGGTGATTGAAGTGATGCATCATTTTGGCTTCATACAAGGGCAGATACACCTCATGGTTTTGCGAAGTGATATCTTCCGCAGGATCGGCATCCTGCGCTACGCGCACAAATCTATTCCCATGCAGTTCAAAGCCATTTTCTTCCAGTTGCTGTTTGGTTTTGAAGAGATGGGAGTCATTGGACATATCAAACATGCGCATGAAGGATATGCCCCAGGGATTGCCATGCTCGGGGTCGTTTTCATTGATCAGAACCGGAACGCGGCGATAGATGTATTTGGTTAGCTCTGCATCTTGCTTGCTGCGGAAGATGGGACAAGTGCGTGTGTTGGGGTTGATGAGGGCAATATCTTCGGCAGAGAGTTGGAAATGTCGCTGCTCTTCGCTTAGATCAGCTATGCTGTGGGCAAAGAAGACGAAGTCGGAGGGTTGGTAAGTGGTAAGTGGTAAGTGGCCGGTGGTTTGCGGCGCGCGTAGAGTGAGGAGGCAGAATTTGTAGCTGCGGTGAACCCCGGGGAAAATGCCTTCCCGGTTCTCAAAGTCGTAGAGGCTAACCAGAGAGCCGGTGTCGGTGAGATCCTGAAAAAAGAACTTGGTGGTGTCGTCTGTTGCGATGCCGCTGGGAACGATGCAGCCACAGCGTCCCTGAGCCGAAAGCAGAATGCGGTTGAGTTCCGCGAACACGGTATAGGTATTCACGTCACCACGTCCGCAGAGGGGATATCTGCCGCTTTCCCGGATCAGTAGTGACGAGCCCTCAGATTTGCGCTTCTCCGCCAGAAAGGCCTGATAAAGCAAGGGATTTGAAGTTGGCAGGTCATCGATCATCCTCTTACGGGCAGCGGCATTGGGTGCATTGGCAATATCGGCATCCCGGGCGGAGAAGAATTCCTTTTCCTGTAGCTTTACCCTTTCCCAAGGTGGGTTGCCAAGGATGCAATCAAAGCCGGAGTTTGGCGAGGTGGTGAGGTGGCCAGATGGCGAGGTGGTGAGTGGAAAGACGTCAGGGAAGGCGATATGCCAATGGAAAAAATTGTATTCCTCCGCCAAGCGCATGATTTCTTGTCTAAGTAAGGGGGCCACATTCTCCGGATCGCTCTTGATACTCTCCATGATACCATATGTAATGGGCTCCGGACGCTGAGGATCGCCATCTTTGATCCAAACAAAGGCAGCACACCAGGCGTCGTAGATCAGCTTGGTATTCTGATAATCCTGTGATTGGACAAAATCCGCATAGCTTCGTTCCTTGGCTTGGAGCCCGTTCAGATCATCATCAGCAATTTGATTCAGAGCTCTGATTCCTGACTGCAGCCCCCTCTTGCTGAGCCAGTCTTCTCTTTCGCTGCTGAAGATATCGATATTACCCTTGCTTTCGTCTTTATTCAGCTTTTTGAAGCGGGAACAAACAGCTTTGTCGTCTCCTGTGTTGTGATCGAATGCAGCATCAGGGATGCCCTTCTTGAGTAATGCAGGTGTACAGCCCAGGAGAGAATTACCGCATTGGATATGGTGGTCAAGAAAAGTAAGAGGTTTGCCGGGTTCGAGAGCTTCCATCCAGAGGGAGATTTTACAGAGTTCCACACTCATAGGGTTTATATCCACTCCATAGATGCAGTGGCCGATCACATCCCGCAGGGCATGCTGGACTACGGAAGGAGCGGGCTCATCTTCTCCAGCTCGGATAGAAGCCAGATGCTTGGCAAGCCGATGGGCTGCTGAGATGAGGAAATGTCCGCTTCCGCAAGCGGGGTCGCAGATTTTGAGAGCAAGAAGGGCTTTTTCTGGCGAGGTGGTGAGATGGCCAGATGGCGAGGTGGTGAGATGGCCAGATGGCGAGGTGGTATCTCGCCCTTTCAAAGCTGCTTCAATTACCGGCTCCAGTGCCGAATCCAGCAGGCAATTAACCAGAGAAGAAGGGGTGTAATAGCTTCCCGTGGTCTTGCGTTCTGATCCGGAGACAACGTTGAGTTTGAAATAAGCTGCTTCCAGATTGATTTCAGGATGCATTTCCAGGAGGGACTCATAGACACTGCCTAGTTCTTCAGGTCCTAGATTACGATAGTTTATGGGTTGGAAGATATTGTTCTTTTGAGTATAGCAGAGGTAGCGGACTGCTGAGAGTAAATCACTATTGGCTATATCACAGTTAGCCAATGCTAAAGTTGAAGAAGCTCTAAACAAGAAAGAACCTAAGGCTGGCAGTCCAAGTGCCGTGTTGCCGTCATATAGGCCGTTAAAAAGCAAATTTAGCTGCTGCCAGAGATCAGAATGCCGGGTTCCTCTTTTCTTGCGGGCAAGTTCCCTGATTCGATAGGTGGAATAGTACTTGTGATAAGTCTGCTTTACCATTTCAGAAACATCACCCGGAATTAGCAAGTCCCTATCCTCTGCTACAAACACGAAGAGCAGGCGATAGACCTGTAGCAGTACTTGATGATAATAGTCCTGCAAGCTAAGGTTGCCGGAGCGGAGTTTATCCCTGAGCTCAGTATTGGCTGGATGGGAGAGAAAACCTGCGCCAAGGGACTCGATGGCAGATTGGACATTATTACGTAGCTCATCCAGGGCACGGACGCCATCTTTGATGGAAGTGTTGTACCACTTTTCCAGCCAGCAGGTTTCAGGAGGTATCACTCTGCCCGTTTCATCTGTCTTTACTTCTACTCGGGACTGATGACAAAGCAGATATAGCAAGAAGAAATCGCTGTAGGCAACTCCATCCATCATCGCCTGAAGATCGAACTCCACATAGGCAGCGCGGGTTAGGGACACATTGTCACGCAGGATGCGGAGCTTGAGGCCATTGGAAAGGATACCCCAGAGGTGATCCTCACTACGGTTTAGAAACTCCTGCATCAGGGAATGCGGGGAAAGTTTGGTTTCCCCTTTGGCTATGGGATTACGTTTATCCAGATCCCATTTGAAGCTGACCAGATGGATGGCAACAGGCTCAGATGCCTTGTGACTGATGGGATAGGTTTTATCCTCTATCTCGATAGATCTCTGGCTCTGGAGCCTTCCATATCCAAGCTCCTGAAAGAGAGGCAGTAGCCAGCGTTCACGGGTCTCGGTGGTGCCAATGGATTCTAAAGGTAATTGATTGAGGATTTCCCGATATGTCTGCCAGACACCAATAAGACGATTCCAGGAGCGTGTGGCAGCTTCGTTCAGACGTTCGCTAGGACTTAAGTGGTAGTCTGTGGATTTAAGACCTTCCAGAGTGGTGTCACCACTGACAATCCTCTGGAGAAGTTCAGCAGGGAGGATGGCTCCTTCGGTGCGGATGGTATTAAAAATACTACTGCATTTAGACATGGGACTTCCGGTAAGTGGTGAGTGGTGAGGTGGCCAGGTGGCGAGATAGTGAGGTGGCCAGGTGGTGGTGTGGGGTGAAATAGTTATTGAGCATCTTTTGCTCCGGATAGACTGATCAGAAGTGCTCTTAATTGTTTACTGAGAATGGTAATCTCAGCTAATATTGGAGTTGTTGTGGGAGTGTCTGATAATCCGCATCTTTGCGATAGAAGAAGATGGGTTTCCAATTCTCGCAAACTACCTTGGGCAACCCGTAGAAAGTATACGAATTCCTTTTTACTTTGACGTGCCCAGCCTTCTGCTATATTCGCCGGTATAGAGTTTGCTGCTCTTCTCATCTGACTAATCATCCCAAATTTCTCATCACTTGGGTAAGCTTTGGTTAGCATGAAAATGCTTACTGCAATATCCATGCCTCTTTTCCAAACGTCCAAGTCCTGATAGCTACTAATTTTCATTTCATCTCCTTTGCCATCTCGCCACCTGGCCATCTCGCCATCTCGCCATCTCGCCATCTCGCCATCCCCACTTGCTACTTACCACTCTTCTACTCACTCAAGCCTCCAGGCAAGAAAACATAGATGCCAAGCACATCCGGTGGCAATTCAGGTTTGATATCCGGTTTTTGTGATCGCTTAAGCAGGACAGCATCGCGCACTCGGAGGTGAGAAGCCAGTAGCTCTGTGGAACGCTTTTGGGCAAAGCTATTTATGATCGGCAGAAGTGAAGCATAGTTATCAATTACCCGTTCGATCTGGGCTTGAGCTTGCTGGGGTAGGACATTCTCTGAAGGCATAGCACTCAGAAGTGCTTTGGCATCATTTTCTGTAAGCCAAACAGGGGATTCAGGTGAGCCCGTAAAAGCCACAATCTGAGAGTCCTCCACCAAGCTGCGATATATCTTATCTTCGTAAGGCTGATTAATATGAAAGCGGTATCTAAGTAGTAAAAGGGTAGTCCTGCGCTCTACTGATGCAGTGCGGATGACTCCTGCACGGCTGGCGATTGAGTGGGTATTTTCGCTATCCAAAGCAGTGCTCATTACCAAATCTGCTAAGCCTTCCACTATGGGATGAGTGCGGGAGAGATAGATTTCCTTTTCCTGTACTGGTAGATCAAATCTCACAGAGACATTGTCTGGCAGATAGCCGCAGCTTTCTCTGACCAGCTTGGGCACAGGGGTGAGATCGATCTCCAGTTTAGACTTAGCGTCCCTGATCACGGCTTTGTAGCGAAGGAAGCTCTGTTTCACGAAGCTCTGGATATCAAGCTGGGAACCGATGGAATCCCGGATGGAGTCCAACTCGGCTTTGATCTCGTCCACTCGGGAGGAGAGGGCTTCCTGGGCGAACATGGTGCGGCTGCGCTTTTCCTTGTCCTTGGCATTTTCCCAGGCATCGTGGAGGTTCTTTTTGTTATCGGCAAAGAACTCATCAAAGCCGGCGATATACATTTGGTCGCTGGTGCCAGACTTTTCCCGGAGCAGAAGTCCTTCAAAGATAGCCTCCACCACGGCTTCAGTATCGGCCGGGACAGGCACTGAGATACCCAGAGAGGACTTTATCTGTCTATGTTTGCGTAGTAGTACATCCAGGACTATGCCATCGATCTGATTGTCCATCCCGAAGTAGGTGAGCATGCGAACTCTTGGGTGGGGCTGACCAAAACGATCAACACGTCCTTCCCGCTGCTCATGGCGGGTGGGATTCCAACTGAGGTCATAATGGATCACGGCGTCAAAATGGTCCTGGAGGTTGATACCTTCAGAGAGACAATCGGTACAAACCAGAATACGAGAGGGAAAATCTGAGAGCTCGTTTACCCTACCTTCCCGCTCCTCGGGAGGTAACAGCCCGGTGATAGACATTATCTGAACTGATTTGGGCATGCGCTGTCTAAGCTGCTCTGCCAGGTATTCGGCTGTCTGGATAAAACGGCAGAATACAATCGGACTGAAGCCATCTTTGAGCAGGTCTTTGAGCGGTTTCAGCAGCCCAAGCATTTTGGTATCGTGATCTCCATACAAGGCTGCTGCTTCCTTTGCCATAGCCAGCAGTTTCCTGCGGCTAAGAGTGTTTTCGTCAGCTTCAGGGGTAGAATCACTTCCGGGTAGAATGTCGCTGGCATCGGTGCTATCATGATCATCAATATCCATAATCAGGCGTCGGCCTAATTCATCCGCTTCGGGGACTGTTTCTGTTTCCAGGGTGGCACTGCGATTGCGCATAGTGGCAGCGGCTGCAGCAGGACTGGAAGCAAGGGCACGCAGGAGAGCCAGGGCAGACCACCAGCGCACTCTTTGCCGATGTTGGCTGCCTGCTTTGTCACAGACGATCTCCCGGGCATAATCCAGAGCTTTACTAAATAAGTCACGATAAGGCTCAGAGAGATTGTAATGGAGTTCCTTGCTTTCCGGGGTAGGGAATACAGTCTTTTCTTTCAGGTAGTTTTCGATATCAATCCTGCGTCTCTGGATAAAATACTGAGCTATAGTCCGGCGACGCTGCTCGTTCTGTGCTCCGGTGAGATCAGCAGGAAATTCTGAAATCTCTTTATTCAAGATGGTCAAGAGTGAGCGGAAAGCGTTTTCATTGCCGGAATGAGGTGTTGCAGTTACCAACAGCATGTGGCGATTGGGGCTTTGGCTGAGCTTTCTTACCAGATCATGGCGATAGTGTCGGCTGCTGTTTCCAGACTCATCATAGCTGACTGTATGAGCTTCGTCCACTATGATTAGTTCTGGTGCAGTGCGCAGGAATTCAGCTTTGTGGCGGTCACTTTTGATATAGTCTATGGATACCACTGTGTAGGGATAGACCTCAAATATTGACTCATTGGCGCGGCAATTGCGCTCCAATCTGCGCACGGTGCTACCCAGTACCAATTCTGCATCAATGTGAAACTTTGTGCTCAGTTCCGTTTGCCACTGTTCAGCGAGATGGGGAGGACAGAGAACACAAAGCCTAGTGATTTCACCTCTGTCCAATAGCTCACGAGCAATCAGGCAAGCTTCAATGGTTTTACCTATACCGACATCATCGGCGATCAACAGACGCACAGGATCGAGCTTTAGAGCCATCATCAGGGGGACTAACTGGTATGGTCGGGGATCAACCGCCAATCTGCCAAAGCATCTGAAAGGTCCGGCACTATTGCGAAAGCCTAATCTGAGCGCATCCCGGAGTAATCTGCAGGATTGGAAATCTCCCAGTTGGGAAGGGTCAGGTAGATTGAATGAGGCTGGTTTAACTGCTTCTAAAGCAGTAAGGATGCCTGTTATCTCATCATCGCTTCCGCCTAAGGGTTTAACGATAAGCAGTTCATCTGTGGAATCGGGTAAGACTACCCATTCTCTGCCACGAGTACTCACGAGGGAGCCAATGGAAAAGGAATTATTTGTTGTCATTTATGTTACTCAGCCTTGGTGAGAATGCCATATAGAGCATTGTTTATGTAGTAATTTGTACGGATGATCTTCTGCTTCTTTAGTAATCCATCTTCACATAGCGCATCCAGATACTTTGTGGCAGTATGCCGGCTTACTTTCAAGTCCCGCATGATAAATTCTATCTTGGTGTAGGGGTGGAAAAAGAGATTATTTATCAAATCCTGGGAGTAGAACTTATACTTTGCCCGGATGAATTGCTTGTAATCATGAAGGGCTTTGCGGATCGACTCTACCATCAGGATAGTCTGCTTTGATGTTTCCTCCACAGCACTCAGCATAAATAGTATCCACTCTTCCCAGGCAGCTTCATCGCGAACCTTTTGGAGGAGGTGATAATATGCGCCTTTGTTCTTCACGATATATCTGCTAAGGTACAGCACGGGGATGTCTAACAAATTCTCCAGCACCAGGAATAGCACATTGATTATACGTCCTGTGCGGCCATTGCCATCGTAAAATGGGTGAATACTCTCGAACTGATAGTGAATCACAGCCATCTTTATCAGAGGGTCAACCTCGCTAGGGCTGTTATTATTGATGTACATATCGAGATTGGACATCAAGTCAACGATAACTTGAGGGTCTTGGGGAGGGATATAAACTGTCTCACCGGTCTGTTCATTACGAAGTTCAGTGCCCGGTAGTTTCCGAAAACCGGAGCGGTGTTTTTCCATCTCTGCCTGGATTTCTATGATATGATTTGAAGTGAGCATTCCGGAGCTCTTTACCAGGGAATAGCCAGTTTTTAAGGCTGATGCATAACTGCTGACCTCTTTTGCGGCCGCGCTCAACGCGTACTCTGGGAATATTTCCTCACGAAACAGATCGTCATGAGTAGTAATGATGTTTTCTATTGCCGAACTATCCTTAGCTTCCTGAAGAGAGAGGGTATTGATCAGAATTGATTGATTCGGAATCGTGGCAGAAACACCTTTTAGTTCAGCGAGATACCGATGAGCGGAAGCTGTTTTCTTGAGAACTGAAGTGGTTTCCAGATCAGTATCTGGAGGCAAATTCTTAAGAACAAAATCCATGTATACATCCTTGTTGCATTCGGTGAGAAAAGTATATCCACCTCAGAATCACGTGTCCAATAAAGTGGCATTTTCTATACATATGATAAACCATATGTCCAATAAAACGAACTTTTCTATACATATGGGCAGTTGAATGTAGAGGAATTTGGTATTTTCTATACATATCGGATACATGATTTTGTCGTGACAGTGTAACGACATAGTTATCGTAGTGCATAGTCATAACCTTACTTATCTCCAAACACGTTAGCATTGCTTGAGATTATCGCTTTCCAGTCTTCACTGTACT
>Ga0334899_1002494_pt1 | contig 14505 bp, 9 predicted proteins | sample GraSluR3_MG_FD_207219 | JGI IMG/M metagenome (GOLD analysis project Ga0334899, IMG submission 207219) | Sludge microbial communities from methane-producing bioreactor in Wageningen University, Netherlands - Granular Sludge_8_08-R3 | ecosystem: Engineered > Bioreactor > Anaerobic > Unclassified ... | reverse complement strand
ATACCACTTACTGATAACTCCACGCAATTTGCATTAATCAGGTTTCTTTTCCCAGTTCGTTCCAGTTCTCGGTAAAATACCTGGAGATACCCAAGCCGGGCATGTATTCGGGATAGATCAGCTGAAACTCCTTTTGTGCTTCTTCATAACTTCTATCGGAGATCACGTGCAGCCCCTTGGCCATGAAAAGCAGTGCCAGAGAGGGAGCTCTTGATTCACCAAGATTGCAGTGAATCAGTAGATTCATGCCTTCGCTGTAATGCTTCTGGGAGAAGTTCATGAAATCAACAAAGGTCTGAGGCATGAAAAGAGGAATATCTGGATCAACGATGTTCAGAAAGAGATTTGCTCCTCTCTCAAGACTAAAGTAATTAGGGTGGTTCTTTGGTAGCGAACCTTTGTAACCGACTGCATTGACGTGACATGGATTCTTGCACGCATGGACCACAGCCCATCCCGGTCTAGAATGGAAGCAATCCGCTTGAGAGCCAACGTAGAGACGATCATGAACTTCAATCAATGTGAATCACTCTCCTAGTCATTAAACATCGCTCCTGGCCAATCATCTGGCAAATCGAAGAGTTTACCAAGAGTAAGTTCTGAATCACTTGTCTCGCCAGTTCCCGGATCAAACTTAGGAATCTGAAATGCACCTACATCAACCTCATGATTAGTCCAGGGATTGAGATAGAGTTTTATATTTGCTCTGGGAACATTACTATGAGCAACCGAACCGGCTACGACAGCGACAAGACTGTTGTTACGTTCCCCCTTAGGCCCAAACCAAACCGCATTTGAGAATTCTCTACTAATACAGGTATCCAGAATCGACTCTTTGGCGCTTGTTCCGTAAAGTGCTGTTCGTATATCGATTTCGTCGTCCCATCCCCACCAGCTTAAGATATTTATGAAGACGACTTGAGGTACACCCAACCTGTTGTATTTCAAAACTTTGCCCCTTATCTTTTCAGAAATTGCTCTTTCTGAACCTCCAGAGTGTGACGAAAAAGGATAGAAAACTATTGGTCGATGGTTTTCGCATCCAAAATTGCTTCGAGGAATGAAACAAAACTTAACTATGCTCTCATTATCTGCTGCGCCCTCGGGATAGGTAAAACATCTCAATTCTTTTGATTGCTGCATGTCTCTTATCAACTGGTCATAATCCAAAGAATCGGCTTTGTTCTTGATGAACCTTGCAATTGCTGTCAGCTTCGGGGTCTCATTACCCGAAACACTTAGTTCCTCGATTTGCAGGAAGTACTTGTTTATGCACAGTTTGTTGATTCTATCAAAGATTTCGTTCTCAATTCTCTGCCTACCAGCTTCTCTGTCCGAAATTTCTGTTGAAACCGTTGTTTCGACAATAAGGGCATCACCGTTGACGGAAAAGTCTGGAGTAAGTCCTCCCATCTCCGGTTCCACTGTAACATCTCCAAAGCATCTCTTCAGGAAAGCAAAAGTGAACAGTTCAAAGAAGTTCGGCTCAAACTTATTTCTTTCTCTGAACCTTCTGGCGAAAGTTTCCTTTTTTTCCAAAGGATAATCTGAAAACCATGTTTCACAAAGTTCGCGTATTTCTTCAGATGCTGGTCTGCAAGAATTGTTTAGGAAAGAAAAAGTACTCTGTGTTTCTGTTGCCGGTCCGTTTTGTGTTCTCTCAATATCATCGAAGAGTCTCATTTTGTCGGTGCTTCCCATACTCCTTCAGAATTGAAGCTGCATGAAGATGCCATACCCGCGGCTTGCCACAGAGAATCGAGTACTGGTTTAAGCGATTTCGCTAGTTCTGCTTCGGACATTGGATTTTCTTCTAGAACTACTTCAGGTAACAAGAGAACATCCCTGTTAATCTCGTGATCTGATAAATCATAAGAGCTTATTTTCTCTCTATAACCTTTTGCGCCAACGAGACTCGCAAGAATGACTATTGGATATTGAATGCCGTTGATTGTTTGAAAAGCAAGAAACCTGTTTGCCCATTTCAAGATTCTATTCTCAAGCTTGCGGACATCAAATACTTTGTTTTCGTTTCGGAATCCTTTGCAGATCTCGACAATTCCGTTGTAGAAGACCACCACAAATGAACTAGCAGGATTCTTCGGTATCGAGTTATAACCCACAAATCCATCAAGGCTATAACGATAGTCATAAATGCCAATACCCTCGGGAGAAATGTCAGTGAAATTACCATGTAGAATACCTTTAATATCCAGTTTTCTTTCTCTCTCAAATGCTTCGAGTGGAACAATGTGAAGTACAAACTTTGCTCCTGGAATTGTTTTCACAGGGCCATCGTCAGCCAGAATATCCATAATTCTTCTCTCTCTAAGTTGTTTTACTCTTTCTTTCACATTCTCTGAAGCTACGAAAGCAATCCTAAGCTCTTGTTCGTCCATTATATGTCTCATAGCCGAGTCCCTGAAGTAGAATCTGTCTTCTTTAACCATATGAGGAGAGACAAAGGACTTGGGTATCTCGACAACAAACACTGACTTACCGTTCTCCAGATCGATTTTTCTGAACCTGATTCCGGGAATTCTTGGAGAAATCCTAGCGTTAAGGATTTGTTGGATTCTTCTGACTAGCTCATCCTCACTTTCGATATCCACTCCGGTTAACTCCGAAGCTTTCGCATCACTGTCTTCATCAATACCGAACAAAATAATACCTCCAGAAGAATTGGCAAAGGCACATACATCTTTGGCAAGCTCCTTCTTATCATTATCAGTATCGACTTTCAGATCTCGCTTAAAATCAAGCTCTTTGTCTTCCGAAATTCCTTCTTTAATCAACATCATAAGATCTTCTACATTGACTTCACATAGATCCTTCCCAAATACATTCATTCTTTACCTCCGTATTCGCTTTCGCGTTATTTTGCGGTTCTTTCGGATCGTTTCATGCGGGTAAGATTCATTTGAATCTAGAGAAGTGTGTGGAAAATGAATGACTTTGGAGAGGGATATCCAGTACACTTGTAGTGACGGTTCTAGTTGCATGAAACCCGTTCTTTAGATCCCTCCAGAGCCCCGGCTCTGCGATTTCCATAAAGAGTGATAGAACCATTCACATAGCTTGCCCAGTTTATGACACTCCACTACGCAACAATCATTAAATAGCGACTGTTATTATCGAATTGTGCTGAACTAATAACATTTCTCAACCATTTTCTAGATGCAACAAGCTATCTTAGCAATAAACCCCGCGACTTCAAAATTCATTTCATTTCAAGTCTCAGGCAAGAATATTCTAGAAATGCTCCTGATAAACAAGGTAATAAGTAGTGTTTAGCCTTTATATTACTGACTATAGAAAACCGAGTCTGTCACGAAAAGACTTTCGCATGTATCTTTGGGAATGATCTTCGTTACTTCTCTGTCCAGTCGCGGCAGATGTATTCGGCTTGTTCGAGCACCGTTTTGACTGCCTGCTGTTGCAAGTCGGGCGGGTAACCGAACTTCTTGAGAATTCGCTTGATCTGGGTTCTCAGTCTTGCTTTGACGTTCTCTCTAAGGGTCCAGTCAATGGATATGCTCTTCCTCATTGTATCCACGAGCTTCACCGCTATTACTTTCAACTGCTGGTCTCCCATGATATCGACTGCGCTTTTGTTCTCAGATAGCGCATCGTAAAAGGCCAGTTCGTCGTCGGATAGTCCCAGCTCTTCGCCGCGTTTTCGTGCCTGTTGCATCATTTTGGCAAGCTCTATCAATTCCTCAATGATCTTGGCCGTTTCAAGTTGCCTGTTCTTGTATTTGATTATGCTCTTTCTCAGCATCTCGGAAAAAGCGCGAGATTGTATCAGATTCGTTCTCGAGAAGCTCTTGATCTCATCGTTAAGCAGCTTTTTAAGCATTTCTACCGCTAGATTTTTCTGAGGAATTTCTCTCAACTGAGCTAGAAACTTCTCTGAGAGTATCGAGATCTCCGGTTTCTCGACCCCGATTGACTGAAATAGGTCCACGACCCCTTCGGAGACAATTGCTTTAGAGATGATCTGTTTTATCGCGGCGTTGTAGTCTATTGGTTTCGTACCATTGTCTGGAGATTTCTTGAGTATCGATGCCTTAACCATCTGGAAAAAGGCGACATCGTCTGTGATAGCCACAGCTTCCTGCGCGGGAACGGCCAGCGCGAAAGCCTTCGAGAGTTCTGTCACATACTTGACAAACCTCTCTTTTCCGTTCTCCAGCCCAAGTATGTGATCGGCTGTCCACATTACAAACGCCAGCTTTTCACTCTTGTCGATAGAGAAGAATCTCTTATAGTCGAATCCGTGGAACATAGCTGTGAGAACATCGAACTTCTCGAGCATAACTGCAACGGCTTCACTCTGATCGACTTTTATCTTTCCCTTTCCACCACTTCCCGTATAGTCTGCAAGAGCCTCTCTCAGATCCTCTGCTATCCCAATATAATCGACGACCAGTCCACCCGGCTTATCTCTGAAGACTCTATTAACCCTTGCAATAGCCTGCATCAGGGTATGCCCGTGCATCGGCTTGTCGATATACATCGTATGGAGACATGGGACATCGAAGCCGGTCAGCCACATATCTCTGACGATCACTAATTGAAGGGGGTCCTCCGGATCTTTGAAACGCTTGGAGATCTCTTCTCGTTGCTTTCTTGTTCTTATATGCTGCTGCCAGTCTGGGTCGTCGCTGGCCGAGCCCGACATAACAATCTTTATCTCGCCCTTCTTATCGTCTTCACTGTGCCAGTGTGGCCTAAGCCTTATTATCTCGTTGTAGAGATCGACACAGATCCGCCTGCTCATGCAGACGATCATTCCCTTTCCTATGTTGACTTCCTGTCTCTTCTCGAAATGATCGACCAGATCGACTGCGATTCTGCCAAGTCTCTTCTCAGTTCCAGCTACGGCCTCAAGAGCGGCCCATTTCGATTTCAATCTTTCTTTCTCCGACTGCTCTTTACCTTCAGTAACCTCATCGATATCCCGGTCTATGTGAGGCATCTCGTTTTCATTTAGATCGAGCTTTGCGATCCTGCTTTCGTAGTAGATCTTCACTGTCGCTCCGTCTTTTACGGACTGTTCTATGTCATAAACATCGATGTAGTCACCGAATACGTTTCTCGTGTCCCTATCCGAGAGGCTTATTGGAGTTCCGGTGAATCCAATGAAGGAAGCGTTTGGAAGGGCGTCTCTCATGTGCCTGGCAAATCCATCGATGAAGTCATACTGGCTCCTGTGCGCTTCATCTGCAATCACTACGATATTGCTTCTGTCTGAAAGCAAAGGGTATGACTCTTGTCCGGTATCAGGCAGGAATTTCTGTACGGTAGTGAAAACAATACCTCCAGAGGCTACTTTGAGCTTTTCCTTGAGGTCTTCTCTAGATTCTGCCTGAACCGGGGTCTGTCGCAGAAGATCGACCGCTCCCGAGAAGGTGTTGAAGAGCTGATCGTCCAGATCGTTCCTGTCTGTGATCACTACCATCGTTGGGTTATCCATCTGAAGAACTAATTTCCCGGTATAGAAAACCATAGAAAGGCTCTTTCCACTTCCTTGAGTGTGCCAGATGACTCCGCATCGCCTGTCCCCGATCGGAGAGGTTGCCTTCAGTGTCGATTCCACTGCCTTGTTCACGGCATGGTACTGATGATATGCCGCCATTTTCTTCAGACTTCTGTGATCGGAAGTCTCGAAAACGATGAAATGTCTGATCAGATCGAGAAGGACCCTTTTGTTTAGCATTCCCTTGAGCAAAACCTCCATCTGCGGGCGTTTCTGGACGGGAATATCCTTCGAGAGCCACGGTTTGAGCTCCAGTTCTTCGACTACGGCCGTCTCTTCGTTCAGAGAAAACACAGGTCCGTTATCCAGGCTGTATCTGTGTAGCTCCTCGATCTTCTGAAGCTCGGGACTTAACTCGATTACTTCTTTCCCATCTATCGTCTTCCAGGGCATGAAACGCTCTCTGTCAGATGTCAACGTGCCTGCGCGTGCCTCTATCCCATCGGATACAATAAGCGCTTCGTTGAATCTGAAAAGATAGGGAATCTGAGACTTGTAGGTCTCCAGTTGGTTAAAGGCCGACCAGATCGAGGCGTTCTCGTCTGCGAGGTTCTTCAGCTCGATAACGACTATCGGAAGCCCGTTGACGAAGAGAACGATGTCCGGTCTTCGCTCCTTTAGGCCCATTACCGTGTACTGGTTTACGGCGAGAAATTCATTATTCAGTGGATCTTCGAAATCGAAAAGCCAGACCTTACCCCATGCAGTCTTTCCGTCCTCTCTGCGGTATTCGATATCTACACCTTCGGTCAGGTATTTGTGAAAGCTCTTGTTATTCTCGACGATATCCGGGCTCTCTTGCGCGACAATCTTTCTCACGGCTTTATCTATGCTGTCGAGTGGTTTGTGGGGATTGACTCTGGCCAGAGCTCTGCGGAGGCGCTCGATTAGAACGACATCCCTGTATGTGCTACGTTCGGGAAAATGACCGTCTGGCGAAATATCCGGTCCGTAAATCCTTTCGTACCCGATCTCAGTCAGGATATCCAGAGCTATCACTTCAATTTCCGATTCAGTCATTGCCTTTGGCACTGGAATCACCCCATATCTTTCGCAGTTGTCGCTTCTCACATCGGTGAATGGCTTTCCGCCTCTAGAATTGATCGACTTCTTTCTCAGAGACAGGAACTCTGATTTCTCCTGACATGAGTTTCGGGAGGAGAGAGTCGCGGAGTTCTGAAAGGGATTGGTTTTGCCAACTGTTTGTCTGTAATAGATCAAAGATGATGCTGATTCGGTTTTCGAAATCTCGCAACAATTGTTCAGTCGGAATCACCAATTGCTGCATATAAGCAATGTTTCTATTAAGTCCCGGTACCGCTGAATCAGCAGAAAGCCTCGGCAAATCAGCGTGTTTAAGCGCAAAATAAAGAAAGTGCATAATGGATTTGCCAACTCTTGGAACAACGTAAAATGTGGTGTCTATTGGGAAGAAGTCTTCTTCAGACCAATGTATTAGCCCTGGATTACCTTTTCTACCGACTATTATCCCGGGTCCTGACACTAGTCTTTCGTTGTGCCATCCTATTTGTCCGTTTGATCCGTAAACTGGAATCCTACCCTGAATGCGTTTATCAGCCTTTAGAGCTTTACCATATGAAAACTCACAGACATCTTCAATTCTTCCAATTCTCCACCCTTTAGGAATAGGGCCGAGGGGGGAGTCGATCATTTCGCCGCCGGAGGACTTATAGGGCTCGCCGTTTTCATTGGGGAATTCGAAGTCTATGAACCAGTGCTTGAAGATGGCCCGGGCCATCGCCTCCAGCGTCTGGTTCATCCGGCGGTTCAATTCGATCTTGTCGTCCAACGAACCGAGAATATGGGCTATGGAGCGTTGTTCGGGAAGAGGGGGTAGCGGCAACTCCGTTTTCTCGATGATCGAGCGCCTTGCGATGTTGACCTGTACACTTCCCGTCGAGACTCCCGTGAGAGAGTCGTAACCACGCTTCGATGACATAAAGTAGTATAAATACTTGGGCCAGACTACCGTTTTGTCCGGTCGCAGAATAAGCAGGGCTTGGCTGATTATCCCGATCGGATCATCGCTACAAATCATAGAGACCCTGGCTAGTGTGCCTGAGCAACTGACGATCAGATCATCTGGCTGAACAGCAAATCGCTTCATTGACTGATATTTTTGTTCGTCAATGTAGAACCGAAATTCTCTTGTTCCGGTGATCGCGTGCTGCTGTTCATAGACAGGAATCCCGTTTGTCTTCAATTCTGGTCGTCGTAATGCCGAACCAAAAGGGCCACGAATATATCCCTTTTCGCCAAGGGCATCGCGAAGCGTTCCAATGCGCCACTCACTCCCCATAGCCCAAAACCTCCAGGTTCTTTTTGATAGCGGCTTCGAGCCGGTGAGCCTCAGCGAACTGCTCGTAGAGCGTTGCTGACAGTTCGGCCATTCTTTCTTCGAATGAAATACCGTCGTCTTCGATCTCTTCCATGCCTACGTAACGGCCAGGGGTCAGGATATAGCCGTTCTCTCTTATCTCGTCAATCGTTGCCGTTTTGCAGAATCCTGAGATGTCTTCGTAACCTTCAGGCTCTTCTCTCTCGCCCGATTCCTTCAGGTAGTTCTCTATCCTCGATTGTTCGGCGGCAAGAAACGTCTGGCCGGTCTCCATCGAAGCCATCTCCCCGCGCCAGGCGTGGTAGGTGCCAGTGATTCTCTTTATATCCTCTTCTGTCAACGTTTTATGTTTACGATCGATCATTTTGCCGAGCTTTCTTGCATCTATGAAGAGCGTCTCTCCCCTTCTGTCTCTGAACTTGTTGTTCTGTCTGTCCCGGGAGACGAACCAGAGGCACACGGGGATCATCGTGTTGTAGAAAAGTTGACCGGGAAGGGCCACTATGCAGTCGACGAGATCTGCTTCGATTATATTTTTTCTTATCTCGCCTTCGCCCGATTGATTTGAAGACAGCGAGCCGTTAGCCATTACGAAACCGGCGATTCCGTTTGGTGCGAGATGGCTTATGAAATGTTGTATCCAGGCGTAGTTGGCGTTTCCCGCAGGAGGGATGCCATACTTCCATCTGGCGTCGTCCCTAAGAGAGTTGCCGCCCCAGTCACTGTCGTTGAAGGGAGGGTTTGCCAGAAGGTAATCTACGCGAAGATCTTTGAACTTGTCATTGTGGAAGGAGTCGCCGTATTCGATCTTTGCGTCTATCTGTCTGATTGCCATGTTCATCTTCGCAAGCTTAACGGTCGTACTGTTCGACTCCTGACCGTATATCGAGACGTCGGTTCTTCTTCCTCCATGTGATTGTATGAATTTCTCGCTCTGAACGAACATTCCGCCTGAGCCGCAGCAGGGATCGAGGATTCTGCCCCTGTAAGGTTCGATCATTTCAACAAGGAGTTCGACGATGCACTTGGCAGTGTAGAACTGCCCGCCGTTCTTTCCTTCGGCATCGGCGAATTTTCCGAGGAAGTATTCATATACCCGCCCGAGAACGTCTTTGCTCTGGCTCTCTTTATCTCCCAGACCTATTGTGCTTATTAGATCTATTAGTTCGCCGAGCCGCCTCTTGTCGAGCGATTCTCTGGAGTAATCCTTTGTCAGAACTCCGGCCAGCGTGTCGTTCTCCTTTTCGAGGGCCTCCATCGCTTCGTCGATGATTCTTCCTATCTCAGGCTTCTTGGCCGAGGTCTTTATGTTTGACCATCTAGCCTTCGCAGGGACCCAGAAAATGTTGTCGGCAAGGTACTCGTCGGGGTCTTCGGGGTCGGTGAAGTCTGTTTCTTCTCTCGCCTTGAGGTCTGCGTACTTCTCTTCAAAGGCATCGGAGATGTATTTGAGGAATATAAGGCCGAGCACCACATGCTTGTATTCGGCAGCGTCCATGTTGCCTCTAAGCTTGTCGGCCGCCTGCCAGAGTTTTTCTTCAAAACCGAGATTTGCTCCATTCTCTTTCTTCTTTGCCATGTCTTCATCTCTCCCCGGGCTGTAGGTAATATCTGTGGTCGTCTGAGCCTTTTCAGCGCTTATAAAGTATGTCTATTCAGCTGCTTCTTGCGACGTGTGTAATGGACGTAACTGCCAGAAGTAGAGCTCAGAGTTGCAGAGCTGACCAGATAGCGTCTGTTCACAATTATAATCAATGTTACACTGAAATCAAAATGCAACTTTACAGTCTGATAGGGACAGTTAGTGACTTCTGCCATAAAGAAAGGCATTACGCATTCTTCATGGCATTCTAGCGCGTCTTCCGTTCCAAGTAGCTTTCGCTGAAGGGAACACGCTAATTTCTGCTCCAGAAGTAATAAGCTCGCTCACAAAACACTCGTGAGTTGGTAGCCTAGATGCAGAAACAAACCTTCTAGGTTCTATGGCATACTTGATAAAGGTCAGAAAGATGAAAACACTCTGGGGAAGCTGCAACAGAAAGGAAGGAATCATAACGCTGAACTACTGCTTCCACAAAGCCAAGCAGCCCTGTATAGAATTCGTCATACTCCATAACTTGTGCACTTAATCTACGCGGGGCACAATAGAGAATTCTACGACTTCTTGAGTACACACATGCCTGGCTGGAAAGAGCGAAAGACAATCCTTTACTATGAGGTTATTTTGGGAGTATGAGAGGAACTAGAAAGGGAGCGAGCAATCTTCATCATAATGCCGCAGAATCGAAGGGCTTGCCTCAGAATGGGAGAGACTAACCGCTCTGCTTACAGTGCTTTATGACCGCTTCGATAATCAAGAGTGACTCTCTCAAGTTTTTTTCAGGCGCATCAGTATGCATCAACGGACAACTCTTCTTTGTATCATTTGGGAATAACGCAAGACATGGTTTGTCTTTTAACTCAATGGTCAACAAACCATTGTCTTTAGTAGTAAGACTTTCATCATACGAAAGCCTTGACCAATATTCTTTGGGATCATCTCTAAAGAACGAATCGTCTATGATTACTCTGGGACAATCATGACTGCAGACAAAGAGCAGCTCCTTGAAGAGGTTTCTAATTACTGGTCTAAGTAATTCCGTTTTGAACCCCTCCGGGACAGTTTCCCCGTTATCATTCCAAGAGCTCAGTATTATCTCTAACGTTCTGTCTTCGCCCAATTTGTCAAGAGAGCAGAGGATCAAGTATCCCAAACATCCTGTCAGAGGCTCTTCTTTTGCCCCAAAGTCATGTGCTCTATTCACTAGATAAAGCAAGTTTCTGTAACTACATATCAAAGAGAGTTCTAGAGTTTCATCTTCAGTGAATAGTGGCCATGGATGGCTGTTAATGTTACCGTTAGCCAGTTCTGACGATATAAGGGCTGTCAAACACATCGGGTTATTGAGATCAAGTTCAAATCTGCTCTCCCACAGTAGGTCAAGCGTTGGAACATCGGCATAGTAGGAGTATTCCCAGAACCTTTCTGTAACGCTCTTTGATACCCCTTGTGGCGTCAGAGCATGACTAAACAGCCTCAGGACTACTCCCGGTTTCTCTGAACACAGTCTTTCAAGATCTTCTCTCTCCCAAAGTTTTATCTTTGGCCACCTGTGATTATTCTGCCAAGCTGTAACCCAATCCCTCGCTGGGTTGGTGAAATGAGAGTTCGTTGCAAGCAAGAGGACCTCCACTTGGTCGTAGGCATAAACATTCAGAATCGCTCGCTCAACGGTGCTCTTATCAATGCTTCTGTCTTGTCTACCCTTTGCCTCAACCCACCACTTCTGCTTTCTTACAGTTCCGTCCGGATCAGGTATATGAAAATCAAGCTCAAGATCCCGCCCGGAGTCTGCTGCTCCACTCCCAATACCCCCAACTCTCCATACAATGTTCTTGGCACCCATAGAATCAAAGATCCAATACAGCAGTTCTTCAAGTTCGTGGCCTACCAAGTTATCCCAAGGTATTTGGGATGGCAATATTAGTTGTTCACTCATAATGAACCTCCTACTCATCCGTAAGCAAAATTTGTACAGGAAACAGTCTATTCATATGTCGTCGACCAAGTAACGCAGAAATTCCGTCCCAATACCAGGAATACTTGCTAGTCATGTCGTGAATCACATTGATTACTTTCTCTATCCTCACTCCAGTAGAACGGTAGACTCACAGGCAAGGAAATCTGTTTGCTGCTTCCTTGTCTCTTTTGTCGTTCATTGCTTTCTATAGACATGCTGAGATAAATTATCGCTGCTCTTGATAGTTTCAGCGCCTTCAAAGAGATGTGCCTAAGCTGATCCAACGAGATGTGAAAAGCCCAACTGTCATGAAATAAATCTTCACGGCTACTATAATATCCAGGATCACTTTCGAAGAAGTGCACATGGACCTTCAAGTACCTGTGTTCTGAGCAATTCCTTATCTCACAGACATCGGCAGCTAACGGGTCAGTTGGATTAAGTCCTTTCACTTCGAGGTCCTTGCTAACCCATCGTAACGAGTGCAAAAATGGGTTTTTCCAAGCCATTATTGAATTCTCGTTACCATCTTTCTTTTTTCCCTCAATACGTTCCCAGATTTTGCTGAAATTCACTCTTTTGTCTGGTATCTCAAGGTCAAAGTACTTGTTTACGAAGAATGCGATTTTGTCTAGGATCGAAAAAGACGACCTAATGGAAAGTAAGATTTCCTGAAGATTAAGACCATAAACTGGATTATCAAGCGTATTCAGTAAGAAAGTCCCTCTGTCTGAAAAGTGTCTTTCATCTCTGTTAATTCCGCTATACCATAACCATCTAGCACTCACAAACTCTTGTTTGATTGCATTGAAAAATGCCATCTCCTCCGGCCCTCGCTCAATTGGAGAAACAACGGATGGGCAACCAAGAACATCTCTCGCCGCCACAGAGTACTCGCCAAGATCGTTAAGAGGGTTCAGGAACAAAACGTTTCGAAGGCACCATCTCCTATATTCGGTTTCCTCTTGACTATTGCCCATTTCGAATTCCTCGAAAAGAATTCTATCTCTTTCATCAACATTCCCAAAAATTACTCGGCTTCTTTCAATGATGCTTTTGAAATGTGCTTCTCCCATGGGATGCTCCAAATCATCATTCACAGCCTCTTTTAGTAGCTTCTGAGCGAAACTTGCTATGACTTTGGCTTGCCCAGCATCATACAGTGCATACGCATATCTACATAAGCCATCCCCTAGATTACCCAGCGCCATCCCGAAGTCTGGATCGATCTTTAAAGCTCTATTCCAATACTCAATTCCCTCAAGCGTGCGTCCGACATTACTTAGAGTATTTGCAAGGTTCGTGAGGATCCTTTTCTTAACTTCGAGGTCCGTGCTTTTCGAGACTTCAAAAAGGAGAAGAGATTCTCTGAGTAAGAATAGCTGCTTTTTAGTACAGAACTCGCGAAAATTGTCAGTAGCGCCTTCGGAAAAAAGATGAAGAAGATATGACCAGTAATTTGAAGCAAAGTAATCTAAATATACTCTTTCAAGGTCGCTTGGTTTTCGAGACAGTATCTCCTGGTACATAAGAAAAGCTTTTATAATAAGTTCGACCGATTTCTCATCGAACGATAAGTCAAGAGTATATCCGAACATTTCCAGCAGAGACCCAGTCTTTGTACTTTTAAAGTCGCTAAGAGAAAGAATCTCTTCCGGAGACAGATTAAGCATCTCTCAATCTGGCCTCCGAAAGCATCCAAAGAGAATAAAACCCCATCTTTCGGGAATCAAGTACACCCATCATCACCTTCTCAGTGCAGATTTCAATAAAGATCTTGTCCGTGACAAACCAAAATCCTCATAGAAAACATTTAGTTCTACGACCAAGCAAAGGAACCTACAACATCAATGAAATCGACTGTTGAGTCAGAAGTCCAATCAATTATATCTTCTATTACGCGTGAAACAAAAAAGTGGCGTTGTGGGTTCCTGTTTCATCTGACCTTGTCTACTGTACATCGAATCCAATTATTGCCTTGATTTAGAAGGCACTTAATTGGTGTGTTTCTCCGGCAACTCTGTTTTTTTGGCAATAGTCCATTTAGTGACCTACTGCAACTAAACACCAGAAGAAATCAAGATTTCACCAAAGGGAGATTTGAGCGATTTGTTTCGTGTTAACTTACTTGTTGTTTCCGAGCAAAGTATATGAAACCCCCGTCAACCCCTCAAACGTGACTATCCCTGCTTAATTAGCACCTTCATCGCCGTCTTCCAAAGTCCCTTGTTCAGGAACATGACGACAAGGTCAATCAAGACGTCCAGGATGAAGTCGAAGAATTCTGGGTCGATCTTCCATTCTTCATCTGGAAGCGCGTCCTTTATCATCTGTTTCACTTTCTCTTTCTTCTCAGCCCCGTTGCCGGGAGACTCGACGTAGCTAGCGAAAATTGTGATTAGGGATATTAACTCTCTTATCCAGTTCATATGGATTACCTCCTTAGTTTTAGTTCTGGCGCTTCGCGCCTAAGTTCCTCGTTCCGACACTTCGTGTCCAGGTTCTTGGTTAAAGCGAAGATCATAGTCTGCGCTTCGCGCCTAAGTTCCTCGTTCCGACGCTGCGCGTCCAGGTTCTTGGTTAAAGCGAAGATCATAGTCTGCGCTTCGCGCCTAAGTTCCTCGTTCCGACGCTACGCGTCCAGGTTCTTGGTTAAGAGCAAGGATCATACTCTGCGCTTCGCGCCTAGGTTCCTCGTTCCGACGCTACGCGTCCATGTTCCTGGTTAAGAGCAAGGATCATACTGTGCGCTTCGCGCCTAAGTTCCTCGTTCCGGCACTACGCGTCCATGTTCTTGGTCAGAGCGGAGTTGATCAAAGACGCCGATTCTTTTAGAATTCTCTCGGAGGTGAATGATGTGTCTACAAGTTACAAAGATTTGCATGTATGGCAGCTCAGCATGGATTACGTTATGGAAATCTACAGATTAACCAGAGACTTTCCTGAGTATGAGAAATACGGTCTCGGTTCTCAGCTCCAAAGATCTGCTGTATCCATTCCTTCCAATATCGCCGAAGGTTCTGGAAGGCAGCATAGAAAGGAGT
>Ga0334899_1002489_pt1 | contig 14552 bp, 14 predicted proteins | sample GraSluR3_MG_FD_207219 | JGI IMG/M metagenome (GOLD analysis project Ga0334899, IMG submission 207219) | Sludge microbial communities from methane-producing bioreactor in Wageningen University, Netherlands - Granular Sludge_8_08-R3 | ecosystem: Engineered > Bioreactor > Anaerobic > Unclassified ... | reverse complement strand
TGATTAACATGGCTGAATTGCCAATTGCTCCAGTAGGAAGGATCATTAAAAATGCTGGTGCTCCAAGAGTAAGTGATGATGCAAGAGACGCATTAGCCAAAGTATTGGAAGAGATGGGTGAAGAGATTGCTGTAGAAGCCGTTAAACTGGCTAAACACGCAGGACGAAAAACTGTTAAAGCATCAGACATCGAAATGGCTGTTAAAGCAGCCTAATCTTTTCTTTTTTTCTTCTAATTCTTTTTTAAATTCTAATAAATGGTTTTTAATAGCTCTAAATTAGGGAATATTAACCTTATTTAGGCAATAAAATCTAAATTTATTTAATATACAAAATGTGACTAGAAATTTTAAATTAATAATAACTAGATAGTATATACTAGTTATTTGAATACCAACTTAAACACTTTTAAATCCCAGTAAAGCTATTTAAGGTTTTGATAATTTTGAGTAGAATATCCATATTAGACCATGACCGCTGCCAGCCCAAAAAATGTAATTATGTATGTATCGAATACTGTCCTGGAGTGCGCATGGAAGAAGATACCATCACCATTGATCCCAAGACCAACAAACCAATTATATCCGAGGAGTTGTGCTCGGGTTGTGGTATATGCACTAATCGCTGCCCCTTTAACGCTGTTAGTATTATAAACCTCCCAGAAGCTTTAGAAGACCCCATACACCGTTATGGGCAGAACCAGTTTGAATTATTCGGTTTACCTACCATTAGAGAAGGGTCTGTGGTGGGACTTCTGGGGCCTAATGGTATAGGGAAATCAACCATCATTCGCATCTTATCCGGAGAACTGCACCCTAACCTTGGAAAATATGATGAAGAAGTACCATGGGAGGATGTAATAAACTTTTTTAAAGGTAGCCAACTTCAAAGTTACTTCCAAAAACTTTCCGCTGGCGAGTTGAAAGTGGTGCACAAGCCCCAGATGGTGGATCTTCTACCTAAATTTGTTAAGGGAAATGTGGATGATCTCCTAACTAGTGTGGATCAAAGAAAACGACTGGATTTTGTACAGGAAGCACTGCAACTGGATCCCATAATGAAAAGGGAAATAGCCAATCTGAGTGGTGGTGAGCTTCAGAGGGTTGCTATTGCTGCAGCTGTCTTAAGGAAAGCAGATTTCTATTACTTTGATGAACCCACCAGTTGGCTGGACGTCAAGCAACGTTTAAACGCAGTCCAGGTTATCCGAGAACTGGCTGATGAGGGTAAGTCTATCCTGGTTATTGAGCACGACCTGGCAGCACTGGATGCTATTTCCGATTATGTTCATATTCTTTATGGGCAACCTGGCGGTTATGGGGTTGTCTCTCACATGCGTGGTGTCAGGGTGGGTATAAACACATATATCGGCGGTTATCTGCGGGAAGAAAATGTTCGCTTCCGTAAACAGCCCATTGAATTCCATGTGCGACCTCCCACTGCAGAAATTAAGACTGAAGCCCTGTCCAGTTACAGCAGCCTGGAAAAGTCCTATGATGGTTTTCACCTGGAAGTGGAGGACGGAAAAGTGCAGCATGATGAAATACTCACCGCCTTCGGACCAAACGGTATTGGTAAAACCACTTTTGCCAAAATGCTAGCTGGAGTGGAGAAACCCGATGAAGGAAAGATCCAAAAGAAGGTTAAAATCAGTTACAAACCCCAGTACCTGGTATCGGATTATAGTGGAACAGTGCAGGAGTTTCTGTATACCACTGCCCCTAACTTCGGCACTAACCTTTTCAAAACCGAGATTATGAAGCCTTTCCTCCTGGAAGAACTCTTAGAGAAAAAGATGGATGAGTTGAGTGGTGGTGAACTGCAACGATTAAGTGTGGCTATTTCACTCTCACAAGAAGCAGATATTTATCTATTTGACGAGCCCACCGCATACCTGGATGTGGAACAGCGACTACGGGCAGCTAGAGCCATTCGTCGTGTGATTGAAAGCCGTGATGCTGCTGCCCTCATTGTGGATCACGATATTGTGTTCATTGATTATATTTCCAGTCGGGCTATGGTTTTCACTGGCCAGCCTGGTGTGGAGGGTCATGCTACCAGTCCCATGGATCTGCGTTCAGCCATGAACAAGTTCCTTGCTGAGGTGGGAATTACCTTCCGTCGGGATAAGGAAACCAGGAGACCCAGGGTGAACAAGCAGGACAGTTACCTTGACCGGGAGCAGAAGGAAAAAGGGGAATACTACTATCTGAAAAGTTGAATTATACTCAATATCCCCTTATTTTTTTATAATTTTTTAAAATTAACCTAACTAACCTAAATTAATTTAAACTAATCTAAAATAATCTAAAAACTCTTTAATCTATTCATTTTTTTTATCTACTCAAATTTTTAATCCACTTTTTTGCCAGTCCTGGCATCGATGTAAATGTTATTTAGGAATTTATGGTTCTTGGTGTAAACTGGAACTTGCCATGCTTTAACTGATTTGTAAGTGGTGAGTACCGGTTTTTCAAGGATAACACCAGGCCCCACATACTTTTTTGCTAATTCTCTGGCCTTGTCTGCTGATATATTGGGATGTGGAGGTGGGGGATTATTATCTTTTGACTGATTGGAAACTGTACTGTTATTTACAGTAGTAGTATTATTGGTACTCAAATTAACAGTGCCGTTGGTGTTATTAGTTGTGTTATCAGATGGAAGTATTTCTAAAGCAAATAAAAATCCCATTATGGATATAATCACAACTGCAATGACTGTAATAGCCACAGTACTTTTTTCCAACACTCCACTCCCCAACTTGTATAATTTTATCCTATCAAACTATGATCTATAATATTTATGATTTTAACTGTTGTCAATCAATAACAAAAACAGGATAGGAATTATTATATGTGATTTTTTTTAATAGAGGGAACTGATGAATAGTACCATTACCACATATACAACCACAGCAACTTACAGCACTTCCCCAACCCTCATCCTGATTTTCCTAATTTTCACAGCTATCTTCCTGGTTTCAGTGGGTTTCATATATCATTTAATCAGGAGTAATGAATATAAAGACACACTACGTGCAAGTATTATAATTGGGTTTGTTATTAGTTTATTAGCCATTTTAAGCAACAACAGGACATTTAATTCAATGTCATATAATTTGGAAGTAATTCAAAAAACCTTATTTATTCTCATTTCAATCATGATAGGTGGTTTCATTGCGGTAGGCCTGAAAAAGTTATCCAATGCAAATAAAATGAAAGATTTACAGGAATCACCTCCCAAGAACTATTCAAAAATCAAGGAAAAATGGCGGAATAAACAAAGTCCAAAAACTCAAGCAATAATTGTTTTAGTTTCCTGTTTATTATGTCTTATCCTGCTTATTGGTACTGCTTATCTTTTTAACCCGGTTAAAAATTCTGTTGAAAGTACGGTTAATCTTGGTTTAGGTAGTTCTTCTGTAAATGAAGTTATAAGCATGAATTATACTGATAATGCCGAAGGTTTCATTATTATCATTCCCAACAACACCACCCAATTCACCTTAAATGGTTACTCAGAAGCCAATGCAACAGTTAAAATAACTTCAAACGAACTTAATTTATATAACCAGACCTTACCTCTAGATTTAAATGATCCATTATTTGAAGGTGGAATATATTCATTTAATTATGAAATAAACATACCTGAAAATGTTAACGTTATTAAAATCACCTTAGAAGCTACTAAACCCGGAAAAGACAGTACTTCCCTGAATATAACTATTAAAAAAACAGAATAATATAAATCGTGAAATTTATTTTCTATTTAAATAGTCAAAATAATGATTAATCAGATTAAAAAAAGGACACTAAAAAAATAGATCAAAAAAATAAAATTATTTAGAAGCCTTCAAGGCTCCTATTCCTTCTAGGAAACATTCAGCGAAGTATTCCACCTGGTTGGTGGGTATGGAGAAACTCACTCTGAGGTAACGGTGCCCGAATTCTTTACTGGTGTAAGATCCTTCTCTAGCGAATATTTTACGTTCTATGAGGTAATCTGCCATTTCTCGTGGTGTAACACCAGTGTCGATCATGTCGATGGCCATCATGTTTCCATCTGAAGGGTAGACTGCTATGTGGGCCCCTTCCACCTGATCCACGGCCTGTTTGATGATGTCCTGGTTTTGGCGTGTTATTCCTTTCACTTTTCCTATCCAGTTTGGTTTGGATTCTATTGCTGCCATGGCCCCGTTTTGAGCTACTAGGTTGGTTCCCAGGTCGTTAATGACAATGGAACGGATGGAGTTGATTATTTCAGGTACCCCTATCACTGCACCTATTCTCATTCCAGCCATTCCATAAATTTTGGAGAAACTGTACACAGTTACGGTGTGTTCTGGACAGACTTTGGCCATGAGTTCGTGTTCTCTTGCAAAATCACGATAGGTGATATCATGTAAAAGATAAATATCATGATCCTCAGCAATATCCTTGAACTCCCTGCGTTCTTCCTTGGTGTAAGATGATCCCAGTGGGTTCAATGGATCAACCAGGGATATCAGTTTAGTATTTTTATCTAGATTCTCCCTTACCAGTTCTGGGGTGAGTTTGTAACCGCATTCCTCGTTGTATATGGGTACGGATTTAACATGATTCCCGAACCGGCTGGCGAAATTGTCTATAATGAGGTATCCTGGGTCACAGGTGATGGTGTTGTTTTCTGGCTCCAAAATATCATTGGCACATAGATAAAGGGATTCTGTAGCTCCGGCAGTCACCAGAATATCATATTCACTACCCAATTCCAGATCATCCATGATGAGTTCTTTCAGGCGTGGGAAACCTTCTGGTGGTGGATATTTACAGTAATCGTTATCTTTGATACTGGCCATCATGGCCTCCATGATCCCATCCTTATCATGTAAATGGTTGGTGTTTTGACCCATCCAGATCATGTCCGGGTCGTTATAAACATAGTTGAAGAATTCATTAGCTGTTTTGAATCCTTTAGGCAGTACTTTTGCTGCTTTAGCGTACTTTTTGGGTGAAATCATATCTCTCACAACACAAATATCTCGACAATTACATCTTTTAGGACAAAATTAGTAATTTAGAATTACCGTAAGAAAATTATAGTCCTCCTTATGTAGGTAATCTCCTAAATACCATTAAATAATCACAATTTTCATTTTCACTGTTATTCTATTATTATGTTCTCTACTATCTCTTAATTACATCATCACTTAATTTAAAAGTATCTATCCCACTTACCGAAGACCACTATCCACAATGCGGAAACGAGTGCGCAATCCCTCAGGTCGACTGCGATGTCTTTTTAAGATAGCATATCTTTCCCCATTAACATCCCCTCTTTCCAGTTCCACCATGATCTTACTGCGATACTTGAGGATGGTTCCTCCTACCGGTTCTACCATTCCCTCTCCCTCAAAACTGGCATATACTTGGTTGGTGATAACCACTGCAATATCATGCTTTTGAGCGAGTCTGGTGAGGCGTCCCATCTGCCTTCCCAGCTCCAGGTTAAGCTGGGATGATTCACCTTCTCTAACACGGTACAGTGCAACAGCAGAGTCCAAGATGATAAGTTCCACGGGTTCTCCTGATTCCACCATTTTTTCAATTCTGCGAAGGACACTATCCTGTTCTATGAATGTGGATGGTTCAAACACTATGATGTTAGCAGCCAGAACACTGAAATCGGTTCCTGATATCTGTTTAACTCTTTCTATGGACAGGCCACCTTCAGTATCTACAAATACTCCATTTTTGCCACTTTTTGCATTTTGAACCAGGAGGTTAAGGACTATGTTGGTCTTACCTGACCCTGGAGGACCATAAAATTGGGTTATAACTCCTTTTTCCACCCCTCCACCAATAAGAGAATCAATTGGTGAAGATGTAGGTATTTTACCCTTTTCTTTCATGTTGGATAGAATTTCTGACATGTGACCTCTGATAAATTCATATTAATTAGTTAAATGGATTACTTTTGATATCTTTCTATTATTCTATTAATCTTAAATTAATATTTCTTTTTGTAATAATTAATATCTGTCAGGTATTAAGCACGGTTAGGATTGATTAAGAACTTCAGTTTTTAAAAACCCATGATTTACTTAGAAAATTGTATCCGGAAATTAAGAAATCACCTGAAGTAATTTTTTTATTCCTGCACCTTTCCTCAAGATATGTGGTGGAATGACTGTGAGGTCAATCACAGTAGAGGAAAGCCCACCCTTACAGGAGCCAGAATCAAGGATGATATCAGGATAGTTGTTCAATTCTCTACGTGCTTCCAGGGCTGATTTAGGGGAGGGGTTACCAGAGAGGTTGGCACTGGTCGTAGTAATGGGAAACTCCCTTGACAACTCCCGGCAAATCTTATTATCCGGGATCCGAATTCCAATTTTATCAGTTCCCGCAGTAATCTGGGAAGGAACATTTTCATTTTTATTCAAAATGAGAGTATAAGGTCCAGGGAGAATTTTCTGCATAATCCCCTTTGTTTGTTCATCAACAATGGCAATTTTCTCGGCATCTTCAATATTTGCAAGACATACAGACACCGGTTTATCCAGAGACCTTTTCTTCATCTGGTAAACATTTTTAACACCGGTTTTGCTGAATATATTAGCTCCCAAACCGTAAACTGTGTCAGTGGGGTAAACAACTGTTCCACCATTTCTTAACACATCCCTGGCCATTTTTATTTTTCCTTTCTCAGGAGTCTCTGCATTTATTTTAATGATCTTCATCTAATCTTCATTAAACTTTAAAGGTATATATTTTTTAGATTAGGGCAACCTGTTTAGATTAGGGTAACCTGCAAAATTATAGTAACATTAATTCTAATTTATTTATTGCATTTTCTTATAGGCAACAAAAGCAACACTTGGACATCCTCAATAAGTGTAATTTATTTTCATCTTCTGGGAGTGTTAATTCATCAGTCTTAGTAAAAAGAGTTCCATTCATGTAGATGTTAACATTTACACTAATACAACTCAATCATATAAATAGGACCTACTCCGATTATATAATAATATTATAACGAAGACTCTGAAAATAATTCTACATGAATAGTGATTGAAACTTACCTGATTAATCCTGCTTCCACACCCCACAAAAAAAACTGGTCTCCCCATATTATAAAAAAATAAATAATCATTGAATAAATTATTTTTATCATGAAAAATTTAATTATTCTTCTTTGAGAATGTTTAGGTAATCAGCTTTTTATTGGAGAATGTTGTTATACAAATTAGGTAACTCTGATTAAATAGGTAACCCTGATTAAAATTAATTAAGTTATAATATTATAGAAACCTTATAAAGTGTTATAAATTTTATAAAATCTTAAATTCGGTGTTTATACTATGCTTAACAAAGTAAGGCCCCAATTACAAAAATTCATCAAACCCCTAGCCAGTAAAATAGGGATACACCCTAACATCCTCACAATCATAGGATTACTGGTTAGTCTCCTGGCTGCCTATGCATTCAGCCAGAAAAACCTCCTGGCAGGTGCATTGCTCATACTTTTAAGTGGTTTTTTCGATGTGATAGACGGAGCTGTGGCCCGGAACAATAACACCAAAAGCAAATTCGGAGGATTCTTAGATTCAATCTCTGACCGCTTTGCAGATGCTTTCATAATCATTGGTATCATATACGGAGGATACGTAGACTGGTTCTTAGGTATTCTAGCATTAGTAGCCTCTTTAAGTGTTAGTTATGTTCGGGCCAGAGCCGAAGTAGAAGGAATAAAATGCGATGTTGGAATCGCAGAAAGAGCAGAACGCCTATTTATAATAATAGGTGGTGTATTCCTGGGATATTTCATCAACCCTTACTTCATAACCTTGGCCATTATTTTGGTAATCATCTTAGGATTCATAACCGTCTTGCAACGAATTTATCATTCCTGGAAGGAGCTTAAAAAACTTTAATCATGAATAATATTACATATGTGGTAATATGGATACAATGAAAAGGATTAATAAAGATTTAGAGCTTTTTGCAAAAAATATAAAAGAAATAGAATCTATAAAACTAATTGGTGAAGAAGAAAAAATAGTGGAAATGGCCGAGAACTATCGGGATGACACCAGGTACTACCTTGAACAGAAGGACTATATTACTTCTTTCGGTTGCATAACCTATGCACACGGACTTTTAGATGCAGTACGCCTTCAACACAACCTTATAATCGATGAATGAACATTACCATATATAATATTTGAATACTAACCAATATAGGTAAACATGAAAATCATATTCACTACCGACCTCCATGGAACCTCCTGGAAATATCAGCGAATACTTGAACTGGCCCAAAAATTAAAGGTAGATGCCGTTGTAAATGGTGGAGATCTCCTACCAGTAAATAGTGATCTAACCGTGCAGAAAGATTTTATCCTTAATTTTCTCGATGATTATTTTCATCAATACGAATCATCCAATATCTATCACCTCTCTGTTATGGGGAACACTGATTTTAAATGTTTCGACCCACTATTCAATGAAATCACATCTAATTATGATTACACTGAAAATTTATCTGCCCGGAAAGTTAAAATAGATGAATATGAATTTATTGGCACGGATCTCATGCCGGACTATCCTTTTCGCCTTAAAGACCGCTGTCGGTTAGACAATCCCCATGATGAATTTCCAGAGCAGTGCGGAAAAGGTTTATTATCCTCTCTTCAAGGATGGGAAGACATTGAAGACTGGTTTAATTATGCAAAAAAACTCCCTACTCTGAAAGAAGAGCTGGATAATCTTCCCCACCCAGAAAATGTGAAAAAAGCAGTTTATGTGATGCACATGCCCCCTGCATTCACTGGTCTGGATGTGTGCCAGGGAAATGTAACCGTTGGATCGAAATCAATTTACCATTTCTTCCGAAACAAACAACCTTTACTTTCTCTCCATGGTCATATACATGAATCACCAAAGATGAGCAGGATCTGGAACTCCAACATAAAAAACACCACTTGTATACAGCCCGGACAGGATAATGAAGATCTGGTATATGTGATGGGTAATCTGGAGAAGATGGAGTTTCAAAGGTTCATCGAAATAGAAGACTTAAAAGTACATAACAAACTAAATGTAATGAGAGATTAAATGAATTTCCAGGATCCTATTTTAAAAGAGGCTAAAAAAGATTTCAGATATTTATTAGACCGTGGCTTTCCTAGAACAGGGGCTTTAAACTTTGTAGGGAACCATTACCTTCTGGATCAGGTGCAAAGAAATTATCTAAACCGCACAGTTTTTTCCAAAGAGAAAATGGAAACCCGGAAGAGTAAACTAATACTTCTATCTGAAATTAAGGGTAAATGTGTTCTGATAGATGGTTACAATGTTCTTATTACTGCAGAAAGTGTCAGTAAAAGAGAGGATGAAGTTTTAGTTAACTGTGATGATGGGGTTATGAGGGATGTTAACGCTGTTTTCGGGAAGTACAAAGAAAATGAAAACACCCGAATTGCATTGAATTCTATCATATCCCTCTTGAAAATATTTAAACCCAAAGAAGTGCTTTTTTTCTATGATCGTCCAGTTAGTTTGAGTGGTGAGCTGGCCAGAAGTACTCAGAAAATTCTCCAATCACAACAAGTTCCAGGTGATGCCCGTACTGTGGAAAATGTGGACAAAAAATTGGTTACTTTATCCCAAGATCTTAGGGGTGTGGTTGCCACCAGTGATGGTATTATAATAGATAACGTGGAGAAAGTTCTGGATATACCCAGTTACATTGCCAGGTTAAATAAAAGTCAAACTAAGAATTAAAAATAGAATTTATCAGCTTTTGTTTCATTATCTTTTTAAAAATAAAATTAGGAATTTAAGGATATTTATTCAATATCCTCAAATCTGTTGCCGAGTTTTTCCATTACACCAGGGAGGGTGGTGTATTCCATTTCATCAGCTGGTAAGCGGTGAGGTTCAAATGGACCGTGTCTTCTCATGTACTCAGCAATATCTGATGCGAGTGCTCTGGATCTGTCGTATGCTGGGTCATCGAACATGTCAGCTGGTCCCACTAATTTACCGTCAGCTATCTGGAAACCTAGGGCCATAACCCTTGGAGGTCCGTCGAATCTTACTGGGTAAGCGTTTTTCTGTGCTACTGGCATTAATGGTCCGTTGTGTGATCCTCTCATCCATCCGCCCACTAGGTGTGGGAATGCAAATGGTTCCACAACTTCTCCTGCTGCTGGGAATCCGGATTGTGCTCTTACAACAGCTACTGGGTCATCTTTTCCCACGTATTTTCCTGCCATGAGGTTTAATCGTTCTGTGCTGACGGATGCAGCTATCTCTTTGTCATCTCTTCTTCTGATACGTTTTATTACATATCGGCTGATGGTGCCCAGGAGGGCCAGTAAATCGTACATTTCATCGGGACAGGTCATTTTAACTTTTTTGTGTTCCATGACATCAAATACTTCAAATTCAAATCCGTTGTGCATGGATGGGTCTATCACAAGGCCTGCGGTGGTGAATGGGTCTGCAAACATTTTGTATAGGGGCATGTTAAATGCGCCTGGTTCGGTTTTGTCACAGCAGAAAACCACTACTGGGTCACTGGGTCTTTCTTCAAATTCCATTTCTGCAACACCAGGACCCATACCTTTGATGTTTCCTGAAAATGTGTCTGATAGAAGGTCCTGACCTGCACCGTAGAGTTTTAGTTCTTTTGCAATAGCGGTTCCTTCTAAAAAGGCATGCCATGCCAGTTCATGGATTTCTTCGTTTTCTTCACCCTGTTGGTGGGTCATGATAAGTTCAGTGTCATCCCCACAATTGGTTACATAATAATCAATAAGAAGCTCTTCCTCTTTGGCTTTTGCAAGAATATCTTCGCACTTCTTTAATATTGCGGGGTGAGCTAATCCGTGACCTGCTATACTTCCAACATCTGCTTTTATTACACTAATGGTGGTTTTCATATTTTTACACCTCTAAAATAATCATGAACTTCTAAAACAGCATTCATATGCTGTAAAAGGGCCGTTCGATCCAATGAATATAAACCAGTTCTTTTAAGTAAACTAGCTTAGAAACAGATTTAACTGTTGTAATGAACCCTTTCTTATTAAAATCTTATGGTGAAATAAACATATAAAATTTACTATGGCCTCATTTTAGCCCCTGAACCGAGAAAAACTCTCAACTTTTTTTGAAATTTTCTCGCACAGCCTGAGCCATTTCCATGGTAGTAAATTTTCCTCCCAGGTCTGGTGTGGTGAACACTCCCTCTTTCAGAACATTCATGAGCGCCTGTTCGATTTTTAAGGCCTCCTCAGACTCTCCTAAAAAGTGGAGCATTGCAGATGCAGATAAGATCATGGCAGTGGGATTAGCCACACCATTACCAGCTATATCAGGAGCAGAACCATGCACTGGTTCAAATAATCCATTAACATCCCCAATATTGGCAGAAGGTGCCATTCCCAGACCTCCAACGAGCCCAGCACCCTCATCAGACAATATATCCCCAAAAAGGTTGGTGGTAACCAGTACCTGAAACCTGTAAGGATTGGTGATTAAGAACATGGCAGCGGCATCCACATAGACTTCATCAACCTCAAAGTTAGGGTAATCATCCATATCCATGTATTCCTTTGCCACCTTCCAGAAAGCATTTTTAAAAACTCCATCAGTCTTTTTAAGTACATTAGCCTTGTGTACTGCAGTTACTTTGGTTTTTCCTCTTTTCAATGCTTCCTTAAATGCAACCTGTGATATACGTTCCGATGCTTTTCTGGTAACCACCCTGAGAGCCGTGGCTCCTTCTTCAGTTTCCTGTTCAACCCCTGAGTATAATCCTTCACTATTCTCGCGAACTATTAAAAGATCCAGATCAGGGTATATGGATTTCACTCCAGGATATGATTTAACTGGCCTCAAATTAGCATAGAGATCCAGCTCCCTTCTGAGAGTTATTATTGCACTTTTCTGACCAGGAACCGTGGTAACCGCTCCAAATAGTGTTGCATCAGAATTTCTAGCCATTTCTATGGTTTCATCAGGTAAGGTGGTCCCTGTCAACTGGTAACATGCATTTCCAGCCTGTGCTTCCTGGAATTTAAATTCCAGATCTGATGCCTTCAATATATGCAGAGCAGCCTCCATAACCTCTGGACCGATTCCATCTCCAGGTATCAATGTGATTTCATACATTATATCACTATATTCCATTTTAAAATGGTTAAGCTATTGTTATTGTAATCTTACCCTTATTTTATTATGTAATCTCTATTTGTTATCTGTTGTCTATTAACCATCCATCTAAAATATAAGTAAGGTATAATCTGTAGACTGTTACTCAGAAAATTATGAATTAAAAATTATGATATTATATATAAATTTAGAATAATCAATTTTCCAGAGAAAAAACATGAACAGAAACTTAACTGAATGTTTAAAGATTATATCTGAGGCCATATCATCATTGTAAAAGCCATATCATCATAGTAACATATATGTCATTTTCTGTTAGTTAAAAAATTGTTTAAACAATTTAAAATCCTTGAATTATAATTAATAAGGATATGGTAAGGTTAATCTAATTTAAATGCAATGTTGAGGATTTTTTCATTTTTTAATCATGGCAAAAATATATGGCTCAGAAATGAAATAATATATCTTTCTAATAACTTCATGCTTCAGAGATGATGTATGAATTCAAATCCATATAATATATTAAATTAATTTTTCAGGGGAAACTAAAATGGAAGTGGACAAAAACGTGCAAAGATTGATTGAAACATTGAAAGATGAAGATGAAATTGTGCAGGTTCAGGCTTCAGAAATGCTTGAAGAAATTGGAGAACCTGCTGTGGAACCACTTATTGATGCCCTGGAGGATGAGGATAAAAACATTCGGAAAGGAGCAGCAAAGGTGCTAGGTTTAATTGGTGATGCGCGAGCTATCACTCCTCTTATTGAAACTATGAGTGATGGAAATAAATGGGTGCGCAGGGCAGCCTCAGGAGCCCTGAGCAACATGGGAGATTCTGCTGTGGAACCACTGATCCAGACTTTGAAAGATGATGACTGGAGAGTTAGAGGCGGAGCTGCCTGGGCTTTAGGTAATATAAAAGCTCCCGAAGCAGTAGGGGCCTTGATTGAAACCATGAATGATGATAGTGGATTTGTAAGAGCTGGGGCTGTAATGGCTCTTGGAAACATTGGTGGAGATGATGCTGAAAAAGCACTCAACAAAGCATTGACAGATAAAAGTAGTTACGTTCGCAGAGTTGCTGAAAATTTTCTAAATAAAGAGTGAATATTTATTATAAACAAACATCGTAGCAGATTTTTAATTAATTTCCATAAGAGATATTAAACTGAGACATCTTACTAAAGGGTTACCAATCATGAGATGTATAAAAAAAGTGTTAAGTGGGTGACAAATGAAAGTTAGTGTTATTGGTGCATCAGGTAGAGTAGGCAAGGCAGCAGCCTTTTGCCTGGCTGAAGAAAGCGTTGTAAGTGAAATGGTGCTGTTATCACGGGAAAAAAGTTTAGATCAGATCCAGGGAGAAGCCCTGGATATGAATGATGCTATGGCTGCCAAGGATATTCGAGTATCTATAACCCCTTCCTGCAATTTTGAGGATATGGCCGGCTCCAAAGTTGTGGTAATAACTGCAGGTGTTCCTCGCACCGCTGATATGACCCGTATGGATGTAGCCATCCCTAACGCAAAAATTATCGGCGAATATTCTCGATTAGTTGCTAAATACGCCCCAGAATCCATAATTTTAGTCGTTACCAACCCAGTGGATGTTATGACATATGTAGCCTACAAAGCTTCTGGTTTTCCCCGAAACAGAGTTATCGGGCTGGGAAACCACCTTGATTCTTTACGGTTAAAGAATGTCATTGCCCGACATTTCAATATCCATGTCAGTGAAATACACACCAGAATTATAGGAGAACATGGGGAACACATGGTGTTACTTTTAAGTTCCACATCTGTAGGTGGAATACTGGTTGACGACTTTCCCCAGTACCAATCATTTGATGTGGATGAAATTGTGGAGAAAGTGAAAAATGCTGGCAGTTATGTCATTAACAAGAAAGGAGCCACAGAATATGGACCTTCCTTTGCTATTGCCAATATTGTGAAAACCATCCTCAACGACGAAAAGAGGATATTAACCCTCACCACCTTTCTGGATGGGGAAATATATGGAGTTAGTGATGTTTGCCTGGGTGTACCTGTGAAGTTAGGGGCAAATGGTGTTGAAAGAATAATTAAAGTTAAAATGAATGAAGATGAGTTAAATAGTTTTAAAATAGCTGGAAAAGCTGTTAAAGAATCCACAGAAAAAGTAATGTCCCATTTGAATGGAAATTTAAATAGTTCTTCTGAAGAATAAGTGTCTCCTGAAAAATAAGTGAAATAATTTAAAAAAAAATGTGTTAATAGTTTAGAAACTGTTGCTGTGTAAGAAACAGTTGTTCTAAACCTTTAATTTTTAACTATTACTAACTAATTCTTTATCCTTACTAACACAGAACCTATCTACGTAGTGCTTTCGTTACTAGGTGTAGGTG
>Ga0334899_1002485_pt1 | contig 14575 bp, 10 predicted proteins | sample GraSluR3_MG_FD_207219 | JGI IMG/M metagenome (GOLD analysis project Ga0334899, IMG submission 207219) | Sludge microbial communities from methane-producing bioreactor in Wageningen University, Netherlands - Granular Sludge_8_08-R3 | ecosystem: Engineered > Bioreactor > Anaerobic > Unclassified ... | reverse complement strand
TAACCTTAGCCAGAATTCCTATGAATCCTATTGTAGCATCAGGGTATCCAACAATACATCCGTTAACGCAAAAAATGCTTTGCAAACTCGTTGAAGCTTGTCTGCAAAACATATTATACGAGGAGAATAATTATGAAGAAGATTGTTACATTAATGATGGTGTTATTGCTGGTTTTTGCTATTGCCCTAACCGGCTGCGGTGGCGGTACAGATGAACCTGCAACCACTCCAGATCAAGAAACAGAAGAAGTAGCAGAAGCCACCATTACCCAAGCAGATCTTATCGAACAGTACAATGCGTGCGCGAGCCTCTTTAATGAAATGGATGAACTGCTGGCGGGATATGGAATTTACGATGATGAGGCAGAGGTTAAGGCAAATATGGATGCCGTTTACGAGTTGTTGGGAATGGCCGAGGTGGTGGTGCAATCCGAAGACCTGACGGATGATGAAAGCCTTGCGGTATACGATGAGATGCAAGGGAAAATCGATATGATGAATGAATACAAAGATACTTATCTGTAGGCTTTTAGGAGGAAACCATGAGAACAAGCAAACTATTATTGGCGTTGACATTGATTATGTGTGTTTTTGCATTGACGGCTTGTGGCGGCACAGACGCAGTGGACAGTGCAGAATGGCCGGCTGATTTTTCTGAGGTACCGGAATTTACAGCAAGCCCTATTAACAATTTAGAGGAGATGGATGAAAATACCGTTTCCATGGAATTTCTAGATGTGACGGAACAACATCTCCTGGACTATTCCGATGAACTTGTAGCGGCAGGTTTTACTTATGAACCGGTGAATGGAAATGTATATACCAAAGTGGTGGGAGATCTGAGCTTTGCCGTAGGTTGGGATCTGACCGACTCCACCATGCAATTGTTTCTTATGAAAGGAACCGCGGAAGAAGGTCTCAGTGAAGTGGTAGTACAGTGGCCTATAGAGTTGGATGGTATCACCCCATTCCAAGGATTTACCCCCAACCAAGCCTTTATGAACCCGGAGGGGCTTGTAACCATAGACTATTCTGATGTAACAGAGCAAGGGCTGAATGATTACCGGGAAGCCCTTATGGCAGACGGGTTTGAACCTTTTGACCTGGGGACCGGCGTAGAAACCTATGCCCGGGTTGACCAAGAAGGAAACTCTTACCTAATACTCATCAATCCGCAAAATGATGTGGAAGGACACCTACAGATTTCAGGAATTATATCGCCTCCTGAAGAATAAAAAGAAACATGTAGAAAAGCCGCTATTCCACCAGAAGGCTGAATGATAAAGGAGAAGAAAAAAAGTGAAAATGTACAACCATCGAAACAACACAAACAGCGCGTGGGCCTTCACCCTTACCCTGCTGCTGATATTTACCGCCCTCTTCGGCGGATTCAGCCCTCTGGGAATAAGTGGAGAAGTTGACGAGGCCTATGCTGCTGACGACCCACATATCCGAACCGCCACCTTGGATTTGACCACTGGTTCAGGAATCACTATAGACGCAATCTCAACGGAGGGTTGGGCTTGGGATGGCACCACCACGCCTATGATTCTTACCTTGAGCGGAATTAATCTATCCACCGCCTCAAAAGCCGGAATAATAGTGCCTAGCGGGGCTTCCATCGTCGTTACCGGAACCAACACCATAGAATCAGCGACTACGACTGCTGCATGGTATGTCTTCGGGATTCATGGCGAAGGAGATCTTACCATAATCGGAGACGGAACACTGACCGTCACAGGGGGTGCAACAACAAACTCTACTAGTTCCTATGGAATATACATTGCAGCAGGCGGGGACTTGACCATTAGCGGCTCGGGGCTAACAGTAAATGCCACAGGAGGCACCACCGAAAAAGGTAGTTTTGGTATCTGGGGTGATAGTAGAACTATTCTTAGCCTATCCAATGCAACCGTAAATGCCACGGGAGGCACCGCCGAATACGATAGTTTTGGTATCCAGGTTGGAGATTTTACCATGTCCGGCGGTACCGTTGCTGCCACAGGCGACAGTGGAAGAAATAGCTATGGTATTTATTCTTGGCAGACTGGCATTATCAACGGTGGCGTGGTAAATGCCACGGGAGGCGCCGCCGAATACGACAGTTTTGGTATCCGGGTCGGGCCTTTTACCATGTCCAACGGAACCGTTACCGCCACAGGGGATGCCGCCACAAATAGTAGCATTGGTATTTACTCTTCTTGGACTACTACCATCACCGGCGGTGAGGTAAATGCCACGGGAGGCAACGGCTTAGATAGCCATGGTATTTATTCTTATTCGGCTACTACCATCACCGGGGGCGAGGTAAATGCCACAGGAGGCAACTCCTCCAATGCCAGTTATGGTATTTTTAGTAACTCTTCTAATATAGAAATCACCGGTGGTGAGGTAAATGCCACGGGAGGCAACGGTCTTACTAGCGCTGGTATTAACGTTAGTAGTTGTGCCATCTCCAATGGAACCGTAAATGCCACAGGAGGCAACGCCACAAATCGTAGCATTGGGATTCAAGCAAAGCATCTCACTGTCACTAGTGGATCCATCGTAGCCACAGGAAGCACGAGTACCAACGGCAATGCTTATAGCAATGGGATTAGGGCAACGGTTACTGCTAATATCTCAGGAGGAACCGTTACCGCCACAGGGGGGAATGCTGATTATAGTTATGGTATTACTGATGGTAGTAGCCATGGCGGTACGCTCACAATTAACGGTGGAACCGTTACCGCCACTGCCATATCTGGAGCAGCAATCAGGCACGGGACTATAGCCCTGGGAACTCTTGTCATGATTACTTCTCCAGAGGGCGCCGGTCCAAGCTCTGGGGGGTCCGTTTATTTCATCGCAACGGTTTCCGGCGGTTCTATCGCGGCAACAAACGTGGCGATTGGAGCCATAACAGAAGATCCCGGCAGTGGTAGTTCTGGTGGCAGTGGTGGCGTTTCTACCCCAACCACGGTCATTAACACCAATACGGGAAGCGTAACGGAAAACCAGCTAAAGAATGCGGCGGGAGCCGCCAAGACGGGCGATACCGTTACCATTCAATCCAACCGAACCAATGAAGTAATATTCCCGGCTTCCGGCTTAGGCTCACTTGCCGAAAAAGACAACAGCCTGACGGTGGTCACAGAAAATGGCACCCTCACCTTTGACAGCAGGGCCGTATCAGCCATGGGCGCACAAGCCACCACTACGGACATTCAGGTCATGGTGGAAGATGTTGATAAGTCTTCTTTGACGGAGGACCAACAGGTAAATGTAGGAGACAAAAGAGTCTATGACCTTACTGTGTTATCCGGCGGCAAACTCATTTCCAACTTTGAGGGAGGAAAAGTAAGCGTTAACATCCCTTACGAATTAGAGGCCGGAGAAACGGCGGAGAAGATCACCGTATGGTACATGGGGGACGACGGAAGCCTGACAGAAATAACCTGCACATATGATGCAACTACCCGGTCGGTGACCTTCGTCGTGGATCATTTCTCCAAGTACCTCATCGGATACGATGTTTTGGCGGGCTGGGTGAACCCATTCCACGATGTAATGAATGATGCTTGGTATTACCAAGCCGTAGCTTATGCCAACGAAAAAGACTTAATGAAGGGACAAACAAACGCTACCTTTGGACCACAGATTGCTATGACTCGGGGTATGCTGGTTACCATACTGGGTAGAATGGAAGGTGTAGATACTACCGTGTACGCCGCGGGTAACACATTCTCCGATGTGGATAACCACCAATATTATGCTCCATATATTGCATGGGCCAGCGAAAAAGACATCGTCAACGGAATGGGGGAAGATCGGTTTGCCCCCAACGCCGCTGTGACACGAGAGCAAATGGCGGTGATGATAACCAACTACCTGACGTTTAAAGAACAAGGGCCCACAGGCACATGGGCCATCCTTTTGACCTACGGCGACCTGGATAAAGTTTCCTCCTGGGCCAACGAAGGGGTTATGTTCATGACCATGAAGGCCCTTATGAAGGGCATGGGCGACGATAAGATGGGCAACCGCTTATTTGCCCCCAACGCCACCTCGACCCGCGCACAAACCGCTCAAGTGATGATGAACCTGGATGAACTTCTCCAATAATAATCTTTAAAAGACATTTCATGTCAAAAAAGGGCGTTTCACGTAAACGTCCTTTTTTAGTGGCTATTTTGTTATTATCAACATGTGAAGCTGGGGTAGTGTTGCCAACGCAATACAATTAACTTCAAATAAGAGTTATACCACAGTTGGTGGGGAACTTGCCCTGAGTGGCAACACTCAAAACAGATCAGCCACTGCCACTACTTCCAAGCTTTATGTAGACGGAAAAGCAATCAGCTTAACCGCTTATAATATTGGAGGGAATAATTACTTCAAATTAAGGGATGTTGGAAAGACTTTCAATTTTGGTATCGGTTATGATAATTCAACCAAGGTAATTACCATTGATACCCCCCTTGATTATGAGATCTAGAAACTGTTGAAATTTATGGGGTCAGGTACCTGCTAAAACCTAGCTACCACGAGGTACCTGACCCCATAAAAATGGGCAAGAATTATGATGCACTGAAAATAAAATATGGTATAATACCTTTGTGTTGATAAACGGGAAAAATTGAACTTGGGCTTATAGCTCAGCTGGGAGAGCGCTGCGTTCGCAATGCAGAGGCCAGGGGTTCGAGCCCCCTTAAGTCCACCAGTAAAAAGAACCGGGGATTGTTTCTCCGGTTCTTTTTATTTGACGATTGGTTGGGCTCGAACCCGAAAGGGCGCGACTGTAGTGAGAAAGCCCGGTGTGCTTTCGAACAAGGAGCGGTCCAAGCCTGCTGAATGAGCAGGCGCAGGACGGCAGACGTGGCCGAAGTCACGGATGCGAAGCCCCCTTAAGTCCACCAATAAAAAGAACCGGGGATTGTTTCTCCGGTTCTTTTTATTTGACGGTTGGTTGGGCTCGAACCCGAAAGGGCGCGACTGTAGTGAGAAAGCCTGGTATGCTTTCGAACAAGGAGCGGTCCAAGCCTGCTGAATGAGCATCGCATTTGAAGGGGTCGGTTCGGGGTCGGGTACCTCAAACATCGAAAGGTACCCGACCCCGAACCGACCCTGCCCTTTGGCGGCTGAACAATCTCCTCCATGTTAGTGATGTATGGAAGTTAAGTTCATGGTATAATATATATGTAGTATGTATAGAGAGGTGAAGCAAAATGACCAAGTTAGAAAAAGATGAAAAAAGGTTAAGATTTGTCGAATCCAATATGAAATTTGAAGGTTTCCCCCTAACTGAAAACACAAAAACCGTCTGCAAAAAAATACTCAAAAAAGAAGTCTCAGGGGACGAAATTGTAAGTGCTTGCATATTAAAATGCAAAAAAGGAACCCTGTAATGAGTGATTATTTTACGGACGACTTGATTCTTTGCAATAAGCTCGGCTTAAAAGATGAACAAGTATTGAAGAACGCAGAAGAAGAAATTGTTGCTGCCAGAATGGTGGAAGTGATTGAAAACCCAGTAAATGGCACCTATGATTTTGATATGCTAAAAAAGATACACAGAAAGCTCTTTTCCGATATATATGAATTTGCCGGAGAAGTCAGGACGGTGCGAATCGCAAAAGATAACAGCGTATTTTGTTATCCGGAGTTTATAGAAGAATACCAAAACAATATATTTGAAAAACTGAAACAACAAAATTATTTAACTGCCCTGCCCAAAGAGACTTTCATTCGGAGATTTTCCGAGCTTTCAGGAGAACTCAATGCGTTACATCCTTTTAGAGAAGGTAACGGTAGAACCATAAGGATTTTTCTCAAACACTTGGCGGAACATGCCGGATGGTATGTCGCTTATGAGGATATGCAAGCCGAAGAATTATTAAATGCTGACATAAAATCCTTTGAGGGCGATCTGGCCCCACTAATGAAATTACTTGCAAAACACGTATTTGAGTACAAAGAATAAGGCTATTATGGGGAATAACCACGAAACCAATGGTTCGAGCCCCCTTAAGTCCACCAGTAAAAAGAACCGGGGATTGTTTCTCCGGTTCTTTTTATTTGACGGTTGGTTGGGCTCGAACCCGAAAGGGCGCGACTGTAGTGAGAAAGCCCCTATTTATCTAATAGAAAGTCTATGACATTCACAACCCCGATTCCTTCATAGGAATTAACATAGTTTCTGTCCATAGACAGGATGACTTTTTCATAATGATCGCGTATGCTTCGTAACGGTTGTAGCTCTCTCTCACGAGTGCTTTCATCCATCATACTTTGCGTTACCTGGTAGTATATCTTCTTCTCCGGCTTGACCGCAACGAAATCTACTTCTCTCTCTCCTGCTTTTCCAATGGATACATCAAATCCACGTCTGAGAAGTTCAAAATACACCACACCCTCAAGGATGTGTCCAATGTCCACATCACGGTACCCAAGTAACATGTTTCGGATTCCAGTGTCTACCATGTAATACTTGCTCTGGGTTTTGAGGTATTGTTTACCTTTTATGTCATAGCGGCCTATACCATAGAATATATAGGCCTTTTCAAGTGCCGCTATGTAACTTGATATCGTCTTGCTTGCCGGGTTTTTCTTCCCTGCATCCAAATCTCCTTCGCGAATCAACACATTCGCTATTTTATTCGGGGATGTTAGATTCCCCACATTATCCGCAAGAAATAGAACAAGCTTACGAAGAAGTGCTTGGTCCGTTATGTTGTTCCTTTCGATTACATCACGGAGAACAACCGATGAATATATGCCATCTAATGCAATATTCGCATCTTTCTGCTCCAAACTATAAACCGCAACAGAAGGCATGCCACCATATTTGAGATATTTTTCGAATTTCTGATCATCACTAATGTTCGCTTCAAAGCTGTGAAAACTCAAGAACTCCGTAAAGGACAATGGCAACATTTTGATTTCTACATATCTACCTGACAATAATGTTGCAAAGTCAGAAGAGAGTAAATATGCATTGGAACCCGTAATATATATATCTACATCAAAATCTACGCGAAGAGAGTTTATTGCACGCATCCAGCCGGACACCATCTGAACCTCATCAAGCATCACATAGTTCTTGCTATTTTTCACGATTCTTTGAGATATCTCTTGGTACAAAACATGGTAGTCCTTAATGTGATCATGCATCATAGACTCAAAATTGAATCGGATAATATTTTTATCAGGAACTCCCATTTCTAGCAACTTTTTTACGAACAAATCAAGCAATGTGGACTTTCCACATCGCCGAATACCCGTGATTATTTTTATCATGTCTTTATCTTTAAATGAAAGCAATGTCTTCATGTAGGCATCCCGTGGTATCATCTAATCACCTCCTCAAGGTAATAATACACGAAACGGAGAAAAAAATCAATTTTTTGACCCTAATGTTAAAAACTATTATTTTTCATTAGGTTTTTGAATTCCACACCATATTTATTAGACCAGCCTCAGGTTTTACCTCATCCTTTTGGTGGTACAACTGTTAACTCGGACCCGAAGAAGAAATCCTATGACAAAGGCCCAAACTGTTCTATAATGATATAGTCCGCTCATACTTTTGATTTATCCCCACTCGACCACATGGAGGCAGCCCAATCATGATTAAGCAGTGTATCAAGCTTCTGGTTCTATCTTTATTACTTTTCACTTTTGGTACCATGGTTTTCCCTTCTTCCACTTGGGCAAGCACCACTTGGTTTACGGAACAGGCGGATAATAAAAGCATGGCATACCCCGGGGGTCTGGGGTATGATGCCAATGAAAATCCTGGTATATTGCAAATGGATTTTAACAACGAAAAAGTTGTTTATCGGTATAAGTCCTCTGCCGGCAATTGGGTTAGCGAAGAAATCGCCTCAAGTATCTATGGAAACACTTCTCTTGCCTATGATAATAACGGATCACCCGTTGCCCTATACTTAAACAAAGATGTTACCCCAAACATTATATACTACGCTACACGAAGTTCCGATGGAAGTTGGTCCAGCCAACAGGTGGCAAGCGGCACCAATATCCCTTATAACATATCGCTAGCCGTTAACAGCAGTGGCCAGCCCGCCTTCGCCTATGTGGATGGAGACAGCCTATACTTTGTAACCAAAAGCGGCGCCTCTTGGTCTAAGCAAAAGGTTACAACCGTAGATTACAGTTATAATGCTTCCCTAGATTTTAATGGTTTAACGCCTTGCTTGGCATTTTCAGATAAAAGTAACGGGCTTCGATATGCCTATAAATCCGGGGCCTCCTGGACGATACAAACGGTGAATCCCAGTACATCCATTGGTGATATTACCTTAAAGTTCGGCAACGGGAAACCTCTCATTAGCTATAGTGACCGCGGTAACAAAGACTTGTGTTTCGCCTATTATCTCAACAGTTGGACCCACACCGTTTTGGAACGTTCTACCGCCACCAATAACTACGTAGGCGATTATGCTGTCATGAATGTTCATCAGCAAGAAGGAGCCTATGAGATTTATCTTCTTCATGGCAATACTGTAATGTTAAACAACACCCAGGTCAAATTAAAAACATTATCTGTGGCTGCTGATAGCGATTTGACCAGCCTGGGCTTTCAGTCCCAAACCCTTTATTCCGGATATTTTGGTAACACCACACCGATGTTTGCCCTGGGATTAAATCAGGGAAACCCCGGGATTATGTTTCTTAAACTGGGAACCGGAAGCACCTATATCGCTCAAAAACCAAAAATCCAAGTTGCGACTTCTCTCCCTTTTGGGGATGTCCCATTCAACAGTTCAACAGAACGACAGATATCCATCACCAATACCGGTTCTCTACCTCTAAATGTTGCGGCATCTATTCCCGGAACCGACACATCCTTTGAAGTCACTAGCGGAACCGTTCCAACCCTTAGCCCTGGAGAGAGCTATACTCTGACCGTGAATTTTGAACCCGGCACACCCGGGACAAACTATACTTCCACTTTATCCCTTACCTCAAACGACCCGGATCGTCCTACCGTTGGCGTCAGCTTGACGGGAAGATCTTATAGTAACAATTCTTCCTTAGACTATCTGGAACTAAGCAATGGAAATACGGTAACCTCCTTTGTGGATAATGCCGGCTCATTAGAAGTGCCTTACGCCACAGAATCCCTGCACATTTCCCCTGTTGCCAGCGATTCTCATACTTCCATCACCATCAACGGCACGACTGTTTCCCACCAAGGATTATCTCCATTGATTTCACTACACATCGGGGAGAACATTATAACCATCTCCCTTATTTCCGAAGACGGAACTTCTACCAACACATATACTTTTACCATTACTAGAAGAGATTCTCCAGAAGCGCACCTATCATCATTGACCGTCAGCACCGGCACCTTGACCCCGGAATTCTCACCGCAGATCACCCGCTACAGTATTTCTCTGCCAGATGGAATATATGATTATTCTATAGCCGCTACTACGGTTCACACCAGTGCAAGCATAACGGTGGATGGGACAGATGCTGTGTTGGAGACCACAACAGTATCCGCAACCGGGGACGTGGGCGAAAACATCCATAGATTTCATGTTGTGGCGCCAGACAACGATACCACTATTGACTATGAAGTCTCTGTATACCGATTGCCGGAACTCTCTGGCATCGCTTTGGACTATGGCAGTATTACGCCTGCCTTTGAACCTTATTTAACGGCCTATTCCACCTATGTTCCCAGCAGTACAACAACCCTTACCATTACCCCTGCCACTATCGGAGTCTATTCTTCAGGAACTTACTCCGTTAATGGGGTCTCTTTGGATGATAGCGGTGTTGCTTCGGTGCCATTACATATTGGGGATAACACCATCACCATCGGAGCTATTTCTTCCGACGGAAAAGCCATCCGAACTTACACCCTAACGGTGGACCGATTAGAACCCATTACCGGTATGCAAATGGGAAAATGGCCTGTTTGGAGTAGCGGGGAAGACTATGATCCACAGGTAGATATCTACCAGGAAGAAGCCACCTTGTTTTACGACTTGCCGGAAGATATGTGGGTGACAGTGAACGGGACTTTAATGGCAGAAGGGGAATTCTATACCTCATCTTTTGTGGAAGGTGTCAACCGTCCTATCCGAATGGAGTTCTTTTCTCCACTATGTTCTGAACCGGCAATTTATGAACTCACTGTCATAAGACAGCCTATACTCACCGAGTTGAAAATTAACAACCATCAGATCCTCCTTTCCCCCGAAGACCCGAATTCCTGGCCCTCTGTTCCTAGCACTTCCACCAGTGCGATCATCGAGGTCAGCGTAAACAGCGGCACCACCATTCGTGCCGAAGGAAATTATACTTTCACACCCATAACCACTTACACAAACGCATACAAGTGGCGAATAGATAATCTTCATATGGGCTACAATTATATCTATTTGGAGATGCTTTCTCCGGATGGTCGAGCCTCTAGGACCCATATGATTTACCTACAAAGGCTATCGGCATTAGACAATCTCACCATAAGCTCTGATACCCAACCCAATATTCCGTTGACTCCAAACTTTCAGTCCCATATCTATGAATATTCCGTACAAGTGCCCTCTATCGTCGATACCGTTTCTTTAACGGGGACTGTCCCATCGGAACCGGCTATCCATCTTACGATTAACGATGTGCCTTGTGTCAGCGAAGTTCCCACAAGTCCCATTGACCTTTCTTACGGCAACAATTATATTTACCTGGAGCTTCTTCTAGACTGGGACTATACACGTACTGATTACATGGTGAACGTTATCCGGGAGGAGCCTACTGCCATCACTATATCCGATTCAACTCCCGGCGTCTCCAGTCGCAATCCCGCCACAAACACCACCTATACCGCCGATACCACAGGAACCGGCAAAGTCCCGGTTACTATGGACGAAAGCACCGGTGTGGCATCTGTGAATCTAAGTCGATTGGCAACAAGCTTAAAGGATGGGCAAAATATTATCGTGAACGTGCCGGCTCTTACAGAGGCACAAGGCTATACGGCCACCATCCCCTCCTCTTCGTTAAGCGATGCCTTGGGTGGATCCATTACCATGAATACTCAACTGGGAAGCCTCACTCTTCCCGGTAACATGCTTTCGGACGGAGATCCTACAGGTACTGTCGGTGTTTCCGTTCAGGGCGGAAATAAAGAGAGTTTGCCCGATGCCGTTAGAACGGCGATCGGAGACCGACCTCTGATTCAACTAACCCTGTCTGTCGATGGAAACCCTGTGTCATGGAACAACCCCGAGGCTCCTGTCACCGTCCGCGTTCCCTATACTCCCACGGAAGAAGAACAGAACCATCCAGAGAACATCGTCATATGGTACATTGATGGAAAAGGTAACCCCGTCTGCGTTCCCAACGGCCGATACAACAAGGACACGGGAATGGTTACCTTTGATACGACTCACTTTAGCCATTATGCGGTATTATATCACTCACTCTCTTTTCTAGATGTGCCGGAAACCGCATGGTATGCCCCCGCCGTATCCTTCTTATCCGCCCGGGAGATTACCACAGGAACCAGTGAAACTCTCTTCAGCCCTCTGATGAAGTTGACGAGAGGACAATTTCTGGTCTTATTGATGAAGGCCTATGAAATCCCCCCCGACAATAATTCCACTATAAATTTTGCAGATGCCGGCGACACCTACTATACCGGCTATCTAGCCGCTGCCAAGGAGATGGGAATTGCCCGGGGAATCGGCAACAATCAGTTTGCACCCACACGAGAAATCAGTCGTCAAGAAATGTTTACACTACTCTTTAATACCTTGGAGGGATTGAACAAGCTACCGAAATTTACCTCCCCCCAGATACTAGAAGATTATATGGACCATGAAGACATTCTCCCCTGGGCCCGAGAACCCATGAGTCAATTGGTGAAGGCTGGAATTATCAAAGGCAGTAACCACACTTTAACGCCCTTACATTCCACTACCCGTGCTGAAATGGCTCAGGTACTGAAGAACTTACTATGGGAATAATTTGCGAATCAAAGTCTACTCTTTGAGCTCTAGTACGGGAGACCTCTTGGTAATGCAGCAGCTATCTACATTCCGTCCGCCAGAAGATCAAGCTCCGCCCGTATCTCTTCAGCCCTTCTTGATTGCAGATTACAATGGCGGAAATCACTTTCTTCCGGATCCGGAAAGAATTCCCCGGTGGGTTCTTGAAGTATAGCACTTTCCAGCTGAGTTTTCAGCTCTTGGTCCGATGTACTAAGATACAACGCAAACAAGTGGGGCGTAGCCGCATCCGACAACTGCCCCAGGGATTCCACATCCAAAGAAGCCAATCGCCCTTCCTGATACCACTCGATGTTTTTCTTGGCAATCATGCCGTCAATATTGGCATAGCACAAAATAAATATACTCAGTGCCAGTGTAATCACCGCCCATTTTGTGCCGTTAAATCGCCGCACTTGCCGAATGGCAATCAAGACAAATATGACCACCAATACCATCATAAACCAGGTGGTGGTGACCCGAAGTTGGGTGAGACCATAGTACTGGATATACAGCATCATTTTGCTAAAGGCCGTGGCAATCAATAGCAGGGTAAAAACACACAGCGAAAGAGTTTCCCATAGCAATACTTTTGAAGTTTTATCATCGGAGCCCTTCTTTTGAATCAAAATATGGGCGATTCCGATAATGGCCAAGTTCAATGCCGCCACAACGCATAGCTCAAAAAACCCTCGCCTTGCGTATTCTGCATAGGTCATCGTCTCCGGCAAAGCATTCCCAAATGCCGAAAAGAAATAAGAAGTCTGAGACAGAAAATACACCAGAAACAAACCATTCAATACTGCCAAACCGGAGTAGATTGCCATCTTAGGCGCAAACCCCAGAGTTTCGCCCAGTTTCAAAAAAGAAGTCTGGGTAATGTGCCCCGTATTGACACCGTGTCGATTTCCGTACAGAAGGCCAAACAAATAACATGCCACCGGAATGCCAAGAAGCACCTGGAGTACGGTCTCTATTACATCTTCCGAAAGAGACCACTGGAACCGATGCAATAGCTGTTCAAATGCGGCATCGGCTTGGGCCAAAAGACTGGCCATGAATATCAACAGTGGTAAAGTCACCAGAACGCCCACCAACCCATGTAGTATGGTGCTCCCTTTTTTCCCACCTTTCAGTCCACCGCGAATTTCCGCAAATCCTCTTCCAAAGTTGTGAAATGGTATGACCATCAACTGGTTGAGTCCGTCTCCCAAAATGGTAATGGATAATTTCGGTTCCAATCGTTTCTCGTTGACCACCGCCACCCAATACACAAAAAGAAGGGTTAAAAACAGGAAGCCAATGGTCTTAACAAATTCATTGTCGAAGATGAAAAACTGAAGCCCGCATACAAGAACGAATGCCAGGTACAGCAAATTTTCTTTGGCCCACAACACTTTATCGTGCTGAAAATACCAGACGGAGATGCCACATAAAGCCAGGGTAAAAATACTCACACCGGCCCCCAAATTTCCCAATGAAATCAAATCCCAATACAGAAACCCCACCATCAATAATAACAACATTAAAATGGGCTCTTTTATATTTGCTTTTATATTTGCTTCCATACCTACTTGTCCTCGTCTTTCACGTATTCTAAAATGTCTCCCGGTTGGCAATCCAAAACCCGGCAAAGCTCTTCCAATGTGGAAAATCGTACCGCCTTGGCCTTGTTATTCTTCAATATGGAAAGGTTGGCCGGAGTGATTCCGATTTCCGTGGCCAAATCACCGGCAGATTTCTTCCGCTTGGCCATAATCACATCCAAATTTACAATAATCGCCATATCTCTCCCTCCTGCTATATAGTCAGGTCATTCTCGCTTTTAAGAATAACCGCTTCTTCAATGACATTTTTCACTACTCTTAGAATCAAACCGATAAATCCCGCGGCAACCACCACCACGAATAATCCTTGGGCAGAAAAAGCGGCCGGCAAAAGAACCAAGGCGGCCAAGAAACAGCACCAGGAAAGACGGCGAAGGTAGCGCACATTCCCTTCCAGAAAAACATGGCTCATCCGAATATTGGTTAACAGTCGATCCAAACTAAATAATGCCACTAATGCCAATACACAGCACACATAGACGGTCCCCAGCAACAACCCGAAACCCTCCGCACCCTTAGAGGTGTATTCCAAATAGGCTTCTACCATCTTAGGTGCCAACACAGCCACTCCTACTACCAATACCATAACGATTCTGGTAAATATCAGAGATAGCAGCACCGATTTTTTTGCATTCCACATTGTTTTTCCCTTTCTTGTTCATGTTTTTCCTGCATATCTTCTTTTTCATCCAAAAGCATATTTCCAACATCTTAGAAACGTTAATTGTAAAATGAAATTCCACACCCAGCAAATCAGTTCACTATGAATAGCGGACAAAGTAGGTAGCCCATTAGGCATGGATTTTCGTACTTCAAATATTTTTCAAAAGACGGGTCAAGAATAACGACTAGTCTTTTTGTTTGACGGATGCTTCTGGCTGTTGATATCCTTATCCTTGCCGGTGGCAGATAAGGAGGACGGCATGACAAAATTTTTAACCTATGAAGACCGCCTTGAGA
>Ga0334899_1002471_pt1 | contig 14617 bp, 9 predicted proteins | sample GraSluR3_MG_FD_207219 | JGI IMG/M metagenome (GOLD analysis project Ga0334899, IMG submission 207219) | Sludge microbial communities from methane-producing bioreactor in Wageningen University, Netherlands - Granular Sludge_8_08-R3 | ecosystem: Engineered > Bioreactor > Anaerobic > Unclassified ... | reverse complement strand
GATGGTGCCCGAGCAGCGCGTCTGCACCTACAAGGTCTGCCGCATGGTGCCCGAGCAGCGCACCTGCACCTACAAGGTGTGCCGCATGGTGCCCGAGCAGCGGGTGAAGACCTGCACCTACAAGGTCTGCCGCATGGTGCCCGAGCAGCGCGTCTGCACCTACAAGGTGTGCCGCATGGTGCCCGAGCAGCGGGTAAGGACCTGCACCTACAAGGTCTGCAAGATGGTGCCCGAGCAGCGCACCTGCACCTACCAGGTGTGCCGCATGGTGCCCGAGCAGCGGGTGAAGACCTGCACCTACAAGGTGTGCAAGATGGTGCCCGAGCAGCGCGTCTGCACCTACAAGGTGTGTCGGATGGTGCCCGAGCAGCGGGTGAAGACTTGCACCTACAAGGTCTGCACGATGGTGCCCGAAGAGCGCACCTGCACCTACAAGGTGTGCAAGATGGTGCCCGAGCAGCGCGTCTGCACCTACCAGGTCTGCAAGATGGTGCCCGAGCAGCGGGTGAAGACCTGCACCTACCGGGTCTGCAAGATGGTGCGCGAACAGCGCGTCAAGCAGGTGCCCTACACGGTGTGCAAGCCGGTCTGCTACGAGAAGACGATCCAGTGCGTCCAGTACGTGCCCAGGAAGGTCGCCTACACGGTGACGCGGTGCGTGCCCAGGGTCGTCTGCACCCAGGTTCCGGTCAAAGTGTGCTGCCCGGTCCCGCGGTGCTGCAAGCCCGCTTGTGAGCCGGCCTGCTGCGAGCCGGTGGCGAACGCTACCCGCGGCTGCTGAGCCCGGCCGAGGGAACGACGAGAATGCCTCTGTTCAGCGTGCTGAAGGGGGCCTGGTCTGAGCAACGGCGGCGGCCCGACTGGAAACGGTCGGGCCGCCGCCCTGTTTTTTTGGGTTCCTCGCCGATCACCGCCGGGTCGGCGCTCCGACCACGGGTCGCGTGGCCGCTCGCAGGGCGTCGGCCTTGGCGGGCGACTGGACCGTGCCGGCCAGGTAATTGTCGATCGTGGCGGTGCTCTGGAGCTTCTCGAAGTACTCGCCCATGGCGATCCGCAGCTTTTTCTCGCGGACCTCCTCGTGGATCAGCTCGCGAACCGAGGCGAAGTCGACGTCGATGACCGGCTTGGTGAGCCCCTGGCCGTACAAGATCACCCAGCGATTGGGCCCCACGTCGAGGATGCCCGAGATCTCGCCGGCCTCAAGGCTGAAGGCCGCCTTCTCGAGCTCCGGCTGGCCTCCGTGACGGTGGATGGGAGGCACCTCGCCCCGCAACGCCTGACTTCCGGGATCGAGCGAGTACTGCACGGCCAACTCGCCGAAGAACTCCTCGGTGGGGTTGTCGCGGGCCATCTTCCAGACCTTCTGAGCGCGGCGCAGGTCGTCGAGCACGATCGCCAGGCAGCGGGCCCTCGGCCCGTAGTTGGCCTCGTAACCCCGTTTGAGATCCTCCTCGGTTACCTCGACGTGCTGTCCCGCCAGCTTCTGCAAGGCCACGGAAGGCCAGACTGCGTCGTGCCGATAGATGTCGACCGAAACGTTCTGTTCGCCCGTGACCAGCTCGAGCCACCGGTCGACGTCGGGCGAACCGTCCGACTTGAGGGGCAGTTGCCGGGCGGCCGCCCGGGCGATCTCTTGGTCGATCTCCTCGTCGTTTACGGCGATCTTGTGCTGCTTGCACGCCTGCTCGAGCAAGCGACGGCCGATCATCCCTTGCAGAACGTCCTGGCCGTGCCGGTCGAGACACACCTCGGCCACGTCGCGCACGGGAAGCTTCTGCCCGTTGACCAGAGCGGCCACGCCGGGCATCTGCCCGCTCTTGGCCGGATCGTTCATCACGTTGACGACCTGGGCGCGGTCCTGCAACTCGCGGAGGATTTCGTGGGCCACGCGACGGCTCTTCTCGTCGCGGATGACCTCGATCATCCGCATCTTGACCTGCTCGAGCGAGACCCTCGCGGCCGGCTGAAGCCCCTCGCGCTTGAGAATCACGTACTGGTCGGCGACCGAGATGACCTGCGAGATCTCGCCGTCCTCGAGCGCGAAGGCGGCCTCTTCGATCGCCCGGTGCCCGCTGTGACGGCGGATCGGCTGCACAAGCCCTTCGAGGCTCGCGCTGGAGCCGTCGACCGACTTCTCTCGGGCCAGCTTGCCGAACTGCTCCGGCGCGGCTGCCGCGGCCGCCCGCACCTGCTCGGCGCTCTTGCGGTCGTTCAACACGATCATCCGCGCCTTGACCGCCTCGCCGTACTGGCGCTCGAACTGTTCGCGGAGCTCTTGCGGGGTGACCTCGAGCCGCGACCCGGCCAGGGCCCGCATGGCCAGGATTTGCCAGATCATTTCGGAATACTGTTTCGGGCTGACCCCCCGTTCCTCTTTGAGCATGTTCAGCCAATGCTCGACGGGCAGGCTGAACCCGCGGGCGAGGCGCTCGATCTCGGCGTTCACGTCGGCTTGCGTGATGTTGATCTTCTGCCGCTTGCACTCTTCGACGATCAGGTGCCGGTTCACGAGATCCTGGAGCGTTGCCTCTCCGTAGTGCTTCAAGCACTCCTGGGCCAACTCGTTGCGCGTGATCTCCTCGCCGTTGACCGAGGCGACCACCGAAATCGAGGCACCCGACTCGACCGCGGCCGGCGCCGCTGGTTGCGAGGCGGCGGGGGCCGTCCGCGCCGCAACGGGCGTGACGGCCGATCGGGCCGGCGCCGGGGCCGGACGGCGGACCGGCTCGGCACTGGCCGATTCGTTCAACGCGTAATGACGCACGATCAGACAGAACGCCACGATACATGCGCCTCCAAAGAGCATTCCGGCCGCCGCGGGCACGCGACGCGGTCGCGCACTCGACGGCCGAGGGGGCTGCTGGGTCATCGCGGTTCCTCCATAAACCGTTTCGGGACTGTTCGTTGCGCGCAATTCCTCCTCCCGCGCAGCATTACGGGCGGGAGTATAGGACTTCGCTCGCCGCGAGGTCAAGAGCGATTCCCGCGGCCGCCACCCCCCCAACCGCGAGATCTCGACAAGTGCGACCCTTCGACGGTCCGAACGGCGCGTCGTCAGACCGGGACGATTCGGTCTTGGTCCCTCTACGGGAGGGTGTCGACCGGCTCCCAACCTCGATCTGCGAGAGATTCCGGGGTGAAGGATCGCGATCGGTTCCGTGTGTTGACGGCGTCGAATTCCCGTGTCGATGCTTGCCGACACCCAATTCTTGCCCGCTACACCGGCGCCTTCACTCGTCATTCGGCGGCGCCGCCAAGCGGCTCTTGCCACTGTCCGACCCGATAGGGCTTGAGCACCTCGTCGCGGTCGTATCGCCTGGCGGCCTCGACCGTGAAGAACTTGCGCAACTCGTCGAAGGGCGTGCGGTGCGAGAGGATCCACACGGCCCCGTCGGCAAAGACCACGTGAAAACCGTAGGCGCGGCAGCCCGAGATGCCGCGGCCGTCGGCCCGATCGATCGTTGGAGGCATGGTTCGCAGGTCGAGGTCGCCCGGCGCCCGCCAGGGGATGCCCGACCGGCGGACCTCGACCAGCAGGATCGTGTCGTCGTCGACGTCGTGAAGCGACCGCGGCAGTTCGCGCGCGCCGTCGCCAAAGGCCGTGCCCGGCCCCGTGATGGCCACGACGTTCGTCTGGTCCGACGCCCAACTCTCGTCGTCGAAAGAATACACGCCCGTGCCCCATGCGGCGCTCTGCTGCGACGGGTCGTTCCACGGCTTGTCGTAGGCGAGGTCGGCGTCGTGGTCGATCCCGAAATACAACGACAAGAGGTTCAGACGCCAACTGTACAGGGGCTCGGCTTCGGGATCGTGGCCACTGGGCACGAGGTCGCTGCCGCTGCCCGCGCGCCGCACCGGATGGGGAAGCAGGCCCGTCTTGGCGTGGTAATGGTGCAAGGCCTGGGCGATTCCGGCAAACTGATGGTTCAGTCCGACACAGCGCGCCCTTTCGACCGTGTCGAGCAGGGCTCGCAGGCCCCCCAAGACGAGCGCGACGAGCACGAACGCGCCCAGAAGTCGGCGGATCGAGAACTGCCGGTTGCGGGGATCGGCGTCGAAGGCCTCCCACTGCGCCCGTCGGCGCCGTTGATGCCACCGGGCGCCCCAGACGCTTCCCGCCGCGCCGAGGGCGCCCAACAGGCCTGCGCCCAACCAGGCCGAGACAATACTCCCCGAAGCGGCCATTGAGCCGGTAACAAGGAGGCCCGGCAGCACAATCACCAGACCCGACAATGCGCCGACCGCGCCGGCCAGGAGCAAGCGGTATCGCCACAGGCGCAGAAGCCACGCCGTCGACGCGATCAGAAGCACGGCGGGAATCGCAACGAAACCGGCCGTCAGAAAGCCCCAGATCGGTGCGATGAACAGCAGCACGACTCCGTGGGGCGATCCGCTGGACATGGCCACGAACGTCCCCACCACCCCCAGCAGCAACCCGAGCACCCCGCCGGCCAGGGCCGTCCCCAGCCACACGTTGGCCCAGAATCCGCACCCGAGCGGGATGTCGCCCGGCTTCGGATGCGCCGTCGCCGGCTGCTCGAGCGGAGCGGCGGGCGAAACCCGATCGCCGGCCGCGCTCGGATCGTGGTCATCGGTCGACATGGTGATGCTCGGCGAAAACCTTGCGGGCGGCACTCATACTACGCAGTGGACGTATTCCTGCAAGACAGGATCGCGAAGAAGCGAAAGGGCGAAAACGCGAAAGAAGACATCCTTCCTTGGGGCCCTGAAAGTTGCGAATGGCACAGTCCTTCCCGCCCCCTTCCCGTTTTCGCGTTTTCGCTCTTTCGCGCTTTCCGTCCCGTGTGCTGAGGCGGCGGGATACCCGCCCCATTATATCGCGGCTGACGCGGGCAGCACGAGGCCGGCGCTTCTTCCCCCGACTTGCCCCACTGTCTCTTTCCGTTTTCCCCCTTTCCCCTTTTCCCTTTCCCCCTTGCCCGGGCGCTTGCAACCTTCGAGCGGCCCGGCTATCGTGACGGCAATCACCCTGCCGCTGCCGAGAGAAATTGCCATGCCTGCCCAACCCAAGCCGGCCAAGTCTGCCCCGAAGCAGGAGACGGTCGATCGGCCCCTCGACCCGTCGATCCTTACCGAATTGGGGGCGCTCGACGACTCGCCCTTGCCCTCGGGCGCGTTCGAGTCGGCGGGCGCTTGGACGCACCGGTACCGCATCTGGACCTGCTACGGCCACCGCGACCGCGGCAACCGCGACCAGGGGGCGCTGACGCTGCGCCGATCGCGCACGCCCGACGCCGACTTCTTCGACTTGGGCGTCGAACAGACCGTGCAGATGGATCCGCGCAAGTCGTTCGACGCGCACCGCGTGGCCGCCGGTATCCGCTGCCGCTACGACCGGCTGGCCTCGCCGGTTTCGTGGAGCTTTTCGAGTCGCTTCACCCAGGGGGCCGATGCCCTGCCCGCGCCCGAGCTCGACCATGCCGAGCAAGCCCGGGTCGTTGGGAACCAAATCGACGTGCGGATCGGCGACGGGCGGTTCGAGCGCGAGGCGTCGGACCGGTTCACCGCCGATTGGTGCCTGTTCGAGGCGGTCCAGCGGCTCCCGTTCGGCACCGGCGACGTGCTCGCGTTCGATCTGCTCGAGGGCCTGACCGCGTGGAAACCGGGCCAGCGCCTCTCGTATCGCGGCAAGTGGACGGTGCCCTGGGGCGGCCAGTCGGCGCGGCTCCACTGCTTCGGGCAGTTGGGCATGGGCGTGTGGCCCTACGAGTACTGGCTTGATGAAGAGCATCGGCTCTTGCTGGCCGTGACGGGCTGCCGCGTCTACATCCGGCAAGACGCCGAAGGAGGTGCGAAGTGAGCGACTCGAAACAAAACAGCGACCACCGCGCCGGCCTGACGCGGCGCGACGCGCTCAGGATCGGGGCCGCCACCACGGCCGCGCTGGCTGCCGGCGCGGGCTTCGGTCCGAAGCGTGCCTCCGCCCAGGTGAAGGTCCCGGCGGTTGGAAAGAAAACCCCGCCCAACGTGCTCCTGATCGTCACCGACCAGCAGCACGCCGACACGCTTGGCTCGGGCGGATGCGCGCACGTCGCCACGCCCGGCCAGGATCATCTGGCCGCGCGCGGCGTGCGCTTCCCGCGGTGTTACAGCACGAACCCCATCTGCTCGCCGGCCCGAAGCTCGATTTTCACGGGGCGCATGGCTAGCGAGACGGGCGTGTTCGAGAACGGGCGCCCCATCCACCCCTCGGTGCCCAACCTCGGCCAGTGGCTTTCGGAGCAGGCCGGGTACGAGACGGTGTACACCGGCAAGTGGCACCTGCCGGGCACCCGGACCAAACAGATCCCCGGCTTTCGCGTGCCCGTCACGGGCATCAGCGGCCAGGGGAATCTCTGCGACACGAGCGTGTCGCTGGGTTGCGAGGGTTTCTTGCGGAACCGCGGGTCCGATCGGCCGTTCCTACTGGTGGCCTCGTTCCTCCAGCCCCACGATATCTGCCAGTGGCTGCGGATCAACCTCCGCGACGGCGAGCTTCGCTACCCCGAGTTGCTCGACGCGCTGCCGCCGCTGCCGGGCAACTTCGACCCGGGCCCCGACGAGGCCGAGGTGCTGCGCCAGATGCGGCGCCAGAACGAGCCGGGTGCCGGCCGGTGGTCGCAGCGGCACTGGCAATACTACCTCTGGAGCTACTACCGCATGATCGAGCAGCTCGACGCCGAGATCGCCCGGGTGCATCGGGCGCTCGAGGAGTCGGGCCAGGCCGAAAACACCCTGGTGATGCTCGTCTCGGACCACGGCGAGGGGCTGGCCAGGCACGCGATGGTGCGCAAGAACTTTCTCTACGACGAGTCGGCCCGGGTGCCCTTTCTCGTGTCGTTCGCGGGCCGGGCCGCCGAGGGCCCGGTTTGCAGCGAGCCCGTGTCGCAGTTGGACATGGTGTCGACGATTTGCGACTACGCGGGCATCGACGCCCCGCCGCTGGCCCGCGGCCGAAGCCTGCGCCCCGTGTTGGAGCAGAGCGGCACGCTCGATCGCGAGTTCGTGGTCGCCGAACTCAGCCACGACCATTTCGCCCGGATGGTCCGCACCGAGCGATTCAAGTACATCCGGTACGCGGGCGAGCCCGTCGAGCAGCTCTTCGACATGCGGGCCGACCCCGGCGAGACGACGAACCTGGCACGTGATGCCCGATTCGCCGCCGACCTGGCGGCCCATCGCCGGATGCTCGACCGGTGGGAGCGCGGGCTTGCGTTGGCCCCCGACCTGCCGGAAGATCGAGTCTGGCGGGCCGGCGCGTGAGGCGCGCGCCCGGTGCCGTCGGCAATCCACGCGACAAACGGCGCGCTTCAAATCCGTCCAGGAGCTACGTCATGAAACGCCGCGTTGCTTATCTGCTGTTGTTGCTGGTTGTGCCCGCGGGGCGGAGTTCGTGGGGGACCGAGGAGAGAACCTCGGAGAACGACCCCCAACGCAAGCGGGCCCTGGAGAGGTTTCCGGAGGCCGACGCGAATCGCGACGGGGTCCTCACGCGTTCCGAGGCCCAGGCGTACCGGCGCAAGCGTCAAGCCGGGCTCGAAAAGCGCCAGGCGCAAGGCGCGGCCAGGCCGGCGCCGACGCACGCCGACGTCAAGTACGGGCCGCATGAGCGGAACGTGCTCGATTTCTGGCAGGCCGAGTCCGAGGAGCCCACGCCCCTGGTCGTGTACATCCACGGCGGGGGATTCGTGGGCGGCGACAAGCGGAGCATCAGTCCCGAGGTGCTCAGGTCGTGTCTCGAATCGGGAATCTCCGTGGCGGCCATTCACTACCGGTTCGTCACGACCGATCCGTTTCCCGCGCCGCAGCGCGACGGCGCCCGGGCCATCCAGTTCCTGCGATCCAAGGCCAGCGCGTGGAACCTGGATGCCACGCGGATCGCCGCGTTCGGCGGTTCGGCCGGGGCGGGCATCTCGCTGTGGCTGGCGTTCCACGACGACCTGGCCGATCCGGCCGCCGACGATCCCGTGGCGCGCCGGTCGAGCCGGCTTGTCGCCGCCGGGTCGTTCGGCGGGCAAAGCAGCTACGATCCCCACGTGATTCGCGCGTGGATCGGCGGCCGGGCGCACGAACATCCGTCGATCTACAAGTGCTACGGCGTCGACGCGCTCGACGCGCTCGACGACCCCAAGCTCCAGCCGCTTTACGACGAGGTCTCGGCGATCAAGCACCTTACGGCCGACGATCCGCCCGTGTTCATGTTCTACAACGAGCCCTACGGGCCGCTGCCCGACGATGCGCGGCCGGGGCAAGGCATCCATCACCCGACCTTCGGGCTGAAGCTCCGCGAGGCGATGGAAGCCCTCGGCATCGAGGCCGTCTACCACCATAGCAGCGAATTCCGGGGCAGCGCGCACCTGGCGATGCTCGATTTCTTCCGCAAGCAGTTCGGCGCGAAGTAGCGGCCGTTCGACGCGTCGAGAAGGCAGACCATTTCTTCAGGAGGTGCTCGATATGATCCGTCGCACGGGAATGGGCAAAATGCTGATCGCAATCGCCGCGATGGCCGGAACCGTCGCGATCGCCCCGGCGGCCGAGCCGTCGCAGACCGAGTGGAAGGCGGGGACCGCGTCGCTGGTCATCACGCCCGAGGAGCCGATGTGGATGGCCGGCTACGCCGCCCGCGACAAGCCCTCGGAGGGCAAGGTGCACGACCTCTACGCGAAGGCGTTGGCCCTGGAAGACGCCAAGGGCACGCGTCTGGTGATCGTCACGCTCGATTTGATCGGCATTCCCCGGGCTCTTCGCGACGGGCTCGAGGGCGAAGCCGGCCGGCGCTTCGCGCTACCGCCCGAGGGCCTGCTGTTGAACGCCTCGCACACCCATTGCGGGCCCGAATTGCGGATGTCGAAGGCATCGCTGTACGACATTCCGCCCGAGCGCGTCGAGCAGACCGGCGCGTACTGCGAAGGGCTCAAGGAGAAGCTGCTCGGCCTGGTCGGCGAGGCCCTCGAAAACCTCGAGCCGGCGGCGCTGGGTTACACGCACGCGCGGGCGGGCTTCGCCATGAACCGGCGCCTGCCCACGGAACGCGGTTTCCAGAACCGGCCCTATCCGGACGGGCCGGTCGATCACGACGTGCCGGTTTTGCGGGTCGACGGACCCGACGGCGGGCTCCGGGCCGTCGTGTTCGGTTATGCCTGCCATTCGACGACGCTCGGTTTCTACCAGTTCTGCGGCGACTATCCGGGCTTTGCCCAGCGCTTCGTCGAAGAGGCCCATCCCGGCGCGACCGCCCTGTTCATGGCGGGTTGCGGGGGCGATCAGAATCCGCAGCCTCGAGGGACGCTCGAGCTGGCCGAACAGCACGGCCGGGCCCTGGCCAACGGCGTCGAGGCGGCCTTGAGCGCCGCGAGCCGGACGATTCGCGGGCCCCTGAACCCAGCCTTGGAGGAGGTGACCCTCGAGTTCGCCGAGCCGCCCAGCCGCGAGACGCTCGAACAACAGGCGCAGTCGACGAACAAGTACGAGAAGCGCCATGCCGAGGTGCTGCTCGACGAGCTGGCGCAAGACGGCAAGATCCGCACGACCTATCCCCTGCCGGTTCACGTGGTGCGGTTCGGGAACGATTTGAATCTGGTGGCGCTGGCCGGCGAAGTGGTGGTCGATTATTCGCTGCGGCTGAAGGCCGAGCTGGGCGAGGGCCCCGTGTGGGTGGCCGGCTACTCGAACGACGTGTTCGGTTACCTGCCGTCGCTTCGGGTGTTGCGGGAGGGCGGCTACGAAGGAGGCGACGCCATGCGCTACGGCACCTTGCCCGGCCCCTTTGCCCCGACGGTCGAAGACCTCGTCGTCGGCAAGGTCAAGGAACTGTTCGAGCGCACGCGCCTGCCCGAGGCCGCGGGCGACGCCCCGTAGCGTCGCGGAGTGTAACCTCCGCACGCCGCGCGATTCTCTTGGGCACGTTTCCAACGTGCTTTCGGGTTGTCGGCACGTGGGAAACGTGCCCCACGGTGCGGAATACCGGGGCAAGCCGATCGTGTGCCGTCCCGGGGGCTGCTTCATTTGTCCGCCGGGCGGCGCCCGCGGACCAGAACCTGGCCGGCAATGAGCCAGACTCCCAGGAACGCCAGGCTCACGACGGCGTGAAGCATCTCCATCGACATGGTTCGCGCTTTCAGAATTGGGGGGGACAGCGCCGGATCGCTCGATTCTTGGGGCCCTAGGCAATCTCATCGACCGCCGGGGCGGCTGGGCTGGAGCGGGCCGCTTGGCGACGGGCCAGAGCGGTTAACCCGCCGGCGGAGCGGGATCGCCAGACTTTGCGCCACCGATCTTACCGGGCGTCGCCCCACCGCCCTCCCCGAGCAGAAAAAACGCATAAAGTGTCCAAAAGACTACTTGAACAAATGTACACTTTCTGCTAGAGTGGCGTCGGGTGACGGGCCGACGGCAGGTTGGATGGCTTGCCACGCGGCCGACGCGGGCCGGGCCCCATGGCCCCGGCCTCGACTATTCCGAGCGCGTCGTCCGTCGCCCTTCCCGCCAAGGCGGGAGCATCGAAGGTTGGGCGCGTGGCGAGCCCCAAATCGGGGAGATCGAGGACGCAGCCATGGCAAGCCGAGAACGCGACGAATGGGATCGCGGCTTCCGGGGGCAGGGTGAGGCCGGAACCGCGGCCGCCGGCGAGGTGGACGACGACGAGTGGGACGAGCCCAACCCGGTCGCGCTTCGCGACGACCTTTGGGACGTGTTCAAGTTGGACGACGAGCCCGGGGAGCTCGAGCCCGAATACGGCGACTTCTGGCCCGAGCTCGACGACGGGGAGTCGACGTAATGCTCGCCTCGGGAACCGTCGACGAGATCCGGCGCCTGCTGGGGCAGGGCGAGTTGTCGCAGCGCGCGATTGCCCGGGTGGTGGGCGTGAGCCGGGGCACGGTCAACGCAATCGCCTGCGGGAGGCGCCCCGAGCGCGCGGCCGACCCTCCTTTGCCGGACGACCAATGGCCCCCGCTCGAAGGCCCGGCCGTCCGGTGCCCCACGTGCGGCGGCATGGTGCGCATGCCCTGTTTGGCCTGCCGCGTGCGCAGGTTGCGGGGCTGGTGATTCGGCGTCGCGCGCGGGCGGCACGCTGCGCCGTCAGTCGATGGGATCGCCGGCGTGCGCCGCCGATGGCAGAACCGCTGCGCCGGCCACCCTTGCGTTGGCGTAGCGCGAATAGGCCAGAAGATCGTTGACCAGCTCTTGCACGCGCGTGGCTCCGCCGACGACGTAGGGAACCAGGTCGTCGACGTCGCCGGAAAGACATTGCTCGATCCGGGCGGCCTGCGCGCCCAGTTCGCGGGCCGTCTCGGCCAGCCGCTCTTGCGAGCGATAGGGATCGCCGTCGCCGGGACGCGGGGGAACCTCGTCGGATTCGAGCAGCCCCCGGCTTACCACGAGATTGCGGAACCACCGAAGCAGGGTCCCCCGGCTGATGGTGCCCGTGGGCCGCCCGTCGCGGATGATCACGACGCGCCGGAGCGAAACCCGGCAGAGGAACTCGTAGATCGTGCGGATCGGCGTCTGTTCGTCATAGCAGATCACGTCGGGTTTCATCACCTCGCGGACCGGACGCTGCCAGGATTCCAGCGACACCAGGGCGGCCATGAGATCCTTCTCGGAGAGGATGCCGACCAGCTTCCCGCCGCCGTCGACCACGGGCGTGGAGTTGATTCTCGAGCGGAGGAAGAACTCGGCGGCCTGCCCCACCGTTTCGTTTTGCCGGAGACAGGCCACGGTGGGGATCATCACGTCGATGGCACGGATTCCCCGAAAGAGGTCTCCGTACTGCCCGCAATCGACCGGATCGGCGCTTGCCGCCAGACTGAGCGACTCGAAGCGGCGCACCCGATCGCGGCCCGACTGCTTGGCGCACATCAGGGCCTGGTCGGCATGGTCGACGAGCTCCTCGGGCGTCCGGGTGTCGTCCTGCTTCTGGGCGACGCCGAAGCTGGCGGTCACGCGAACCCGATCGCCCGGCACGGAGATGCTCGTCGAGGCGAGGCGCCGGCGAAACCGTTCGGCCCACGCGGCGGCCCCGCGCTCGCTCGTCGCGGGGAGCATCACGCAGAACTCCTCGCCGCCGTGCCGGCAGACCGCGTCGGTCGTGCGGCACGCCTCGGTCAGGAGCCCCGCAACCGTTTTGAGCACGGTGTCGCCGGCGGGATGGCCGTAGAGGTCGTTGATCCGCTTGAAGAAATCGACGTCGATCATGACGCACGACAACGGCATCGCGTGCCGCTGGGCGCGTTTCCATTCGCCGGCGAGCGCCTCGTAGAAGGTCCGCCGTGTCCAGAGCCCCGTGAGCGCGTCGGTTCGGGCCATCCGGCTCAGGCGCCGCTCGAGCTCGAGCACGCGCGACCCCGATCGCATCCGGGCCAGAAGCTCTTCCTGGCGGACGGGCTTGGCGAGAAAGTCGTCGGCTCCGACCTCCAGGCCGGCCACCATTTCGTCGGGCCCCGACCGGACGGTCAGGAAGACGACGTACACATAGTGGGGAAGCGCGAGCTTGCGGACTTCCTCGCACAGTCGCAGTCCGTCGACGTGCGGCATCTCCCAGTCGGTGATGAGGAAGTCGGGACATTCGGCCGCGATCGCCGAAAGCGCCTGGCGGCCGTCGTCGGCCTGTTGGACGCGATACCCGGCCTTCTCCAGGTATTTCGCAACGAGGCGTCGCATGGCCGGGTCGTCGTCGACCAGCAGCACGTGGGAGAGGGTCGCGTTGACAGGATCCTTCGTCGTCGGCATGCGCTTCTCATTCGGATGGGAACTCACCCCGTCGTCCATCCACCAACCATAGCTTGCGAAAGAATCCAGGGTGCTTGTTTTCCCTTCCTCGTGGGGGCACAATAAGCCAGGAGTAGTCATTCGCCCGGCCACCCAACCGCGACGACCGGCACGACCCGCACGACGAAAGTCGTTTGCTGGTATCCACCCGGCGGAGTCGTTTGTTTCCGCTCGTCCGATCCGACTTTGTGGTTTTCGCGAGTCGAAGATCGCCTCGCCGGCGTCGAATACCCCGGTAGATCGGGGACCCTGTTAAGCATTGGCGTTTGCCGGTAAACTTCTACTCGTTCGGAGGGAGGACGTGTCGTCCCCAGCCGCGGTCTCGGCTGGCCGGCCGAAGATGGCGGTTCGTTGGTTCCATTTTGCTGCAAAGGAGAGCGAATCGTGAGAAAGACCCTGCTGTCAGCCCTGGCCCTGGCACTCTTGCTGACCCCGTCGCCGTTCGGGCGAGTCGGGGCCCAGGAGAGCGCATTGAAACCCGTATTGACGGTGTCGCTCTCCGGCGTCGACGCGATCAAGAAGGACTTGGGCACCGTCGCCGACGCGAGCGAGATGAGCGAACTGGCCATGGTCCTGGATCAGGTACCTCTTCAGGGGCTCGACGCATCCAAACCCTGGGGGGTAGTGGTTCAGACCGACGGTTCCACGTTCCCGGTGATGGCCTTTGTGCCCGTCACGAGCCTCGAACAACTGGTGGGGCTCGTCGAAGCCATGTCGCAGGGCCAGGCCGACCTGCCCGACCCCGACGCCGACGGCGTTTACGAGATTTCGGGGCCCATGGAGCGGAGCGTGTTTCTTCAGCAGAAGGGCAACTGGGCCTTCTTGACCGATTCGCGCGAAGCGTTGGACACGGCGCCGGCCGATCCCATTCCCCTGCTGGGCGGATTGCAGGAGTCGTACGCGTTGGCCATCCGCTTGGTGGTCAAGAACATCCCGCCTGAAGTCCGCAGCATGCCGATGAGCATGCTCGAGATGGGCATGGCCATGGGCATGCAGAAGATGCCCGACGAGAGCGACGAGCAGTTCGCGATCCGTCAGAAGGCGGCCCGGCGCTCGATGGACCAGTTCAAAAAGCTGCTCAACGAGACCGACTCGCTTCAGATCGGTCTGGCGGTCGACGCGCAATCCAAGGCCGTTCGGCTCGACATCGAGATGACGGCGGTGGAGGGCACGAGCACGGCCGCCGACTACGCGTTGGCTGCCGAGGCGAAGTCGAGTCTGACCGGCTTCTTCCTGCCCGAGGCCGCCCTGACGGCTCTCTGGGCGGGCACGATGTCGGAGACCGACGCGGCCCAGCTCACTGACATGATCGACACGATGGACGCCAAGGCGATGGAGAACCTCGACGAGCAGGAACTCGGCGCCAGCGAAAAGGAGTTGGCCAAAGGCCTGCTCGGCGACCTGATCGACGTGATCCGCCGGACCGTGGCCAGCCGCCGCGTCGACCTGGGATTCTCGGTCGTTGCCGACGCCGACAGCCTCAATCTCGTCGCGGCGGGTTTCGTGGCCGATCCGGCCAAGCTCGAGCGCCTGGCCAAGCAGGTGGCCAATCTCGCGGTCCAGGAGAATGCCGAAGCGGCCGAGGCGATCCAGCTCGACGCCGAGGAGTACCAGGGCGTTCGCCTTCATTTGGTCGAAGTTCCGGCCGAAGCCCTGCCCGGCGACGACGTGCCGGCCATGCTGGTCGGCGACACGGCGACGGCCGTGCTCGGATTCGGCGCCGAGAACGTGTACCTGGCGGCCGGCCCCAAGGCGGTCGAGTTGCTCAAGGCGGCGATCGACGGCTCCCGGGCCGCAACTGCCCAGGCGGTCCTTCCTCTTCGCCTGTCGATGTCGGCCAGCGCGATCG
>Ga0334899_1002468_pt1 | contig 14625 bp, 9 predicted proteins | sample GraSluR3_MG_FD_207219 | JGI IMG/M metagenome (GOLD analysis project Ga0334899, IMG submission 207219) | Sludge microbial communities from methane-producing bioreactor in Wageningen University, Netherlands - Granular Sludge_8_08-R3 | ecosystem: Engineered > Bioreactor > Anaerobic > Unclassified ... | reverse complement strand
GCGTGCCGTGGAGACCGGCACGCCGTCGAAGCTTCTGGACGGCGCCTTGGCGCGCGACGCTTTGATCCTCGCCCACAAGCAGACCCAGTCGATCGTCGCGCGGAAGACCGTCGAGGTTTAGCCGGATGCCGTCGATGGGGCGGCGAGGCCGACGGGGCCGGGCCATGCGCGCGGCATGCCGCCGCTTCGTCGTGCCGCACCGTCGTGGGCGGTGGTTCGACCGACGGGCCGGGGCTTGCGGCGCGCGACGCCATCGGCCGGTCGAACCGCCGGGGCGACGAGGCCGTACTGGGAAGGAAGGGGCCCGGGCGACCGGCGTGTCGCGGGCTTCTCTCCCTTTTTCTCCGGGCGGACTTCGCCGAGCAAGCGCTTCGATCGGCGCCACGCGCGCGATCTGGCCAACGGATTTCGTCGGCGCAAAGCGTTGGGGGGAGTTCGGGGGTTTCGGGTTATGGCGGTTGGCCGCCGGAGATTTTCGGACGGCTTTTTGACCGCCCTCGAAACGTGTTCTATATTGAGCAGAGGGCGGGAAGGCATCCCGCCTTTCCCGCCCGCACAATCTGCCCCATCGCGTCGATCCTCGCAACGATCGCGACCGGAGCCCGCCTTCCGGCCCGTCGCCGGGTCGGAGGAATGCATGGGACGATCGAACCTTGAAGACGCAGCCGACGATGACCCATAGGCCCCACCGAACGCGACCGACCAGGCTTGCCGGCTTCCTGCTGGGCCTGGCTCTGGCAGCTTTCGCGACGCACGACGCCCCCGCCCAATCGTTGCGGTTTCCCTCGGACTACGCCGGTGAGGTGGGCGAACTGCTTCGCCAGGGCCACGAGTTGGAGATCGACCGCCGCTGGGGCGACGCGCTGTCGCACTACGAAGACGCGGTCCGGCGTCATCCGAACGATCGCAGCCTCCAACTGCGGTTTGATCACGCTCGGCTGCACTACGACCTGGCCCGGCGCTATGGCGACCGGAGTTACCGCGACCTGCTGGCCGCGCTCTCGCTCGGCGAAGCGCTCGACGTATACTCCGAGGTGCTGCTGAAGATCCAGGCCCACCACGTCGAGACGCCCAACTGGAAGGCGTTCGTCGAGCACGGCACGAACGCTTTCGAAGCGGCCCTGGCCGAGCCGGCCTTTCTCGAGTACCACGCCGCGAGGCTCGACAGCGCGGCGGTCGACGCCTTTCGCCGCGAGCTGCGCCGGGTGCTCGGGCCCCGGGTGATCCAATCGCGGAGCGACGCGCGAAGTGCGGCGGCCCTGGCCGCCACCCTGGCGCAGAGCCGGCTGGGAATCCCGCCCCACGCCGTCGTGCTCGAGTACGCTTGCGGGGCGAGCAGTTGCCTCGATCCGTACTCGGCCTATCTGACGCCCGACCAACTCCGCGACGTGTACTCGCAGATCGAGGGCAATTTCGTCGGGCTGGGGCTCGAGTTGAAGGCCGACGACGGCGCGCTGTTGATCGTGCGCGTCATTCCGGGAAGCCCGGCCGAGCGAAGCGGCATCGCCGCGCGCGACCGGATCACCCACGTCGACGGCCGCCCCACGCGCGATCTGTCGACCGATGGAGCCGCCAACCTGTTGCAGGGTCCCGAGGGAACGACGGTCGACCTGACGCTCCGTGCGCCGGGTTCCGAGCCGCGCCAAGTCCGCGTGCGGCGCGCGCGGGTGGAAGTGCCCAGCGTCGACGACGTGCGGATCCTTCAGGGCGGGCTCGGCGTGGGCTATCTGAAGATCACGTGCTTTCAGAAGACGACCACGGCCGATCTCGAAGCGGCGCTTTGGAGCCTCCACCGCTCGGGCATGCGGAGCCTGATCGTCGACCTGCGCAACAACCCGGGCGGACTGCTGCTCAGCGCGGTCGAGGCCGCCGACAAGTTCATCGACCGGGGCATCATCGTCTCGACGCGCGGAAGGAGCGCCGAGGAAGACTTCACCTACTCGGCCCACGACGTCGGAACCTGGCGAATGCCCCTGATCGTGATCATCGATCAAGACAGCGCCAGCGCCGCGGAGATCTTTGCCGGCGCGATTCGCGACCATCGGCGCGGAACCATCGTGGGCGTGCGCAGCTATGGAAAGGGCTCGGTCCAGGGCATCTTCCCGCTCGCCGCCACGCGCGCCGGCATCCGGCTTACCACGTCGAAGTTCTACTCTCCCAGCGGGCATCCCTACAACCGAGTCGGCGTCGAGCCCGACATCGAAGTCCGGCGGGTGCTGCGGCCCGTGGACGGCTCGGTCGCCCCGTCGGACCCGCAGGAAGACGATCCCGTGTTGACCGCCGCCCTGCAAGCGGCCCAGCAACTCGGCTCGCCGCGGTAGGGCGCGTGGGCGCCGGGGGATCGCATGGAACGCTACCATGTCCGCATCTCGAACGACGGTCTGGTCTTCCGGGCCGCGCACTTCATCACGTTCGGGGGCGACCTCTGCGAGCGGCTGCACGGGCACGACTACCGCGTGGCCGCCGAGGTCGAGGGGCCGCTCGACGAGAACCATTACGTCGTCGACTTCGTCGCCCTGGGCGAGTCGCTCAAGACGATTCTCGACGACCTCGACCACCGCGTGCTCCTGCCGACCAAGCACCCTCGAATCCGCGTCGAGGCCGGCCAGCGCGAGGTGGAAGTGACGTTCGACGACCGCCGCTGGGTCTTCCCGCGGGCCGACTGCGTGCTGCTGCCGGTGCCGAACACCACGACGGAACTCCTGGGCCGGCATATCGGCCGTCGCCTTCTCGACGACCTCGTCGTCCGGCACGGCAGCCGGCCTTCGGCCGTGCGAATCGAGGTGCACGAAGGGCTCGGCCAATCGGCCGTCTGGGAGTTCCGCGACGAGCCGTAAGCGACCGCCCGGGCGGCAGTTCGCGGCGGCCGCGTTCGCGACGTCGCGCGAGGCATTCCGCCGTCACGGCCCGTCTCCGACTCAAGTTGCGGCCGGGGCGCGACCGATATGGGGCCAGAACCTGATCGGGGCGGATCGCCGTGCGCGATTGCCGGAAAACTGGGCGATTTGGGAAGACATGGCGGGTGCGGATATTCGCAAAGCGGCCGTTCTCTTGATGAGCCTTCCCCAGGAGCAGGCGGCGCAGCTCCTGGGCAAGCTGACCCCGAAGCAAGTCGAGGCCGTCTCGATCGAGATCGCCCGGCTCGGCAACGTCCACCCCGAAGAACAGGAACAGGCGATCCTCGACTTTGCCCACGCGAGCCCCAACGCCTTGACCGGCGGGCAGGGCGGGTTGGACGTGGCCAGAAGCCTCGTCGAGCAGGCGTTGGGCAAGGCGGCCGGCGCCACCCTCGACAACGTGCGCCAGTCGATCGAGGCCCTGCCGTTCGGGTTCCTCCAGAAGGTCGACAGCCAGAACCTGCTCACCTTCATCATCGACGAGCACCCGCAGACCATCGCGGTCATCCTCTCCCACGTGCCGCCCTCGCAGGCCGCCGACATCATCAGCGGATTGCCCGCCGAACGGCAATTGTCGGTGGTTCGCCGCATTGCCACCATGGGCCAAACCAGCCCCGAGATGATCCAGGAGGTCGAGCGCGGGCTCGAGAACCGGATGGCCAGCGTCATGAGCCAGCGCTTCGAGAAGGCCGGCCGCGTCGAAGACGTGGCCGAGATCCTCAACGTGACCGATCGCTCGACTGAGCGGAGCATCCTGGAGAACCTGGCCCAGGAAGATCCCGAGTTGGTCGAGGAGATCCGCCGGCTGATGTTCGTGTTCGAAGACATCGCCAAGTTCTCCGACCGCGACATCCAGACCGTTCTGAAGAACGTCGAAAGCTCGCAGTGGGCCATGGCGCTGAAGGGGGCCAGCGAAGATCTCAGGGAGAAGATCCTCGGCAACATGTCCAAGCGGGCCCGCACCCTGCTCCTCGAAGAGATGGAATATCTGGGCCCGGTGCGCGCGTCGAGCGTCGAACAGGTGCAGCAGCAGATCGTCGACATCATCCGCCGCCTCGAAGACCTGGGCGAGATCACCCTCCACGGCGACGAAGAGGAAGAGCGGTTCATCCAGTAGCCGTGGACCGTATCATTACCTCGTGTGCACGAATCGGGCCGAGGGCCGGCGGAACGCGTTCGAACTGTACCCGTGCAACCTGCGGCAGCGCCTGCCGCGGGTTCGCATCCCCCTGGCCGACGGCGATCGCGACGTGCGCCTCGATCTTCAAGCCGCGCTGGAGCGCGTGTACGAGGCGGGGGCTTATGCCGCCCGGATCGACTACGGCGTCCCATGCCGTCCCCCCCTCGAACCCGACGACGAGCCGTGGGCGAAACCGATCGTGGCCGGCGAGTGATTCGGCCTCGCTTCGCGCCACGCGCGGGCGCCGGTCATGCGCCCGCCGGCCAGTCGCTGCCAGGCGATGAACGACGCGTCGGCGACGCGAACAATCCGTCCCGAAAAACCCTCGCCCCCCCCGGGGCTCGTCGCGCGCAGTGGCCCCTCCGCGTCCGCGGCGGCGTCTGGTAGCATGGGAAGCATGTCCAGCGCAGCCACCCCCATGATGAAACAGTACGACGAGGCCAAGCGGGCCTGCCCCGACGCCCTCCTGCTGTTCCGGATGGGCGACTTCTACGAGATGTTCCGCGACGACGCGAAGATCGCCGCGCGAACGCTCAACCTCGCCCTGACCAGCCGCGACAAGGGGCCCAACGCCGTGCCCATGGCCGGGTTCCCCCACCACCAGTTGGAGACCTACCTGGGCAAGCTGATCGCGGCGGGTTTTCGGGCGGCCGTCTGCGATCAAGTCGAGGATCCCAAAACGGCCAAAGGCCTCGTGCGCCGCGAGATCACCCGCGTCGTCACCCCCGGCACGATCACCGACGAGGGACTGCTCGACCCGCGCCAGAGCAATTACCTGGCCTCGGTGGCGCCGGGCGATCCGGCCGGGCTGGCGTGGGTCGACCTGTCGACCGGACGATTCGTGGCGGCCGGATTCCCGCGGGCCCAACTCGCCGATCAACTCGCCCGAATCGCCCCTTCCGAGTGCCTGGTGGCCGAGACGCGCGAGCCCGTGCCCGGCTCGCCGGCCGAGTCGATGATGATGACGCGCCGCCCCGACTGGGCCTTTTCCGAGGCCGCCGCCCGCGAGGCCCTGGCCAAACACTTCGGCACCGCCGGTCTCGAGGGATTCGGCTTCACCGCCGACGGCCGCGACGGGGCCGCCATCCGCGCCGCCGGGGCCGTGCTCGACTATCTCACCGAAACCCAGAAAAGCTCGCTCGAGCACATCGAACGGCTCCTCCCCTATCGACCCGGCGACGCCCTGGAGATCGACGAGGCCAGCCGGCGCAGCCTCGAAATCACCCGCACGATCCGCGACGGGCGCCGCGAGGGCTCGCTGCTGGCCGTGCTCGACCGCTGCGTCACGGCCATGGGCTCGCGCATGCTGGCCGACTGGTTGGCCAACCCGCTCACCCGCGTCGAGGCGATCGTCCCGCGACACGAGGCGGTCGAGGAGCTGGTTGCCGAGCCCGCCCTGTCGGCCGATTTGCGCGACGTGCTGCGCGGCGTGTACGACGTCGAACGTCTGCTGGCCCGGGTGACGACTGGCCGGGCCACGCCCCGCGACCTGAGTTTTCTCGGCCGGACGCTGCGCTGCCTGCCCGGACTGAAGGCGAAGATGACGGCCCGCAAGAGCCCGCTGCTGAACCGGCTCGAGGCCGCGATCGACCTGTGCCCCGATCTCCGCGGCCGGCTCGACGCGGCCCTGGTCGACGACTGCCCCCTGAACAGCCGCGAGGGCGGTTTCATCCGGGAAAGATACCACGACAAGCTCGATGCGCTCCGCGAACTAACCCGGGGCGGCAAGCAGTGGATCGCCCGCTACCAGACCCAGGAGACCGAGCGGACCGGCATCCCCAACCTCAAGGTCGGGTTCAACAAGGTCTTCGGATACTATCTCGAGGTGACGAACGTCCACCGCGACAAGGTGCCCGACTCGTACATCCGCAAGCAGACGATCAAGAACGCCGAGCGGTACGTCACGCCCGAACTGAAGGAGTACGAGGAGAAGGTCCTCACGGCCGACGAGAAGGCGAAAGAGCTGGAGTACGAGCTGTTCCTGGACCTGCGCGAGGCGGCCGCGACGGCGCGGCAGCGGATGCAGTCGACCGCGGCGGTGCTGGCGCAGATCGACGTGCTCGCCGCCCTGGCCGACCTGGCCCGCCAGCGCAACTACGTTCGCCCCACGATGGTCGACGGGCCCGAGCTGGCGATCGTCGACGGGCGTCATCCCGTGCTCGACGCCATCGAGCCCGAGGGCACCTTCGTGCCCAACGACGCGCACGCCGGGGGCGCCGCGGGCACGATCCTGCTGATCACGGGCCCGAACATGGCGGGCAAAAGCACCTATATCCGCCAGGTGGCCCTGATCGCGCTCATGGCCCAGATCGGCAGCTTCGTGCCCGCGCGCCGGGCCACGATCGGCGTGGCCGACCGCATCTTCGCCCGGGTCGGGGCCAGCGACGAGATCGCCCGGGGGCAAAGCACCTTCATGGTCGAGATGACCGAGACGGCCCGCATCCTCAACACGGCCACGCGGCAGAGCCTCGTGATCCTCGACGAGATCGGCCGGGGGACGAGCACCTACGACGGGATCTCCCTGGCCTGGGCCGTGGTCGAGTACCTGCACGAGCACGTGGGCTGCCGCACGTTCTTCGCCACGCACTACCACGAGCTGACCGACCTCGAGAAGGCGCTGGACGGCGTGAAGAACCTCAACGTGGCGGTGCGCGAGTGGCAGGACGAAGTGGTCTTCCTGCACAAGATCGTCGAGGGCACGGCCGACAAGAGCTACGGCATCCACGTGGCCCGGCTGGCCGGCGTGCCCCGCGAGGTGATCGAGCGATCCAAAGACATCCTCGCCCAGTTGGAGGAAGAGCATCTCGACGCCGAGGGCCGGGCCAAGATCGCCAGGCCGTCCGACAGGCCGCGAGTCCGCGACGTGCAGCTCAGCCTCTTCGGCCCCGCCGACCATCCCGTGCTCGACGACCTTCGCCAACTCGACCTCAACGAGATTACCCCGCTCGACGCCCTCGAGCGGCTCGGGCGGTGGCAGCAGTCGCTGGCCGCCGAGCGGAAAAAGAAGCGGCGGTAGCACGGGTACGACGGGTGCGGCGCAGCCGTCGTCGCGCGCAGGATTTCGAGACCCCTGCCAGGGAGTGGATTTCTCACGGTTTTCTTCCCAACCCCAAAGAATCGGCTCCCAGATACGAATCCACCTTCGGAACCAGGGGAAGGTCTGCCCGTTGCCGGACGGGTAGGCTCGGGTGCCTAGTCCCCTCCCGACGCCGGTTTTTCGGTAACCTGCCGACCGGCAAGCGTGTACTCAAAGACCGGACCGGGGTGCGTCGAGCGGCTCCACAGGCTCCTGGTTCGCGCGATGCGACTCCGCCCGGAATCTCCCGAACCCGACGATCTCGAACGCTCCTGAAGGAGAATGCTTGCGATGAACAAGCCAGCCACCGCTCTGTTCCTGGTGCTTGCGATTGGGGCGGTCCGAAACGCGGCGGCTGCCGAGCCGCTGCCGCCGGCCAGCCAATGGATTCCCCAAGAGGCCGTGATTGCCGTCGAGGTAACCCGCACCAACGACCTGCTGGATCGAGCCTTCGACCCGAAGGTGATCGAAGCCGTCCAGGAGCTTCCCGTCTACCGGCAGCAGGCGTCCACGCCGGGCTTCAAGCAGTTCCTCGGCGTGGTCGACTACCTCGAGGCCCGGCTGCGAGTCGACTGGCCGACGGGCATTCGCAAGCTGGTGGGCGGCGGCGTGACCCTGGCCGTGGTGCCGGGCGAAGGAGCCCTTTTGGTGATCGATGCCGAAGACGGCGAGTTGCTCGAGAAGCTGCACGAAATCGTGCGCACCTTTGCCGAGGCCGAGGCCGCCAACCAGGGACAGCCCGATCGCGTCCGCTCGGCCGAGTACCGCGGGGTGACGGGTTGGACCTTCGGCGGCGACGAGGCCCACGCCATCGTAGGCAACCGGCTTGTCGTCTCGAACAAGGCCGAGTTGCTCAAGCGGGTCGCCGACCTGCGGGCCGACCCGAGCGCGAAGAGCCTGGCCACGCTGCCGGGCTATCAGGCGGCCAGGCAGGCGGCCGGCGCCGATGCATCGGCGGTTGCCTTCGTCAACCTCGAGACGCTCAAGCAGCACCCCTCGGTGCACAAGGTGCTCGAAGGCGGCGGCATGAACCCCCTGGTGTCGTTGCTCTTTGCCGGCGTGACCGAGGCGCTGCGGGCCTCGAACTGGCTGGCCCTGGGCGTGCATGTCGACGAAGGAGCCATCGCGCTGGAAGCGGCCGTCGACGCGGCCTCGGCCGACGCGGGCGCGGCGGCCCGGTTCGCCCTGCCCAAGCAGGCCGGCGAAGGGGCCATGCCCATTCTCGCGGTCCCGCGGAGGATTGCCGAACTCAGCTTGTACCGCGACCTGCACGCCTTCTACGCGGCCAAAGACGAACTCTTTCCGGAAAGGACGTCGGGGCTGATCTTTTTCGAGAACATGATGGGCATCTTCTTCAGCGGGCGCGACCTGACCGAGGAGGTTCTGGCGAAGACCAGACCCGAGGTCCGCTTCGTCGTGGCGAAGCAGGAGTACGATCCGGCGATCGGCACGCCCCGAGTGCAGATCCCGGCCGTTGCCGCCGTCTTTCGCATGCGCGATCCCGAGAAATTCCGCATGGTGGCCGAAGAGGCTTGGCAGAAGGCCCTGGGGCTGATCAACTTCACGCGGGGCCAGCAAGGGCAGCCCGGTCTGATCCTCGACCGGCCGACGCACGGCGACACGAAGTTCACCACGGCGTACTTCTCGTCGGCGGAGATCGACGACCGCACGGCGATCGCCACGCACTTCAACTTCCGGCCCGCCCTGGCGGTCTTCGACGACTACCTGATCCTCAGCTCGACCGAGGGCCTGGCCCGCGACCTGATCGACGCGGTCAAGAGCGAGGCGGCCGCAACGGTCGAGCCCCTGGCCGAGACCCACAGCGTGCTCGAAGTCGACGGGGCGGGGCTGGCCGCGATCCTGGGGGCCAATCGCGACAACCTCGTCCGCCAGAACATGGTCGACGAAGGCCACACCCGAGAGCAGGCCGAGGCGGCGATTGACGCCCTCTTGACGATTGCCCAGCAACTCGACCAACTGACTTTGCGCGTGGGGGCAGGCGAAGGCCGGCCCCAGGCCAACCTGGAGGTCAAGCTGAACCTGCCGTGACTCTCGTGGTGGGCCCCTTGTGGCGTGGCCTCCTGGTAACGTGGGCCCAGCGCAGCGCCGGCCCACCACCGAGGACTCTCGACTTGGGAAAGACTCACCCATGTCTCCCGCTAAAACAGAACGATCATCCGAACGCGCCGCAGTCGATCCCCGATGGGCCTGGTCGGCCTTCGAGCCCGACGCCGAGCGGCCCTGGAACCTGGCCCGGGCCGGCCATCTCTACCGCCGGGCGGCGTTCGGGGCCGGTTGGAGCCGACTCGAACAGGCGCTGGCCGACGGCCCGCGGCGCGCGATCGACCGGTTGCTCCACCCCGACGCCGACGTGGCCGCGTTCGATCGCACGTACGACGATTACGAAATCACCGGCGCCGATTCGGCCGAAGGCTTGCGCGCCTGGTGGCTCAGGCGGATGATCGAAAGCCCCCATCCCCTGGCCGAGAAGATGACGCTCTTCTGGCACGGGCACTTCGCCATCAGCAACCACCGGGTCAACAGCGGGGCCTTGATGCAGCGGCACGTCGCCTTGCTGCGAAGCCACGCTCTGGGACGCTACGACGCCCTTTTGTCGGCCGTCTCGCGCGATCCGGCCACCCTGCTGGGGCTCGACGGCGAAGCGAACCGCAAGTCGATGCCCAACGCCAACTACGCCCGCGGCCTCATGGGATCGTACGCCCTGGGGCTGGGCAATTTCTCGGAGACCGACGTCCGAGAGGCGGCCCGGGCCTTTACCGGCTGGTTCGTGCTGCGCAACGAACTCCGCTTCGTCGCCCGGGAGCACGACGACGGGCCCAAGACCGTTCTGGGCCGGCAGGGCAACTTCGACGGCCAAGACGTCGTCGAAATCATCCTCGAACAGCCGGCCGCGCCGCGACTCGTGGCCCGAAAGCTGTACCGCCGGCTGATCTCCGAGACGGAGGAGCCGGGCGACGCCCTGATCGAGCCCCTGGCCGAGTCGTTTGCCCGCGACTACGACGTGGGCAATCTCGTCGAGACGATCCTCCGTTCGAACCTGTTCTTTTCGCCGTGGGCCTATCGCCGCCGCGTGAAGAGCCCGATCGAGTTCGCCCTGGGCATCGTCAAGGGGCTCGAAGGGCTGGTCCCCACGGCCGCCCTGGGGCAGGATCTGGCCGAGCTGGGCCAGAACCTGCTCCATGCGCCGACCGTGAACGGCTGGATCGGCGCCACCCACTGGATCAACCAAGCCACGACGCTGGGGCGGAGCAACCTGGCCTGGGCGCTGCTCTCGGGCGCGAAGCCCTACGGAGACGGGCTCAACCCGCTCGAAACGGCGCGCAAACACGGCCGAGGCGATGCCGAGGCGGCCCGCCGGTTCCTGGTCGACCTGTTCGTCGACGGCGACCTGCCGGCCGACGCGTTCGACGCGCTGGTTGCGGCCGACGCCCGGGCGGGGAGCCTCGAGCAGCAGCTTCGGCGCTTCGCGCATCGCGTGGTAACCTTGCCCGAGTTCCAACTGAGTTAGGCCCTTGGTCCCGGAGGGACGAAATGGACGGCCGATGCAACGGCCGGGTTTGCCGGAGTCGCCACTCGAATTCTTGACCGCACAGAGAACAACCCATGTCTCCCAGTCGACGTGAATTCCTGAGAAACTCGCTTGGCACCTCGGCCGTGTTTTCGTTCGGGTCGCTGCCGGCGCTGCTCGGCCGGACAACCCAAGCCGGTAATACGCGGTCGGGTGATCCGGGCGACACCGTGCTCGTCGCGCTCGAGCTGAGCGGGGGCAACGACGGTATGAACACCCTGGTTCCTTACGCCGACGACGAGTATTACCGAAAGCGGCCCACGATCGCCGTGCCTGCCGGCAAGCTCCACAAGATCGACGATCGGTTCGGCTTCCATCCGCGCATGACGGGTTTCAAGCGGCTCTACGACGAGGGGCTGCTGGGCGTGGTCCACGGGGTCGGATATCCGGACCCCAGCGGCGATCACCAGGTCTCGCTGCGCAACTGGCAGACGGCCCGGCCCCACGAGTCGCACTGTCAGACCGGATGGCTCGGTCGCGTGGCCGATCGCATGGAAGCGCCCTATCGTGCCGACGTGGCGGCGGTGTTCGTGGGCAAGACGCGGCAGCCTTTCACGCTGAACGCCGAGCGGGCCATCGTACCCAACGTGCGGTCGCTCGAGCGGTGGAAGCTCCCCGTCGACTCGGCGCCTTCGCCCGAGCGCGTCGTCCCCGATTCGGACAACCCCCTGGTGGCGTTCCTGCACGAGAGCATGGCCTCGGCCCGAGCCGCCGGACGGCGCGTCGAAGAGGTCGTTCGGGCCGAGGCGGCCCGTCCCGCGTCGCCCTACCCCGACTTCCAGCTCGCCCAGACGCTTCGCATGGTGGCCCGGCTCATCCGCGCCGACCTGGGCATCCGCGTGTTCGGCACCGAACTGGGCGGCGACGGGTTCGGCGGATTCGACAACCACGCCAATCAGATCGGCAACCACTGCGCTCTGCTCGAGCAGTTGTCCGAGTCGGTGGCCGCCTTCGCCGACGACCTGAAGCGCGACGGCCTGATCGAGCGTGTGGTACTTTACACCTATTCCGAGTTCGGCCGGACCGTGGCCGAGAACGGGCGCCGGGGCACCGACCACGGCTCGGCCGCCCCCGTGTTCCTCGTGGGCGGCAGGCTCGAAGGGGGCCTGGCCGGCGTCCCTCCGAACCTGACCGAACTCGAAGCCGGCGGTCAGAAGCACCACGTCGACTTCCGCCGCGTCTATGCCGCCCTGCTCGACGACTGGCTCGGATTCGACAGCGAGCCGCTCTTGGGCGAGAGGTTCGAGCCTTGGAAGCTCTTTCGGGCGTGAGTCAACCCGTTCGGTTCGCACTCCATCCCGGTTGCGGTACCAGGCAGCGGCCGGTGCCGTCGGATCGGCGAGGGCGGGCGAGACGCCTGCCCCACGCTTTTGCCTCCCTGGACATCGGTTCGCTCAAGCGGTATCAAGAAAGGTCGAGTCGCCGCCCGTCGAAACCGCGCCGAACCGAGGAACGCAATCCATGGCCCGCGAGCCGATCGTCCACCACCTGGCAGCCATCGTGGGCCGAGAGAACGTGCTTGCCTCGGAGGAGGACCGCAGGGCCTATTCCTACGACGGGACTTCCACCTGGCGCCATCTGCCCGACGCGGTCGTGTTTCCCACCTGCACCGAGCACGTCGAGGCGGTGCTCAAGCTGGCCAACGAGCAGGAAATCCCCGTCACCCCGCGGGGAGGAGGCACGAACGTCAGCGGCGGGTCGGTGCCGATCCGGGGCGGGATCGTCCTGGCGATGACCCGGATGAACCAGATTCTCTCGATCGACGCCGCCAATCTTTCGGCCAGGGTGCAGGCCGGCGTCGTGCTCATGGACCTGCAGACCGCGCTTGCCGCCCGCAAGCTCTTCTTCCCGCCCGACCCGCAGAGCTTTCTCGGGGCCACGCTGGGAGGCATCATCGCCGAGAACGCGGGCGGTCCCGTCTGCCTGAAGTACGGCGTCACGAAACAGTACGTCCTCGGCCTGAAGGCCGTGCTGCCCACCGGCCGGACGGTCGACCTCGGCGGCAGCACGGTCAAGAACGTCGTGGGCTACGACCTCGTGTCGCTGATCACCGGCTCCGAGGGCACCCTGGCCGTGGTGACCGAGGCCGTGCTGCGGCTGATTCCCCTGCCGCCGGCGCGCAAGACCATCGTCGCCCTGTTCGACGACCTGCCGACCTCGGGCGCGACCGTCGGCAAGATCCTCGACGCGGGCACGGTTCCCGCCAAGATCGAGCTGCTCGACAACTGGGTCATCAAGAGCATCAACCGGATCACCGGCATGGGCCTGCCCGACGACGCGGCGGCCATGCTCATGTTCGAGTGCGACGGGACCCACGACGTCGTCGAGCACGACTCGCGCACGGTGCTCGACGTGTGCCGGCGGGCCGGCGCCCAGGTCATCGTGGCCGAGGATCCGCAACAGGCGCTGAATTACTGGAAGGCGCGCAGCGCGGGCTTCGCGGCCGTCTTCGGCGCCGCGCCGACCGTTCTGGCCGAAGACGTGACCGTGCCCCGCACGCGCATGGCGGAGTTCATCGGGCGGGTCGTCGACCTCTGCGCGAAGGCCGATTTGCAGGTGACGGTCATCGGCCACGCGGGCGACGGCAACCTGCATCCCAGCGTGATGACCGACGCGAACGATCCGGCCCACTTCGCCCGGGCCCAGCGGGCCGTCGACGCGATTATCGAGGCGGCCGTCGAATTCGGGGGCGTGCTCTCGGGCGAGCACGGGATCGGTCTCGAAAAGCAGAAGTTCATGCGCCGCACCCAGGACCCGATCTTCCTCGACCTCATGCGGAGGATCAAAGAGGTCTTCGATCCCAAGGGGATCCTCAACCCGGGCAAGATCTGGGAAGACGGGAGGGGCTGAGTGGCCGATCGACTCGATAACCTGCGCAGGTTCCGCTCCGACGTCGAGCAGTGCATGAAGTGCGGCTTCTGCGGCTACTTCTGCCCCATCTACCGGGAAGAGCGCGAAGAAAAGGGGCTCGCCCGGGGCAAGGATCAACTGATCCGCTTTGCCCTGGAAGGCGAGCAGGAGCTGAGCAAGGGCTTCTACGAGGCGATCGACAACTGCCTCTTGTGCAAGACCTGCGTGCAATATTGCCCGGCCAAGACGCGGATCGACCACGCGGTGACGGCCGCGCGCGCCGACTACGCGGCCGAAAAGGGCCTGCCGGCGTCGAAGAGCCTCGTGTTCCGCTATCTCCTGCCCAACCGGCGGCTTTTCGGCGCGGCCCTTCGACTGGCGTCGTGGCTCCAGTTTGTTCTGCCCCGGGGCGAAGGCGGCTTCCGGCACCTGCCGCAGTTTCTCTCGGCCCTCGGGGCGGGGCGGGCGATTCCCGAAATCGCCCCGAGGTTCCTGCGGAAGACGCTGCCCGAGCGCAACCCCGCGCCGGGCGAGCCCAAGTGCCGGGTCGGGTTCTTCTCGGGCTGCGCCACGGAATACGTCTTTCCCGACGTGGGGCACAGGATGGTCGACGTGCTCCGCGCCCTCGATTGCGAGGTCGTGTTCGACCGGCGCCAGGGATGCTGCGGCGCGCCGGTCTACTTTTCCGGCGACTTCCGCACCGGTCGGAAGCTCGCCCGGCGCAACGTCGAGGCGTTCGAGGGCTGCGACTACGTGGTCACCGGCTGCGCCACGTGCGGGTCGGCCCTGCGCGACTATCCGACCTATCTGGCCGAGACGCCCGGCGAGAAGCAGCGATTCGAGCAATTCGCCGCCAAGGTCAGGGATTTCAACGAGTTCGTGATCGACGTCGCGGCCGCCGATCTCGGCCGGCTCCGGCTCAAGCCGCGGTTCCAGGGCAAAAAGGTCACGTGGCACGACCCGTGCCACCTGGCGCGGCACCAGGGCGTCAGCGCTCAGCCCCGCGCGATCCTCAAGTCGCTCGACGGGCTCG
>Ga0334899_1002461_pt1 | contig 14682 bp, 11 predicted proteins | sample GraSluR3_MG_FD_207219 | JGI IMG/M metagenome (GOLD analysis project Ga0334899, IMG submission 207219) | Sludge microbial communities from methane-producing bioreactor in Wageningen University, Netherlands - Granular Sludge_8_08-R3 | ecosystem: Engineered > Bioreactor > Anaerobic > Unclassified ... | reverse complement strand
GTCTTACCGTTGAAGCATGCCCTTAAATCTACTCACTTTGTCATCCTCACTTGATCTTGGTCACAATCTGGGCTGGGTCTTGACGAATGACGGGTTACCAATAACCAACAACGGACAACTATTTCTTCTGCTTGCAACTGACAACATGAAACTTGGAACTGTTCTTTCCGGTGGACGGTGGACCTTTGACGGACAACGTTGTCTTCGTCAGCGTACCGCGGAACTTCTAGCGCACAGCATGTGGAGATGTGATGTTGATTTTGATCTCCGGTGTCGCAACTCTGACTTCTTCAGAGAGGAACTTATACTTTTGGTTCGTATTGTATAATTTACCCAATAGGAATTATACCTTTGTACAATTTGGAGGTTTGGATGAGACCAGAAGATTTTTCAGCTGACTCTCCGGGAAGGGTTCAGAAGGTTTTAGGTTCCGGTTTTTCCTACTGGGCGTTTATTCCCGATCCGTTGCCGCCGAAGCTTGATTATGTAGATAGTCTTGTTGTTGCACTGGGGGAAGCTAATCGAGCAATGGGCGAATTCTCTGGATTGCTTGCGGGAAGTCCGGGCGCGAAATTGCTTACCCGTCCCCTATTGCGAAAAGAGGCAGTGTCGTCGTCTCAGATCGAGGGGGCCACTTCAGAGATAAGCGATCTTTACCTTTTTGAAGCCTCGGCTGAGAGCTCAGGTTTGCCGGAGGACGTCAGGGAGGTTTCAAATTATCTGAAGGCTCTTGAGTACGGTCTAGACAGGATCAAGTCCCTGCCTGTCTCGACAAGGCTCTTCAGAGAGCTTCACGCCATTCTAATGAAGGACGTCAGAGGCGGGCATGCGTACCCGGGAGAGCTTAGAACGACACAAAATTGGATAGGCAAGCCAGAATGCACGTTGAATGAAGCTGACTTCGTTCCCCCGCCTCCGGAAGAGTTGAATCGCTGCCTTTCAGATTTGGAAGTGTTTATCAACTCTGAATCGAAAATACCGCTTCTTGTGAAGCTGGCTCTTGTCCATTACCAGTTCGAGGCAATTCATCCCTTCGTCGATGGTAATGGTAGGGTCGGGAGACTAGTGATCGCACTCCTGAAAACTTCATGGGGCATGTTGGATCAACCCGGTCTATACCTGAGCGGGTATTTCGAAGCAAACCGACTGGAGTACTATTCGAGGCTGAGAAGCGTCAGTTTCGACGGTGAGTGGAATGCATGGGTACTATTCTTCACTGAGGCCGTGCTAGAGCAGTCAAACTTTGGAAAGCGGAAACTTAGGGAAATGATGAATCTGAGGAACGATTGGATACAACGCGTGAGATCTCTTTCGTCCTCATTGCCTATGGCTCTCATCGATCACTTATTTGAAAACCCTATTCTAACGATTACACAGGCGAGTGAAAAGCTTGGTGTAACGTACGTTAGCGCGAGAAGGGCTATTGAGTCTCTGTGCAAAAATGGGATATTGACTCCGCAAGATGGAAGTAAGTACGCAAAGAAATTCATCGCTTCAGAATTATTGGAGATGATTAAGTGATGCTGCTTCGAAGCAAGCCTCTCAGGTCAACCGTCAACGGTCCACCGTTCTCCGATAAGATCAATCGACGAGAAAGAGCGTTGTGGAGAGGTTCGCTTCGCTCACGAGAAGAGAGAAGAACCAGTCACTGGTGAAATGAGACGCAATGCCGGCGAAGACCGTGCCGGGACGCAAGGCTGCCTTCGGCAGGAGGCAACAAAGCCCGCTTTTCGCTGAGCGCTGATGAACACTACGTTGAAGGTCAACGGTCCACCGTTCTCCGCACGACAGTTGCAAGTGTCACGCTGCATGTGATAAAAGCAAAAGCTAAAAAAACTGTTCTTCCAGTACGCGAAAAATGGGACAGACATAAGGAGCCTGTCAGTCCCTATTTTCGCTTCTCGTCTTCTCGTGAGCGCAGCGAACGTCTCGACAGTGCTCTTTCTCGACGGTCTTATCAGTGAACGGGTTCATGATCTTGAACGGTCAACGGTGAACCATGTTTTAAAGCGTACAGCGAACTTCTGGCGTCCAGCGGTTCTTCTGCCCGACGAAGTCGGCCTCGCCTCATGTCGCTGGAGTGGCGGCGCTTGTTCTTGCGGCAAACTCCGATCTTTCAAACGCTGAGGTTAGATCGATTCTTCAGCAAACGGCAGAGAATCTGGGGCTAAAACAGGAGCATCAGGGATACGGACTGGTAATGGCTGATCTCGCGGTTCAAGCGGCCTCTGGAAGTATTCCTACCGATCCGGACCCAGATCCCGAACCCGATACTATAACGGTGTCAAGTATAAGTTATTTATTGAGCAGAAATGCCAAGCATATGTACGTTTCTGTGCAGGTCAATCCAGCTGTAGCTAGCGCAAGTGTTTCTATAGAAGTCTATCTTAACGGAGGCAGCTCACCATACTACACTGGAACAATCACTACAGACACGGCGGGTGTTGCCAAATTTACCGTTGTCAACGCACCGTCTGGTACCTATTCGACCGTGGTCACAGACGTCACACCAGCTGGGTACACCTGGGATGGAGATTTCCCTGAGAATACTTTTGGGAAATAGAGGCCGATTCCGTTTAAGCAACCGCGCTTGTTGAATCGTGTTGGTGTTTGTAAAGGAAACGCTTGGTTCTAAAGTGCGCAGGGACGCTGCGGCTTTTTAGAATCTATATATGTAGGCTCTTACATAGCTTATCTCATTTGCAGGCACTGAGATCCTTATACAACTTGCCTCTTTCAATCGCGGGAAGAATGTTCTCCCTCTTCCATGTTTCAGCCGAAGAAAGATAGTTCATTTCGAGATAAGCTTTGAGTATCTCGTCTTCATTCCAGAACATCCCGTGCTTGAATTCAAGCCTCCCGTCCTTGTGAAGTAAGTAGAATCCCGGATATCCATTAACTGCCATTCTAACCGGCGTTCTGCTCCAAGTGAACTGTGAGAGCTCGATTATCTCGTATTCTCCTTCAGCGCTCCTAATCATATCGACAGCGATAGAAGAACCTGAGAGATGATAGAAGACCTTCAAGGCTATTCCAATCGCCTCGACCGGAATATCCGTCTTTCTGACCTTGTGGCCGCCGGAAGCTCTGAAGTCCCTATCGGGACAATCTCTGAAGTAGCCGGTTATCATGTTGGCAGAGACCAATATCCGAAGGTCGTACTTGTCTCCTTCAACGAATCTCTGAAAGTACACATAGTCTTTCTGTCTTACGCATGGCCAGTGCGACTTTCTTCCATATCTCGAGAAGCTGCTTCTGGCGATTTTCATTGCGGCTTCCGGACTCTCAACGAGGAATACTTCCTCTGAAGTCGAGCCTTTGCTCATTTTCGAAACCTGAGGATAGGTCAGCATGTGAATCGTCTCTTCTATCTCTTTGTAGCTGTGGGAAATGAAAGTCTCTGCTACTGGAAGCTCGTATAGCTTAAGAAGCTCAACCTCCATCAGCTTGTTGTCATATAGCATCATCTCGTGAAGGCATGGGAAGGATCTTATGCCCAGGTTGTTCTCGACAATGCTTATCTTCCTCTTGATCTCTTCATGCTCCCATGGACCAGAATCGAGTGACCAGATTATGAGATCGTACTTTCTAGCTTTGTCGAGCCAGTTGGAAGTTCTGTGGTCGAACACTTCGTATGGAATCGAGTTTTTCTTCAAGAAGTGCTCGTACTTGACCCAGTGAGGTCTGCTGTTATGGTCCATCGTAAGTCCAACATTAGGCTTTCTCAAATTATCAGGCCAGTCAACCGTCATATCTAGAAGCCTGTAAACCTTCCCTCTTTCTATTTTCGAGGAAGCGCCCATTTCCTCTTCCGTAACATAGTTGGAGGCAATTATATCGTCGTTGATTTCCTCGTGTAATCTCTCGCAGATCGGGTTTACGAAGGATCCTTACTGAAAACGCTCTCTTCAACCTACTAATACTCATATGAATTCTCTCCCAGCATGCGTTCTTCTTCAATTCAGGTCCATAGTAATACTACTATTCTTGGGTATTAGAAGGCAAGTGATATAGAATAGTATTTACATGCAAACATACTATGCATATTATTAAGTTCTTTTGGTGGTGTTGTAAATGAAGATTGCTGTCCTTGATCCGATTCTGGCAAAGACGGGCCATTACATGTCGTTTAATAGATACATTCTCGACTTGCTTGACGTCCCCGAAAATGACATATTCCTTGCCGACATCTCCAATACCTTTAGCAGATGGTATTCATCCTATTGCCCGAAAAACGCTTCTTTTAGAATTGTGAACGTGGCTGATCGCCTAAGCAATAGAGCGAGAGCTTCGAACTTCATTCAAGATGGAATCAGGTCCATTTCTGACCTGCAAAGAGACAGAAGATGGTATAGTTCGATTATTGAAAAGATCGCTGCGTGGCATCCAGATATTGTTCTCCTCACTTCACAGCCTAGGAACGGTTTCTTCAAGATTAGCAGAATGAAAGCACCTGTTGCAATCATCTTTCACAGCATAAAGAAGATCGTTGGGAGTGAGTCTAGGAATAGCGCAGTGCTTTCGTTGAAGTTGAGAACGGAAAGAGTAATGACCAATAGGTTTTTGAGATCCAACAGCGTTCTGGCAATCCTTTTAGAGGACTCTACGCTGTCTAAGATTGCTTCACGGGGTTACAAAACATGTAGAATTCCTGCTTATGCATACCCTGAGCCTAGTGCTGAGCTTCCTTCAGGGAAACACAGGTCAGATCGTTTCACAATGTCATCCGTTGGAACCATAAACAAAGGAAAGAACATCGATTTTCTGCTGGACGTAATACAGAAGCACAAGCCCGAATTCTTCGTTTACAGAATCTCGGGCAACCCCCGAGGGTCTTATGGTGAAGAAATAGTCCGAAGAACAGCGAACCTAAGAATTTCTACGCTTGAGACTAACTTCGGTTATCTGAGCGACGAGCAGTACTGGCAAGAGATCTCAACTGCAGATTTCATTTTGATCCCTTATGAACGTTCAAGAGAAGGACAGTCTTCTGGGGTGATGTTTGATGCAATGAAGTGTGGTACACCAATTATCGCCGCTGACATTGAACCCTTCAAGATGTATGTAGAGAAGTACAAAATTGGTGTGCTATATGAAGAAGGTAATGAGGATGATCTGCTTGAAGCGATGCGCACAGCGCATGAAAGAGGGAAAGGCTTTTTCGATGAGGCTATCAGATCTTTCAGAGAAGAGCATTCTATCAGCAAGTGGCGCTTCAGGTTCAATACTGATTTGAGGCACTATGTAAACGAATGGAATTCCGATAGACCTTGAAAACCATTTGATTCTCAGTCAGATGTTGCACTCGTGTGCCCCCGGATAAAAGCGATTAACTTGCTCTGATTCGTTCATAAAGCGTAAGCATTTCTTTCTCGGAAGCACCCCACTGAAAGGATTTTGAGACTTCTCTTGCTTTGGATCCCAGTTCGATTATCATGGATCTGTTTTCGCAAAACTCTTTCATTTTCTCTGCAATTTGAGTTACATTTTCTGGATCTACATATAGAGCGCATGGTCCTCTGTCAAGTATCTCTCTCCAGGCTTTGAAGTCCGATGCGATTTGGGGTTTTCCGAGAGCCATATACTCGAAAAGTTTCAGCGGAGAGGATTCTTCTTTGCTCTTTCCCCTGTGCACAATAAGAAGACCTACATGAGATTCGGCAACCCGCTCCATTGCATCCAGATAAGGCATTCTGGGGGAGAAAGAGAATTCAGCATATCCTTCAAGTGCTGAATCTATAGATTCCTTGATTCTTTCGCTGTAAACTGGGCCTACGAGCTCAAGAGTCAGATCGACCCCATCAGCCCTTAATAACTTGAAGGCTTCGATCGATTCGACTATGGCTCGATCATCATCGAGAGATCCAACATAGATGAATCTCACCGGGCCCGATTCGCAATCGCAGGGTTTACTTGAGAGACCATCAAGAAGATCAAGTTCTGGATAGTTGGGCACTACGGCGAGATCGTTGTAAGCGCCGATGTTTGACAGGTACTCTTTCACAGTAACAATGATCGCATCAAAACTCTCTATCGCTGAACTCTGATATCTCGCAAAGATTTTTGAAACCATTGGTCTTACAATTCTCGGAATCCAGTTCTTCATTATTATTACCGAGGGGTAGTCTTCATGGATGTCGTAGATTACCTTTTTTCCGAGCTTCTTGAGCTTCTTTCCAAGTCCTATGAGCTCAGGGTCATGAAAGTGATATACTTCTGCGTCTACTTCGATTGCCTTAGTGAACGCTTCCTTCGATCCCTTAAGAAATCTCTTGACCCTTCCTCTCTGCTTCGAGACTGTTATGCGCTCGACGGAATCAACATCGAAGTTACCTTCGGGTGCTATGAAAGATACTTCATGTCCCGCTTTCACAAGGGAACGAAGTTCTCTATTTATCCTAACGTCATCTGGCGGATGAACCGTAGTAATCACGCAGACTCTCATCTTTTTCCTCCGAATAGAAGCCTCAGGAGACCGGTTATAGAGCCAAGACCGTAGGCAAGGTGAAGCAGCGGGAACAAAATCATGGCCATCAGTAGAGACGACTTCTCAATACACTTGTACATTATTCTTATCGAGAAGATCACATCCATTATCAGATACAGGGCCATTGGAATCAACCAGAGATATGTCAGTAGAGTTGGAAGCAAAGGAAGCAGCACTCCAGATAACAAGAAGAGAGTGAAGACCATTGGTATCAGATGTCTGAGCGAAAATGCCGTCTTCGAGAATCTCGAAGCGTAAATAACCCAGAATCCATTTCCGAAATTGTTCTTCAGAAAGCCTTTCAAATCCGAACGGCTGAAGTATGTTATCTCCAGTTCCGGTGACAGTAGTATCTTTCCGCCGCTCTTCTTCAGTCTTAGATTGAATTCTATATCCTGGTTTCTGACAAGGTTCTCATTGAAGTATCCAACTTTCTCGAAGACCTCCTTCCTGTAAAAACCAAAAGGAACGGTATCGACCTCCTCCAATTTCTCAACTCCAGTTCTGAATTTAGAGCTACCCACGCCAAAACCGCTGGAAAGGACTTTAGATATCACTTCTGCCAGCAATGTCTCCTTCGAAGGCACAGTTTTGATTACTCCACCGACATTGTCTGCCCCAGTCGCTTTTATAAGCTCAACACACTTTCTGACATAATCCACAGGAGCAACAGAATGAGCATCGAAAAACATAACATAGTCGCCGTTTGACGCCCGGATCCCTATGTTTCTCGCAACAGGTGTAGTCCTCTTCTCATTTAGAAGAAGTCTTACCCGACTGTGTTCCGATGAAATTCTCGCGACGATCTCTCTTGTTCGATCTTCGCTCATCCCGTCAACAACTAAGATCTCAAGTCTACTCGAAGGGTAGTCTGATTGGAGTAAGGACGCGAGGCATTTCTCAATGGTCTTCTCCTCGTTCCTTGCGGGAATAACTACAGTAACCAGCGGCTGCTCCATGTCTCTGACCCCATCTACAAAAATTAATGGCATTTCATGCTTACTACAGATTCTATCATGCAACAGGAAGACGATCATACTCTGCTGCGGGTAGTATAATCGCTTCAGGAAGACTACTCTGTCTCAATGGAATTTTCCATAATACAGGCCTTATGAAGATATTTGCACGATTCTGTGTAACAACCGTCATTCAGTGTTTTGTTTCGATGTGTGTGGAACTCCAAATCTCAGGAGGTTAGATTTCACGAATGAGAGTAGTTGTAATTACCAATCTATATCCAGCATATATTGATCAACCTGCATCTGAAAACACTCAGGTTGTTCATTTCTTCTCAAGAGAATGGGTTAGACAGGGTCATGAAGTCGAAGTATTCGTTATCTGGCCTTATTACCCGGCCTTCTTCAGTTTCTTGTCAGCAGGAAAAAGACGTCGAAAGTATTCATTCGAAGAATCCTTCACCCTTGATGGAGTTCAGATCACTAGAATACCCTTCGAAAAGCTTCCTCGGGTGCTCTGTTCGGATAAATCTATTGTTGAAACAAGCGGAATAATAATTAATCATATGAAATCAAAGCCAGATGTCGTTATCTGTCACAGGATAGATCCCTCGGCTCCAATTGCGGCAGAAGTTGGAAAAAAACTCGGCGTGAAGTATTTACTTGTACTCCACAAGTCTGACCTGCAGAACCTGGACAACGGAAGGTATTTCGAGAAGGATGCCTACATCCAGTCCATAAATAATTCTTCGGCAATCGCATTCAGATCAGAGTACCTTCACCGCTGGTTTGACGGACTATTTCCTGACCTTAGTAAGCCAAAAGCCGTATTGAAGTCGGGACTCCAAAGAGAGATAGTTGAAACACGTGAATTCTTCGTCGAAAAAACCAGGAGACCTATAAGAAGATTACTAACCGTGTGCAGGTTGACAAAGGACAAGAACGTCGATTCTGTCATTCGTGCAACGCGAACAATTCCCGACATGAATTTAGAGATTGTCGGAGACGGTCCACATATGGGCGCACTTAAGAAACTCTCCAGGAAAATTGGGGTTGAAGACAGAGTTTCTTTCACCGGAAGGCTTAGCCATTCAGATGCGCTATCTAGAATGCGAGTGGCAGATGTCTTCGCGATGCCCAGCACACGTGAAACCTTTGGAATGGTCTATCTTGAGGCAATGAGCAAAGGATGCATTACTATAGGGTCTAGAAACCAGGGCATAGACGGCACCATAGTAGACGGTCAGAATGGCTTTCTAGTAGATGCCTGTGATACTGAAGATCTGGCCAGAAAGATCTCCATAATCAGAGAACTTCAGGTCTCAGAAAGAGAGAAGATTCTTCTGAATGCACTCCATACGCTTGAAAACATGACCGAAGAGAGAGCGGCTTCTCAATATCTTTCTTTTGTAGATGGTGTTTTGAGAAGAAGCGGAGACAATGAGTAGAACCAAGCTAATGCCGTCATTCTTATTAACTGCAATAACAATTACAGGAAACACTTTTGGCTTATAGAATAGAGGATGTTTGAGGATTGTCTATTGACTGTAACGGAAAATGATTTTTGGACTAGAAGAGACAACAGTTGTTAGAAGTATCATTGCTGAAGAGCAAGAGGATTCGGTACTGATCTTCAGGCAATGTTATTAACAAGTCGGTCATTCAGCTTGAATGAAGCTTTTCGGAATTGAAGGATATTTCTGTGGGCACGTCTGGCTCTTAGTATGTGCTAGGTAAGCCTTTCTTTGCAAAGCAACTCCTAAGTTTGGCTTGGCTCTAAACACTCACCAGAAGGAGCAAATCTTGAAGAGTCGTATTCAGACTGTTGCGGAAGGGTCACTTTACATAACCCTTTTCACCCTGTTGTCTAAAGGACTTGGTTTTTTCAGAGAAGTCATCACAGCAAACTTGTTTGGAACCTCATGGAAAATGGATGCCCTAATAATCTCGCTTGCGCCGGCTAGGATTATTACGAGCATATTGGCTGCAGGTTTTGTAGCTATTTTCATTCCGGAGTATATGAAGATTAGGAACAGTAGTAAAGAGAGTTCGTATCGTTATGCCTGGGCTTTTCTTTGTGTAAGCGGTTTCCTCTATACTTTTCTAGGACTTATGCTTTTCTTGTTTTCCGAGTTCTTTGTCAGACTTTTCGCACCTGGATTTTCTAGTGAAATCCTGAAGTTCGCAGCAGACTCACTCAAGATGCTATCTGTGCTTCCATTATTAAGTGGAACGGAACAGTTTCTTTCAGGCCTTCTTCGAGCAGAGAGAAGATTCCTCCAGTATTCAGTAGCTCAGTCTATATTCAATCTCGTAGCCATTCCGATAATACTGACTCTTGCGCCATTCTTTGGGGAAACTTCAATCATTTACAGCTGGATTTTCGGAAACCTCATCGTTGCCGTTGCTTTACTTATACCTGCAAGAACTTCACTTCTGCCAACAAAGACTTTCTTCACGCAAGATCTGAAGAGGACGCTTTTGCTTTCTGCTCCGATAATTATTTCAAGCGGATTGGGTCACATAAGCACTATCGTTGACAAGGCTTTCCTTTCTCTGCTGCCACCAGGAAGGATCGCCGGAATGCATTATGCGAACACGCTCCTAGGAATTATATCCGGGGTACTGGTGATCAGTTTTCTTGAAGCGTCAAGAACGGAGATGTCCGAGTTCGTTTCTCTTGACGATAGGACGGGTATTCAACTTCGAATGAGAAAGACTTCCAAGACTGTCTCTTGTATGACAATTCCTATCGTTTTCTGGATAGCTTTTATGAGTGAACCGCTGATTAGCCTGATTTTTGAGCGAGGGGAATTCACTTCCGAATCAACCTCTGTCGTTGTTATTGCCTTACTTGGTTACTCAGCGAGGGTCGTCATTCAACCTATAGGCTTCTTGGCATCTCAGTTCTTCATAATGCAACGAAAGGTAAAGTTCATCATGTACATTACGTTTTTGGCAATTGGTCTAAACTTTCTACTAGACTGGATACTCCTTGAGCCATTTGGTGTAGGCGGAATAACAGCAAGCACTTCTCTAGTTTCGCTAATTACAACGTCAGTTTGGGTCCTTCTAGTAAAGAGGCGCGGGATCACTTTTGTACCGTGGAAGACAATACTTGTGCTATCAGCTTCATCGGCAATAATCATCTTGCTATCGATGCTCATTAGGTCATTCACCAATGAACTCTTTTATCTCTTCTTCTCAAATCTTTCTTTTGCTGCACTAATAATCTGGTCTACCAAAGATGTAACTAAATACATCCTCCGGCAGGTAGCTTCGAAATTCAGACACTAATATTTCACCAGTTGAATTGAGCAAAATCCATCTTGCGGATAACTCTCTCTGATCAACTCATGGGCTGAACAAAGTCTTAGTAGTCAATGTATATGCGAGAGAGTTCTAGTGTTTGAAACCACCACCTACTCTAATGCTTACTTGCAATAAGACAATTCATCAACTGAGGAAATCACTATTGTGGATACAAGAAAGAATTGTGCTATTGTCACAAGTAGATTGATATGTTAGCATTCACTCAGTGAGTGATCACTATTCGTTGGAGATGATGCCTTGTATCAGGAGCTGGGAAGTTTCTTCAATCCTTCTCCAGAGATGAGAGAACTGAATATCCTGCAAGCGATAGCCGAGAATCCTTCGATATCTCAAGAACGGCTTTCAAGAGAGATCGGAATTGTTCCTTCGATGGTGCACAGGTACTTAAGCGATTTTGAAAGAACCGGCTTGATAGCGAAGATCGGGGAGAATAGACGTTCGATGAGTTATATATTGCTTGATGAGGGCAGGGTCAGACTTCAGTACCTTACTGTCGCTTATCTTGCAGATGTGGCAAAGATATACGCTCAATCGAGAAGCGTTTTCGGAGAAGTTCTTGATTTCATTTCGGCAAGAGATTTCGAGAAGGTCTATCTGTATGGTGCCGGAATCGTTGGAAAGATGGTTTCAACGATTCTCCTGTACGAAAGAATCGATGTTCTTGGTTTCATTGATGATGCAGATTTCAAGAAGGGGACACAAGTGAACGGAATAGTGGTACTAGAACCCGAGCGAGTTGTCGGGAATGAATACGATGCAGTTATTGTTGCGTCATTTGCTCACTCTGCTTCAATACTTTCAAAGGCAGCAGCGATTGGACTCAGTAAGCTTTACTCATTTGAGATCTCCAGTAAAGGGAGGGTCTCTTTGAAAGAGCACAAAACGAATGGAGGATCTGAAAATGACTGAAGAGAATATTCTAAATGCATCGGCAAATGTGGGAATAATTGGAATGGGTTATGTGGGGCTTCCTCTTGCAGTCGAGGTTGCTAAGGCGGGCTTTGATGTTAGAGGTTTTGAGATAAGCGCCGAGAGAGTCAAAATGCTGAACAACGGCGAAAACTACATTGGAGATGTAGATAATAACGAGCTCAGAAGTCTTGCAAGAGACGGCAGACTCCTTGCAACAGTTGATTTTGAAGGAATCTCCAATTGTGATATTGTCATAGTTTGCGTGCCAACGCCGCTAGATGTCTTCAAGCAACCTGATCTTTCTTACATTGTAAATGCTTCAAGAGAGATTTCGAAATATATGAAGAGCGGAACGTTGGTTGTACTGGAATCTACTACTTTCCCCGGTACGACTGAAGACATTATGAAGCCAATACTAGAAGAAACCGGTAAAATCTGTGGAGAGGATTTCTTTCTTGCTTTCAGTCCTGAAAGGGTTGATCCAGGAAACCAGAGTTTCAAGACCGGAAATACCCCGAAAGTTGTCGGAGGATGCGGCGTGAAGTCAACTTCTCTCGCAAAGGCCTTTTACGAAAAGGTATTACATGCTCCAATTTTCGTTGTCAATTCTCCTAGAGAAGCGGAAATGACAAAGATTCTGGAGAACACATTCAGAATCGTCAATATCGCTCTAGCGAATGAGATGGCCATAGTCGCAGAGAGAATGGGTATAAATATCTGGGAAGTTATTGATGCGGCGTCTACAAAGCCTTTTGGTTTCATGCCTTTCTACCCTGGTCCGGGCGTTGGAGGCCACTGTATTCCCATCGACCCGTTCTATCTGACATATATTGCAAGAAAGTATGACTATCACACTAGGCTAATAGAGCTTGCTGGCGAAATAAACAACTCTATGCCCGAGTACGTGGTCGAGAGACTAATGAAGCTGCTTAACGCCCAAAAAAAGTGTCTTAATGGTTCAAAGGTTGTTCTTATAGGTCTGGCTTACAAGAATGATATTTCTGATCTTAGGGAGAGCCCTGCTCTAGACGTTCTTAGAATTCTGGAGGAGAACGGCGCTTTGGTAAATATTGTGGATCCCTACATTCAACACTTTGACTGGCATGGCACGAAGAGAGAGACTAGTGAACTCACAAACGATCTTCTCTCCAAGTCAGACGCCGTCGTCATAACTACTGCACATATGAAAAACATTGATTACGACCTTATCGTCGATAATGCTCCTCTTGTTCTAGACACACGAAGTATTCTTCGAAAATTAAAAATCGACAAGAGAGAAAATGTGAGTCTATTATAGGTGCCTCGATAAGCAGAAATGAAGGTTTCGGCAGGCGGAAGAACTGCTTTTCGCTGAGTGCTGGAAGGAAGAAATCCGTAGGGCGTTATGGGTTCTTCGACAGGAGAAAGAGAGCGGGTTGATAGGAACGGGTTAATAAACTCGGGTTCTTAGGGGCGATTTATCAGAAACGCGTTATGAAGATCGGGTGTGGCAAGAGCAAAGGCCAGTCACGCTTCGCGGGCTAAGATCCGCTGAAAGCTAGAAGAGAGAGATCGATGAGACGAAACCCAGATCCCGTGCAAGTTCATCACGGGATGACAGAATAAGGGGATTACTAGACAAGCTAATCAGGGCAATCTCTACGGGATGACTACCGAGTAAATCGCTTCTGCCCAGAAGAAAAATGGAGACCGTACACTCTATACCCTGCTCGTTATCGCGTCATCTGAACTTCTTTCAGCATCTCGCCCTTCTTTCTCTCTTCAAACCTCGTTTGTTTTCCATAGCGCCATCGGGTGGGATCTTATTCTCTCGACAATTTCGCTTTCATCGAATAATAGTTCAGGATCATATTCATGCTTCCTGAACTTATCAATAAACGCTCTCTCTTTCCCAGTGAAAACAAGTAGTTCCGAAAGAAATCTTTCCACTGAACAAAGCATTTCTTCAAGATCAATTTTCTCTGTCCTCCGAAGCACCGGCAGTAACTCGGTGCGTATTCGGTACTTTGAAATACTCGTAAGCCTGCCTAAGTCGAAAGTTTCAGGAATGCCAGTGTTGCTGATCGTAAAATAGAAGAGGACGCACCTTCTAAGTAATTCCTTATCTCTTTCAGTCAAAGAAAGAAGCGAGATCATCTTATTAACATCATAGAGATCACGAGTCGCTCCTCTTGTCAGTAGAGCAACTATTTTGCTTGAAAGTATTTCTATGGGACTTACACACCGACTTCGTACTTCTTGAACAACTCCGGGAATCGTAGTTCTTCTGATTTCTAGAGGTAGTACATGAACTCTCATAGAGAAGTTGATCTCGATCTTGATATTATCTCTTGCTCCTCCTGAATTTGCATACTCGAAAACGTGTGATTCGAGAGAATAGTGACGCTTTGATTTGTCGCTATGTCTGTAATCGCTGGCGTTCATGAAGAGCATGATCTTATCTATAAGGACACTCCGATCTTCAATCATGGTATCCCTAGATAGGCTTCTGCAGTAGTCAAGGTCAATATCAACCGATAGTCGCGGAAGCTGCGTGATCATTAGGTTGATTGCCGTTCCGCCCTTCAGAGCCAGAGATTTCGATAAAAGGGTATCCGAGTCTATGAATTGAAGTACCTCGACTAATCTCAGTGTTTTCTCGAATGTATCACGGACAAAACCCTATTATGACGCGAGTTGCCCGATGGTTCGTTTATCGTATTTCACCTGCGTCTCTTACTCCTTTCGAGATTATCACCATGAGATCTTCCGGAACGAAGAGGTTCCATCTGGAATCGTAAGTTGGTGATTCATACCGAATAGCGTTATAGAAGTACCTGACACTCTTGCCTTTCGCCAGTTCACATAGCTCGAAGAACCCTTCAGATAGGCGAAATTTGCTCTGAAAATGCCCCAGTATGTATCCAGTCTTTTGATAAAGAAATCTCTTGCTATATTGACCAAGATAAGATACCAATTTGCTTTCACTGAGTGAGGGAACAGCGTCCAAGCAGC
>Ga0334899_1002460_pt1 | contig 14691 bp, 8 predicted proteins | sample GraSluR3_MG_FD_207219 | JGI IMG/M metagenome (GOLD analysis project Ga0334899, IMG submission 207219) | Sludge microbial communities from methane-producing bioreactor in Wageningen University, Netherlands - Granular Sludge_8_08-R3 | ecosystem: Engineered > Bioreactor > Anaerobic > Unclassified ... | reverse complement strand
AGGAGTAATAAAAACAAACTAAAAAAAAATAACAAGCCCCCCCCCCCCAAAAAAAAAGAGCTTGTTAAAACCAAATTTTAAAAAAAAAATCTATTTTAAAAAAAATACAAACAACGCTGCCCATATCACCATCAACAACCAAAACGCACTACTCCTCAAAACCCACATAGAGAACTGAAATAACCTAAACATTACAATAACATCAAAAAGGACAAAAATTAATTAAAACGCACGGAAACAATATCAAAATCATTAAGGGATTAAAACTCACTTTATACTATATGAATAAAGTTAATAATTCAAAAATCTCCCTTAAAGTTAATAATAATCTCAAAATAGTTTTTAAGAAACAGGCTAATAATGATAATAATACGTTTAAAAGGAGTAAATGTATGAATACAAAAATAATATTCTTATTTTTAACATTAATGATAGGATTTGTTTTCTGTGGAGAAGTTTCAGCCGGCAGTGTTGATAATTATGAGAGTGCTGATGTAAATGATATTAGCATCGCTGATGAGCGTTTAAATAATATTAATTTACCTTTTGTTGAGAATCAAGGTCAGATTAACAACACTGAGGTCAAATACTCATCACAAATATTTATTGGTAATGTTTACATTTCAGATAATGGAATAGATTATTCCATTATCGCCAACAATACTTCTTGGGGCTTGAATGAGCGTTTCGGTAACTCGAATACTGTTAAAGTTCAGGGCATACAACGAACTCAAACTCAAGTTAATTACTACCTTGGCAATGATCCAACTAATTGGAAAACCAACATACCCACTTACCAGCAAGTGCAATATAAAAATCTTTATAATGGTATTGATTTGAATTTGAAAACCTATGGAAATAATATCGAAAAAATATTCACCATAAACCCCTGGGCCAATCCTTCCGACATCCAAATACTAATAAACGGATCTGAAGGAGTTACTATAAACAATCAGGGCGAACTTGAAATATCAACTGGTATTGGAACCCTCAAAGAAACAAAACCAGTAGCATACCAAATCATCAACGGAATAAGAATTGACATACCTGTTTGGTATTACCTCAAGGGCAATGTATATGGTTATGGAACAGGAGAATACAACCCCAACTATGCACTTATAATTGACCCACTACTGTCATCAACCTTTATAGGTGGTAGTGATACAGACCTTGGTTATACTGTCAATGTCGATAACTCCGGAAATATTATAGTAACTGGAAGGTCTTATTCTTCTAATTTCCCCACTACTTTGGGAGCATATAACACCATAAACAGTGGATCTTCTGATGTTACAATTTCTAAATTCAACAGTAATCTCACCCAACTAATATCTTCCACCTTTTTCGGAGGGAGTAATGGTGATTCTCCTACAGCTGCAGTTTTAGATAATGATGGAAACATCTATATAACCGGATCAACTGACTCTACAAATTTACCCACAACATCTGGTGCTTTCCAAACCGCATATGGCAGTGGTTCGTGTGACATATTTATATCTAAATTTAATAACGATCTTACCAGCCTTCTATGCTCCACTTACGTGGGTGGAAGCAGTGGTGAATCAAGTAATGGGATAACATTAGATGCGGATGGAAATATATACATTGTTGGTTACACGTATTCTGGTAATTATCCAGTGACTGCCGGAGCCTATGATACTAATTACTCTGGTTATGGTGAAGCAGTTATTTCTAAATTTAACAATAATTTAACTAGTTTATTATCATCGACATTCCTTTCCGGGACTCATGGTACAAATTGTGCTGATATAGCGCTTGATTCTTCAGGAAATATTTATGTCACTGGTTATACTGATTCTAATGATTTTCCTACCACTTCTGGGGCCTATGACACCACAGTAAATGATGGTGACTATAATATCTATGATTCTTATGTTTCCAAGTTCAATAACAACCTCAGTTCGCTCCTAGCAAGTACGTATATTGGGGGCAATAAAGACGAACGCAGTTATAAAATATGTTTAGACGATTTAAATAATGTTTATATCACTGGTAAAACCAGCTCAACCAACTTTCCTACCACTACCAGTGCATATGATAACAGTTACAACGGGGACTCCTATGATGTCTTTTTATCTAAATTTAACAGTGATTTAACCAGTTTACTCTCCAGCACATATCTGGGAGGAAATAGTGCTGAAGAGCCATCAGGATTAATTCTGGATTACTCGGGAAATGTTTACGTAACGGGTTATACCACTTCATCTGATTTCCCCACAATCAATTACCCTTATGACTCTACCTACAACGGTGGAGAGGATGTTTTTGTGTCTAAACTCAATAGTAACTTTAATAGTCTGCTTTCCAGCACTTATCTCGGGGGTAGCAGTGACGATGGTAGTGTTGGAATTGCTCTTGACTCTTATGGACACATATTACTCGTTGGATATTCTGGTTCAACGAACTTCCCAACCACGACAGGTGCATATGATACCACATACAATGGTGGGACCATTGACATTTTTGTTTCGATGCTGTCATTCAATCAACTTTACGTTAACAGTTTAACTGGTAATGATACTTGGAATGGAATCTCACCTACCTGGAATGGTTTTGACGGACCTAAAAAGACAATACAATCAGCAATAGATTCTGTAGTTCAGGGCGTTATCAACGTAGCGCCAGGGATCTACTTTGAAAACTTAGTTATCACTAAAAATATTACCATTATTGGTGAAACCCAGAACACCACCATTATCGATGGAAATCAAACTGGCCGAGTGATAACAATTGGTTCTGGAGTTAATGTAAACATCACCAATTGCACCATACAAAATGGAAAAGCAGCTGATGGTTATTCGGGTCCAAATGGTAGTGCCGGAACCCCTGGAACAAATGGAAGTACTGGTGCTGACGGTTCAGATGGAGGGGCAATCTACAACCAAGGAACTTTAATAATTACTAATTGTAGTATCAGAAACAACAAAGCCGGTAATGGGGGAAATGGGGGAAATGGCGGTTATGGAAATTCAGTTTCTGGCGGAGGTCAAGGTGGTCAAGGAGGAGTAGGAGGTAACGGGGGCAGTGGTGGAGCTATTGCCAACCTTGGAACCCTAACTATTAAAAACACCTCCCTATCTGGTAACAATGCAGGTAATGGGGGAAACGGAGGAATCGGTGGTGACGGCGCATTTTACGAAACTACTGGAGGTCGCGGAGGCAATGGTGGCACTGGAGGTATTGGTGGTGCTGCAGGAGCCATATACAACTATCAAGGAAATTTAACCATCGACGGATGTTCATTTATAAACAACACAGCAGGTATTTCTGGTAATGGTGGTAATGGGGGTTATGGTGAGCGTGGTACTGGTTACTCCGATGGAACAGGAGGGGCAGGAGCCATAGGTGAAAGGGGTGGAGCTATATACAGCCGAGTTCCTTTATACATAACTAACTCAAGATTTTACAATAACACTGCAGGACAAGGTGGAAACGGAGGACATAACGGAGATCCAACCAACCAAACCTATGGTACACCAGGTAATGGTAATGATGGTGGAGCTATATATGTTCGAGATAATCTGATAGTTCTAAAAAGCTCAGACTTCTCTGGTAACCGAGAAGGTTTAGGCGGTTATGGGAGATACATGTTTGAAACCAGAGGCAACAATGGTACAGGAGGAGCAGTATGCTACAATCCATATACACCATCTAACTCAACAGAAATAAAAATAAACCGTTTCTACAACAACGGACCCTATGATATAGCAAACAAAGCAAGTTCAAACCTTTCAGTTGATAATAACTGGTGGGGTACAAACAATAGTCCTGTAAGCAGGCTTTTAAACCTTGGTTCCGGGATAACTTGTGATAAATGGTTGATTCTTAATGTTACTGCAAACCCATTAACCATATTACCGGGGTATTCTTCAACAATTACAGCAGATTTAACACATAATTCCAATGGTGAAAATACGCTAAGCCAAGGAAATGTCCCAAATGGAATTAATGTTTCATTTGAATACAATCCAACAAACTTAGGTTCATTAAATCTTGTATATAATACGATTTACATGAGTATGGCAACAACAACATTCAATTCCGGAAATGAAACTGGCATAGTAAATATTAAAACAATTATTGATAATCAAACCATTAATACTACAATAAAAATACAAACAGATGTTTACGTTTCACCTTCAGGCAGTGATATAACCGGCGATGGCTTCGAAAATAACCCCTATTTGACAATTGGAAAAGCAATTATTGAATCATGTTGGAGTAGTAGAATTCATGTTGCTAACGGAATTTATTATGAACACTTAACAATTAACAAAAGCATTTCCATAATTGGAGAAAATAAGGATAATACCATAATTGATGGTAATTCAACATCCCAAGTTGTCACCATTAATGATTATTTACTAATAAATCTTTCAAATCTTACAATTAGGAATGGAAAAGCAATAGATGGTGTGTCTGGAAATAATGGAGATTCAAATAATCAAGGAGATATTGGTGGAACAGGGGTGAATGGTGGAGGTATATATAATTATAATTCCATTCTTAACTTAACAGATTGTATTATTACAGGAAATAGTGCGGGAAATGGAGGAATTGGGGGAAATGGTGGTGATGGTTATTTCGTTGGTTCTACTTCACACTCGGCAGGTGATGGGGGAACTGGAGGAAATGGAGGTAATGGGGGCGGAATCTACAATTGTGGGCAATTAACCATTAATAACTGCACAATTAACAATAATCATGCAGGTAATGGAGGTAACGGTGGTGAGGGAGGTTATGGCCCTTATATATATCATCGAGATAGTATTTTTGGCAGTTATCATTATCATTATTGTTTTGCAGGTGACGGAGGTTATGGGGGTTTAGGGGGTAATGGTGGTGGAATTTATAATGAAGGACAGCTAACCATCATAAATTGTATTATTAACAGTAATCATGCAGGTAATGGAGGTAACGGTGGTGAGGGAGGTTATGCATATTATAGCTCTTATCGCGGTTATGGGGGTGCTGGCCGTCCTGGAGGAAATGGGGGAGCCATATATAGCAAAGCAAACAGTTTAAGAATTTATTATAACAGTTTAAAATTACATATTTTTAATAGTACCCTTAACAACAATTATGCCGGTAATGGAGGTAATGCAGGTTATAGTTATGGAAATTATAATTCAAACGGGGGTCTTGGAGGTAATGGGGGAGGTATTTTCACAGAATGGGATTTAATAATTAGTAATAGTAATGTTTTAGGGAATAATGTTGGAAGAGGAGGTTATACCACTAATTACTACCAAAAGCTACCGGGTTATGGTGGGTTTATTTACACAAATTTTATCGCAGGGAATTATTATGACATGTGGGGATTATTTCAAAAATATTGCCAGCCAACTATAGAAATACACTATAATCGTATTATTGACAATATCTTGCCAAATTATTCGTTTTCTGGCAATATAGACATATATAATAATGGTAACTTGCCTATAAATACACAAAATAATTGGTGGGGTTCTAATGATGATCCAACTAATAGAGTTTCGGGCACAGTTAATGCAACCTCTTGGCTAGTTCTTAATACCAATACTTCTCCTTCTGGAATACCTGTAGGCGGTACATCCGCTGTTACTGCTGATTTAACTCATAACAACCTTGGGGAAGACACCAGTAGTCAAGGTCATGTTCCTGACGGAACACCCATAACATTTACCAGCACACAAGGAAACCTAAACACCTACAACACCACCCTAAACAACGGCATCGCAAACACCATCTTCACCGCAATAGCACCAGGAATAGCAAAAATCACCACAACCCTCGACAACCAAAAAGTAAACACAACAATCACCATACACGGAACATCCGACCTCATGATATGGGTATACGACAACACCGGAATACACGACTGGCTCTACGGCCTATCACCCGAATACATCATAGAAATATACAACGACGGACCAGACGACGCCACCAACATCAACGTCAACATCATCATACCCCCAGGACTAATACTAAACGGATACAACCCCGAAACCGGAGGAACCATAACCATAAACGGCAACACACTAACCTGGCACATACCATACCTAGCCAACCAAGGATCCACCGCCATAGACCTCCTAGCACGACTAAACACCACCGGAACCATACCACTAACCGCCAACATAACATCAGACCAAAACGACCCCGACAACACCACCAACACCGACACCTGGAACATGTACGTACCACCATCCGCAGACATACAAGTAAACACACAAATCAACAAACCCTCACCCAACCCCGGAGACACCATAATCATCACCACAACCATCAAAAACAACGGACCAGACACAGCCACCAACATCAAAATCCAAAACCCCATACCCACCGGACTAACAGGAGTAACCGTAACACCATCCACCGGAACCTACACCAACGGAATCTGGACCATACCCACACTAAACAACACACAAAACGCAACACTCACCATAACCGCAACCACCACCACCAACACACTCACCAACACCGCCAAACTAACCGCGGTAGACCAAGACAACTGGAACCTCGCCAACGACCAACAAACCATCAAAACACCCAGCGGCGGCAGCCAAAACTCCGACCTCATGATATGGGTATACGACAACACCGGAATACACGACTGGCTCTACGGCCTATCACCCGAATACATCGTAGAAATATACAACGACGGACCAGACGACGCCACCAACATCAACGTCAACATCATCATACCCCCAGGACTAATACTAAACGGATACAACCCCGAAACCGGAGGAACCATAACCATAAACGGCAACACACTAACCTGGCACATACCATACCTAGCCAACCAAGGATCCACCGCCATAGACCTCCTAGCACGACTAAACACCACCGGAACCATACCACTAACCGCCAACATAACATCAGACCAAAACGACCCCGACAACACCACCAACACCGACACCTGGAACATGTACGTACCACCATCCGCAGACATACAAGTAAACAACACCACCACCACACCCACAATAGGCGAAACCATAACCATAACCATAACCATAAAAAACAACGGACCAGACACAGCCACCAACATCACCATACACAACCCCATACCCACCGGACTAACAGGAATAACAATAACACCATCCACCGGAACCTACACCAACGGAACCTGGACCATACCCACACTAAACAACACACAAAACGCAACACTCACCATAACCGCAACCACCACCACCAACACACTCACCAACACCACCACACTAATAGCAGTAGACCAAGACAACTGGAACCTCGCCAACGACCAACAAACCACACACTACTACACACCCACATAAATTGAGATAAATTGATAAAATATAAGATCTGATGTTAAGGATATGACAAAATGTGTCATTAGAATAATTTCAAAATTGATAAGAAATTGGCTATTTGATTCAAAGATAACCTTAAAAAAATGTTTTACAAAGCATACGGGCTAATAATAAACTCTGAAATCCCCCTACCAGAACTTAAGATTAGCTCAAAAAGAAAAGTAGATATTTCAATTATCTGCAGGAAAACTAAACCACCCATAAAATTTGATGAATGTGATTTTGGTGACTTTAAAGTTAGGAAGACAATTAAAGGATTATATATTCTTTTGAATGATATATGCATTTGTAAAATAAGTTTTGGTAAAAAAATTACTATTAATCCCCATAATGGATTGGAAAAGAGTTTTTTAAGAGTTATTATTCTTGGTCCTGCGTTATCTTTTTTATTAAATCAAAGAGGTTATTTAATTCTTCATGCAAGTGCAATAAATATTAATGGTGGTGCAGTAGCATTCTTAGGCACAAATGGAGTAGGAAAATCAACTACTATCATGGCCCTACAAAAGTTTGGATATCCTTTAATTACAGATGATATATTACCAGTAAGCTTTAATGAAAAAGGTAATCCATTAATCATTTCAAGTTATTCTAGATTAAAGCTCTGGCCAGATATATTGAGTCATTTGATCGAAAATGTAGATGAGTGTCCTCCAACCTATAAAAATTCAAAAAAATATTCCTATTTTGCTGATAATTTCTCTGAAACTGCACTGCCTCTAAAGAAAATCTATTTCCTTGAGAAGGATAAGGAGTTCCGTTTGATTAATTTGGATAAAACAGAATCTGTAATGAAGTTAATTGAAAGTTCATATTGTTATGGGATATTCAATTCAGAAGAGATAATAGAAAATATAAGTAAATGCTCGAAAGTAGTTGAAAATGTGCCAACAAAGGTTCTTAAAGTCCATCATTCTATAGAAAAAATCAGATCCCTTGTAAAAATTATAGAAAATGATAATCTTTAATAAAAATTTATTTAAATTCATAAAATTAATTTTAGCAAATTTTTTCCATCCATATACTTAAAACAATGGGTAGCCACATGTAAAGAGGATCTACACTTGTAAAATCATCTTTATATTTATTATAAATCTCGATTAAATATTCTTGATTTATAAAATTTCTTGTGATCTCATCATCTTTAAATATAATCTTATCTAACGTTTCTTTATCATAAAAGAGCATATTTCTTCTGAAATTTAGTGATAGGTTCCCTTTTGTTGTACGCCATTGTATTTCCGCAGGCAAGATATTTTCCATTGCTCTTCTCATAACAATTCTATCCCACATCTTACTAAATTTTTGTTCTTTTGGTATAGAAAGACAAAATTCCACTAATCGAACATCAAAAAAGGGATATACATGATTAAAAGAAAAATTGCCGGCAATTACGTCAAATATCTCCATTGCATGTTGTAGAATTCCTGAAGAAATTGCAAAATGATGGCGTAATTTATTCGTACTAGCTTTTGATAATGGATCTTTATAAAGCATTTGATAACGATTTTCTAAATTTGTAGTGCGAATAAATTCGTTTTTTACAATATCTATCGTACTTTCTTCTATAATAGACAAATTAATATTCAAATGATCCAAAACTTTTTGTATCAAATTCTTAAAAAAATCCGGCGTTAGAGGGAAGATTATCGCCAATATGAACATTTCCCAATACGTAATACCGTTCCATTTCGCCATGAATTTAATTTCTTTGAAGAGCTTATTAAAATTCATTTCGCGGAATAAGTCCAGTGCATATCTTTCTTCATAAAATACAGTTGAATCACCATCGAAACCATCAAAAAGAATACGGATATCTTTTTTTTCAACATTTTGATAGATTTCCCAACTCAGATAGGTGTTGGGAACATTAAAAGGTTCTCCAACCTTTGCAAGAATTTCATCAATTTCTGATAGTGGACTAAAATTATCTGCATTGCAGAAATTAGGTTCTAGATTACCCAAAGATATGACCTTATTAATATATTCACGTTCATCACATTCAATTAGATCGTCGAATACTAAAGAAAATGTTTCCAATCGACGATCTGAATTTTTATCTTCTAATATTTTACGTGCCGTGGAAACTATCGACGATGAATCTAAACCTCCACTAAGTAAAAAACCAATGGGAAATGAGGAACGCATCCGACAGGACACTGCTTCAGTGAAAAGTTCCAGAAATTTAAGAGCGTATTCTTCATCAGAACCCATTATTGTCTCTTTATTAGGATCAAAATTCCAGTAACACGATTTATCAGATTTATTGACACTAATGTTTAAAAAGGAAGCAGGGGGTAATCTAAATATGTTGTCATAAAAGGTTATTTCCTTGTCTTGTGTAAGAGAAATAAGATAATCAGCTATCCTTAATTCATTTAATTTCAGTGGCACTTCCTTCTGATATTTTAATGTTTTTAGCTCAGTAGCAAAAAAGAAAACATTATCAGAAAGGCGATAATAAAAAGGTTTTATGCCCATGTGATCCCTTGCACAGAACAATTTCTGGTTATTTTTGTCCCAGATTGCAAAGGCAAAATCCCCTAATAATTTATCAGGACAATTTTCACCCCACTTTTCATATGCCTTCAAAATGTAATAACTATCTGAAATAACCTCCGTATCTTCTATATTCAATTCTTTTGAAAGTTCTTGTCTATTATCTATTCTCGCATCTGCTGTGATGACTAATCCAGACTCATCATCATCTAATGGCAATTCCTCATGCAGAGATTCTTGTGTGGTATGAAGCATTTGATGTCCAAATGCAACTGATCCTTCACACCATGTTCGGGATCCATCAAGTCCCCGATGAGCTAGTTTGTCATTCATGTTCTTGATCTCTGCTGGATCAACATTCTGCCCATCTCTTCTGAATATTCCTGTAATTGCACTCATAAATGATACCTAAAATTAATATAATTATAAAAAATTAATAAAAAGGGAGATATTTTTTTTTGGATGTTTCATTAAATAATTTAGATGAGAAGGTTAACTTTTAACATCAATAAGTCCCTTCTCAGCAAGTTCTTGGAGTAATTCTTTTAAATCTTGTTCACATTCTGCTTTTCCAACATCAAATTCCTCTAAAATAGCATCCCTAACTTCGGGAATAGTTTTAGGTTCTTTTATTTGCCCCCATATAAAAGCTCCGACTGGGTTTAATCCATAATATATTCCATCTTCAAGTCCAAGTAGGACCATTTCATCATCTACATTGCAGTAAACATAATCCTTGCTAACTTGAATCGTAGCATCATCAGATATTTCCATAATAATCCATCTCCGGAATCATAATAAGAAATAAGTTTGGATAATTATAATTAGATTCATTTACTTGTACAATTAAATATGGACTTAACACTATTTAAAAATATATCTGGTTAATATTAAAATTAAGGAGATAATATGAGTTAATTTGTGTTTTTTCATAAGTATTTTCAAGTATTGGCCTGTCTGAAATATTATTTCAATTCTAGAATCTAGTTAACCCCATTACAAGTATTTATACCTCTTCATCCTAATAATCTGTATGAAACTTTCATCCCTGAGGGACCTCTTACTAGTTATTATCATCAGCCTGTCAGTTCTTACCATTAGCTGGCTGCATATAATTAAGGGTAACTTTTTAGCTTTCATAGAATACCTTGCAATTTTACTATTACCTGGTTACGCCATCATAACCGCCCTCTGGCCTACCGAGGAGAGAATTAACTGGTCCCTACGTGCAGGGATTGGCTTCGTTCTGGGACTTTTTTTCGTCTTATTTTTACCAATGATATTAGAATCCCTGAAAATGGGATCCCTGAATGAAAACCTCTTCAACTTACTCCTAATTCTTGCTGTTATCCTGTCATTAGTGGCAATGGCCCGCAGGAGAGAACCATCAGAATATGAAGCTCCTTATGGTGGAACCCAGCTCACCCTGGAAGAATCAATCCAAAGAGCAGCGGAATTAAGGGAAAGAACTGTGGAAGAACACGAAGATGAAGAATATGAAGAATACGAATATGATGATGAAACAGGCCACTATGAATATTATGATGAGGAATCAGAATACGATGAATACTCTGAAGACGAAACAGAACCTGCCGAATATCAACACTTAAAAGAAGAAAAACCCCTCCAGTATGAGAGAATGCGGGAGAGAGGTTATCTAGAAGAAGAACCATACGAAGATGACCCTAGAAGTAGACCTCTTGAGGTGGAAGAACCTGTTAAAACCGAACAATACACCACAGAGTATGAGGATGAAATGGACCAACCGGTCTGGATGGAAGAAGAACCAGAAGCGAAATCCGGTTTCAAATGGTACACATTAATGAAAATTATCTTCCTGGCCATTTTAATTATTGGTATAATCCTATTTGTGATGCGTTTCCTGGGATGGGACACAGGTTTACTCCACGATATTTCTAAATATAGTGTGGAGATAATCTTTACAGCATCCATAATTCTAGTGGCAGGAGCATTACTGCATAAATGGAGAACATCAAAGACCTCAACAAAAGAAGACGAAACCCCTGCTGAAGTGGGCCCATCAGAAGAAGACGTTCACGCAGAAGAAATTGAAGTTGAAGAAGAACAATTAATAGAAGAACCTGCAGAAAAACCAACACCAGAAACAACACCAACTGCTGCTGAATCAAAAGTAATTATTTCAGATAAAGATGAAAAGAAAACAGCCCCACCATTTAAGCCCGGTTCTTATAATTTGGACATTATACTTATTGTGGCCTTAACCCTCCTTACAGTGGCCTTCGTACTCATACCCCCACTTAACAAGACATTTGTCAGGACCATTCTGGGGATTTTACTGGTGCTCTTCATACCAGGCTATTCACTTATCGCTGCTCTTTTCCCTAAATGGGGAGATCTTGATGGTATTGAAAGGGCAGCACTATCTTTCGGTTTAAGTATTGCAGTAACACCCCTCATAGGCTTGGCACTTAACTACACACCCTGGGGGATCCGCTTAGACCCCATACTCATCAGCTTAACTATATTCACCATGGCCATGTGCCTTATTGCCTACTTAAGAAGAAGAAGATTACCAGAAGAAGAGAAATTCTTCGTGCCTTTCGGAGGGTTTGTCCGGGGCATTAAAGAATCATTTAAAGGTGAGTCCAGAACAGAGAAGATACTCTCCATCATCCTGATCATCAGTATCATCCTGGCCATCTCCACCACTGTTTACATCATAGTAAAACCAAAGCAGGGAGAGAAATTCACTGAATTCTACATCCTGGGACCGGATGGTAAAGCCAGTAACTATCCCACTAATCTAACCAACGGTAATGTAGGTCGTGTGATTATTGGGGTGGTGAACCATGAATACGCTACCACCAATTATAAATTACTGGTTAAGGTAGGCAACCGCACTCTCAAAAATGACACTTTTACCCTGAAAAATGGCGAGAAAAAGGAGATACCATTCAACTTCACTGCCGGAAATAATGGTCAGAAGAAAATGCAGTTCCTGCTCTATAAGTTACCTGATCAGGAAAAAGCATATCGTTCGCTGCATTTATGGTTGAATATAACATCTTAACATGTAAAAATTTCCGGATTTAGAAATTTGTCAATGAACACATATTTTTACCAATCCCAATTTTTAACATAAACAATGATGATAAAATCTAAAAAATATACCATTACCAATGATTACCAGAGTATTAATCAGAAATATTTAGAAAAGCTTATTTATAAAGAAAAAGAGAAAATTGTAACAGTAACTCGGAGGTCCATTGACCCCTGCAATAACCTTTTTTCCATCAAAGACGGAAATTGTTATCCGTACTGAATATTGTGAAAAAGAAAAAATTATATATTAGGATATAGAGAAGGTTAAATCATGATATCGACTATAACCACAGCCACAACAACCACCACCACTGCGGCAACATCCGCTACTTCGGCTACAGCAGCTACCGCAACTGCCGTGACCTCAGCGGATATTTTAGGCTACAGCTTAATCGCTGTGGTGGCTCTCATCGCATTTCTGGCCTTGAAGGAGATCTTAAGCTCCGAGGCTGGCAAAAATAGTAAAATTAACACTTTTATTAACAGCTCCAACGTAGCTATACTGCCACTGCTATTTGTATTCGGCGCAGTAGTTACCTACAAAGTTGTTACCATAATCTAGGAGTGGTTAAAAATGAGAAAAAATTTAGGATTATTGGCAATCCTGGCAGTAGTCATAGTGGTTGTGGCTGTATCGGGATGTAACAACAATAATACCACTAACAGTAACGATGTTAACGCTAAAAGTACTAAACTTGCAATTATAAACAATGGTGACACTTGGATGCAGATCGAACTGGTGGCCAATGTTACCCATAAAAATGGGACTAACATGACTGTCTTTGTTGAGAACTTCATTAAGCCCAAAGAAAACGTAACCGTCGACCTTTCAAACATGTTGGGATATGGAAACGAACCATTACCTGCAGGAACCACCATTCGTGTGCAATCATGGAAAGGTCTTTTCAATGAAACCAATGGTGTTGGTGAGGAAGGAACTCTGGACTTTGATTTCCAGGGATGGTCCAATAACAGGTACCCCACAGCCGACGACCAGAAAACACCTGTAACCTTTAACCCAGTGCCAATCTTCAAATTACCAGCAGAAATCAATGAGAGTGTGTCTTTCATTGCCTTCAGCGAGGAAGAACTAGCAAAAATCGCAGGATACGACACAGCAGAACAGGAACCAGTATACGAAGAAGAGATTATAACAGTTAATGCTGATGGAACTGTAACCATAACCATCACTAATCCACCTGAACTGTGCCGTGCAATTGCAAGTCTTGTATAAAACACAAGACAACCCCCCTCTTTTTTTTATTTTAGCCTATTTTCACACCATAGAAAAGAATTTATTTGATTGACATGGATAAAAAGATTCTAATTTTAGTCATAGTACTACTTGCCATCACCGGCCTGGCAGTATTAGAAGTGGCCACCGGTGCTTTAAGTGCTCTGGCTTTCGATCAAATAACTTACAATTACTCTGCCAAAGTATGGATACCCCCCACCCACCCTGAAGACCCCAACGCTGGTTCTTTAGGAGGTTACTATAAAATAGATGGGAAGGGAAGGGATTTCAACTTCTTTTTACAACTGACCGGGGCTGAGAAATCAGAGAGCCCCCTGGATTACACTGCAGACGGACTCCATGGTACCGGTAGAATTGACCAGATCAAGGTCACCCCTGGGACAATCTACGCCCTCTTAACCAGAGATGTTAAGGGTGCCATGTTCAACACTACCTTCAAGGGGAACATGAACCTGACCTGTGCGGCCTGGACCGGTACAACCACATTCGAAAATGATGGTCAAACCTTTGGAGGGAACTTCA
>Ga0334899_1002452_pt1 | contig 14737 bp, 8 predicted proteins | sample GraSluR3_MG_FD_207219 | JGI IMG/M metagenome (GOLD analysis project Ga0334899, IMG submission 207219) | Sludge microbial communities from methane-producing bioreactor in Wageningen University, Netherlands - Granular Sludge_8_08-R3 | ecosystem: Engineered > Bioreactor > Anaerobic > Unclassified ... | reverse complement strand
TCCAGCTCCGGGTTGCAATGAGCTCCTCAATTTGACAAGAAGTGATGTGGTCTTCGATATCCACCTCTCCTACCTCAAGGCGGGAGCCGACATCATTGAAACGAATACCTTCGGAGCGAATGCCTTCTCCCTTGCTGAGTACCATCTTGCAGACCATGTGTATGATATCAATCTTGCGGCTGTGGAAATCGCCCGTGCCGCGGTGGAAGCAATTGAAGAAGAGGAGGAAGACCGGTTTGCGTTCATCGCCGGAGTAATCGGCCCTACCGGTAAGTCGGCGTCCTTCTCCCCATCGGTCGACGATCCTTCCCAAAGGGATGTCGTATTCGATGATTTTGTGAGGATCTACACTGAACAGATCGAGGCTTTGCTCGACGGCGGTGTCGACCTGCTTTTGGTGGAAACGGTATTCGATACCTTGGTTGCGAAGGCTGCGATAGTATCGGCATTGGAGGTGATGGAGAGAAAAGGGAAGACGATCCCGATCATGGTTTCGGCAACCTTCAGCGACAAGAGTGGAAGAACCCTCTCGGGACAAACGCTCGAGGCTCTTGTGGATACCCTTTCACCCTATCCCCTATTTTCCCTGGGAGTGAACTGCTCCACCGGTCCTGAAGAGATGTTGCCACTGATCGACCGACTCGCACAGATTTCCCCGTTCAGGACAAGCGCCCATCCAAATGCCGGGTTTCCCGACAACGAAGGGAACTACAGGCAAAGCCCCGAAGATATGGCCAGACTGCTGCTTCCTGAGCTGGAGAAGCGACATCTGAATATATTGGGAGGTTGTTGTGGGACCCGCAACTCCCATATCGCGGCCCTTTCAATGGTGGCCCGAACCGCACGACCACGGGAAATTCCCCAATATGTTCCCTCTCTTCGCTCTTGTGGACTTGAGCCACTGCAATCGAGTGCCACGGATCTCCCCATTGTTGTAGGCGAAAGGACCAATGTGGCCGGATCGCGCAAATTTGCCCGTCTGATACGGGAAGGTAAATTCGACCAGGCCCTCAAGATCGCCCGCGACCAGATCGACCAAGGAGCAGCCATCATAGATATCTGTATGGATGATCCGTTGCTGGATCCGGTGGCGTCGATGGTCACTTTCCTGAGGCTGGCCGGTGCGGAACCCGAGATCGCACGTGTTCCCTTCATGATCGACTCTTCCGATTGGACTGTGGTCGAAGCCGCGCTCAAGGAGGTTCAGGGTAGGGCAATCGTCAACTCCATCAGTTTGAAGGAGGGGGAACAACAGTTCCTGGAACGAGCAAGTTACATCCGAAGAATGGGAGCAGCGATGGTGGTGATGCTGTTCGACGAAGAGGGGCAAGCCGATACCTTCGAACGCAAATGCCAAATCGCCGCAAGGGCCCACCACCTTCTCATCGGTTCCGGATTATGTGACGAGGCTTCGATTGTCTTTGATCCGAATGTATTGGCCATTGCAACCGGGATAGAAGCACATGATCGCTATGCGAGTGATTTCATACGTGCTGTGGCGTGGATACGGTCGCAATTCCCCGCGGTTTCAATCAGTGGTGGAATCAGCAACCTCTCCTTTTCATTTAGAGGAAACAATGGTCTGAGAGATGCGATGCATGCAATATTTTTGGACTATGCAGTTGATTCGGGATTGAATATGGCAATTGTGAACCCTGCTTCCCGCATTGATCCCACGACCGTTCCTGCACAAGCAGCCTCCATTATCAGCCATGCGCTTCTCGCCGATGGGGAAGATCCTTCGCTCGCAAGGGAACGCTTGATTGCCCTGGCCATGGAACCGCTGCACTATTCCGGTGCGCCTCGACAGATTGCGAATGGTCTCGAATGGAGAAATCTGGGCGTGGAAGAACGCTTGGCCCATGCACTGCTCATTGGGGACGAGTCCCATCTCGCAAAGGATTTACAGGAGGCCTCATACATGGAGGCTGTCGCCATCATCGAAGGGCCTCTGATGGAGGGAATGGCCCATGTGGGGGCATTGTTCGGAGAAGGGAAACTTTTCCTTCCCCAGGTGGTGCGTTCCGCCAGAGTGATGAAGAAGGCTGTGGACATTCTGCAACCCCGCTTGGAAGGAGCCCTCGATACACCAGTGAAGGGGGCCGGAACCATTGTGCTGGCGACGGTGAAGGGAGATGTCCACGATATCGGGAAGAACATCGTTTCCCTTGTGTTGAAGTGCAATAATTTCAAGATCATTGATTTGGGGGTCATGGTTCCACCGGAGGACATCCTTGAGTCGGCGATTGCCAACGATGCCGACATAGTGGGATTGAGTGGACTCATCACCCCTTCGCTCTCTGAAATGGCCACTGTATGCCGGCTGTTCGCCGAATCCGGATCGGCAATTCCCATCATGGTGGGGGGAGCCACCACGAGTGAAGAACACACCGCCCTCAAATTGGAACCCGAATATCCCAGGAAGGTGTTCCACTCGACCGATGCTTCCCATGCCGTCTCCGTTGCCTTGAAACTGGTCTCCTCCAAGCATGATGCCTATACTTCCGAGGTCAATGCAAGGTATCACGACATACGGAGAGCCTATCGCGAGGGGAAACCTGTTGAGGTGTTGTCCCTCAAGAGAGCGGAAGAGCTCGAATTCACCAAGAGAACGTGTTCTCCACTCCCCCCTTCATATGGAATTCACACCCTCACCAATATACCGCTCGATGAATTGCTGCCGAGTATCAATTGGTCCATGTTGGCTGCCAGCTGGCGGGTACCGATCAAGTCGGAGGAAGCGTCCGAGCTCATAGCGGATGCAAAAGCACTACTCGGCTTTGATGAAGTGAAGACGGTATTCGAGCAGGCGTTTCGTGCCACCATCGGAATATTTCCTGCGAAGAGGTGTGGTGCGAATTCTGTGGTTGTTTCCAAAGATGGGAAGGAATACCAATTCGATTTCCTCAGGATGCAAATCCCGGGGCGCGATGGATTGTGCCGCTCTTTGGCCGATTATATTTGTCACGACGAACCCGAAACACTAGGTATGTTCGTGGCTACCGCAGGAATCGGAATCGAAGCGATGGTGGAAAAGTTCACCAATGAGGGCGACGAGTATCGTGCCCTTCTCCTCACCATGGTTGCGGATCGATTGGCGGAGGCCTTCAGTGGCTATCTTGAGCGACAATTGTCCTTCGGATGGTGGAACACCAAAGGAGTACACACCATCAGGCCGGCCATCGGGTATCCCTCGGCACCCGACCATTCCCAGAAGGCCATGGTGTTCTCACTGCTGGAAACCACACCACGAATAGGTGTAGAATTGACCGAAGGGTATGCCATGCGTCCCGCCTCCACGGTATGTGGCTTCTATTTCGCAGGTGAAGATTGCGATTACTTCACCCTTGGGACCATCGGTATCGACCAGATGGAAGCATACGTAAGGAACAGTGGTCGTTCGATAGAGGATGTGGAGCGTACGATGCGGGTGGATGTTTCCACTGCAATCAAGGAGGAATCATGAAAGTCACCGATATCATCGCGGCAGCGAAGGGGCCGTTGTTCACCTTCGAATTGCTTCCTCCCCTGAAGGGCCATACGATGGAGGCGATCAATACCGCCATTGAAACCTTGCTACCCTTCCACCCTGCCTACATCAACATCACCAACCACCAGATGGAGGTCATCTACGTGGAACGTCCCGACGGACTGGTGGAACGCAGGACCACGAGAAAACGACCCGGCACCGTAGGACTCGCCGCCGCCATCCAACATAGGTATGGACTTCCTGTGGTACCCCATCTGATTTGTGGAGGACAAACGAAGGAGCAGCTTGAGGATCAATTGGTCGAGCTCAACTTCCTCGGAATCGAGAATGTCCTCGCACTACGTGGCGATCCACCCCACGGGGAACGTCGTTTCATAGCAGCGAAAGGGGGATACGACCATACTGATGGAATGATTGCCCAGATTGCGGCCACCAATAGGGGAGAATATCTCGATCCAACCCTACGTGATCCTTCCCCCACGTCTTTCTGCATTGGAGTGGCCGGGTACCCCGAGAAACATGCCGAGGCTCCCAATATGGATCATGATATCGCGATGTTGAAGAGAAAGATCGATTCCGGTGCCGAATATATCGTAACGCAGATGTTCTTCATCAATGAGCGGTTTTTCGAATTCGTGGAACGTTGTCGTGCGGCCCGAATCAACGTCCCCATCATTCCCGGCATCAAGCCGATCCAGAGGAAACGCGATATCGATCTGTTGCCCCAAACCTTCCGAGTGGATCTTCCGGTTCCCCTCGTTCAAGCTGTCGAGGAGAGCACCTCGGCAGCCGATATCAGGAGGATCGGAATCGACTTCTGCATCGAGCAGGTCTCCCGGTTGTTGGAAGCGAAGGTTCCGGGGGTTCATTTTTACACGCAAGGCAGGGCCGAACCGGTTGCGAAGGTCGTGGAGGCGACTTTCGGTTCCCACTGACTTTCATCTCGACTTCACTACATTCCGTCGTTCGCACACGTCTGGAACGGGGCACTGGGAGCAAAGTGGAGAGATCGGTTTGCAGATCCGTTGACCGAATGACACCAACAGTTCATTGAGTGGAATCCAATATCGTTTGGGCATCACCTTCTCAAGGGCCTTCTCGGACTCCTCGGGAGTCTTTGTGGTAATCCATCCCATTCGATTGGATATCCTGTGGACATGTGTGTCGACACAGATGGCATCGATTCCGAAGCCAAGGTTCAACGTCAGGTTCGCAGTCTTGACTCCAACACCGGGTAGAGACAGCAAAGCATCCCTATCGGAGGGAACCTGTCCTCCATATTTCTCCATCAGCATACTGGAGATTTCCAGTATGTGCTTGGCTTTGTTGCGGTAGAACCCCGCAGGGAAGATGGCATCCTCAATCGTTCCACAGGAAAGTTCCAACATCCGTTGTGGAGTATCGGCGATGGCGAAAAGACGTCTTGATGCGGCAATGGTGACCGCATCCTTGGTCCTTAGGGAGATGATTGTCGATACAAGAATCCTGAAGGGATCGGGAGCCTCTCCGGCGATGGTGGAAACCGAGGGCAGATCGTCTTCCGAATTCCTTACCGCCGCTTTCATGCGTGTGAACAATGCATCCCAATCCATCGATTCCCCCAAAGTTTCTCCATTCTACCCAATTTCTGATGCGAGCGGCAACTGTAGGGGATGTCCAGCTTGACAGCCCAAGACAAAAGATTTAGGTTTCTCCTACCATGATCATTATTCTTACGCAACACATTACCGATACCCAAAAGAGTGCAGTAAAGGATTTCCTGAAGAGCCGAGGATTCAAGGTGAAGGAAATTGTCGGTCAAGAGGAAACGGTTCTTGGAGCCGTGGGTACCAACCGCATCGACATACGTGAGGTGGCACTTCTCGAGGGGGTTGCCAATGTCATTCCCATCTCGAAACCGTTCAAATTGGCATCGAGGGAACTCAAGAAAGAGGATACGATCGTCAATGTGGGCAAGGTGAAGGTGGGGGGGCAACGGATCGTGGTCATCGCCGGTCCCTGTGCGGTGGAAAGCCGTCAGCAGATCATGGAGATCGCCTCCCAAGTTCGCGATGCCGGTGCGGTCATACTTCGCGGTGGAGCATTCAAACCCCGAACCAGTCCCTATGCATTCCAAGGACTTGGGGAGGAGGGACTCAAGTATCTCAAGGAGGCCGGAGAAGCCTACGATATGCCGGTTACCACCGAGATCGTGAGTCCGCGCGATGTCGACATGATGCTGGACTATATCGACATGTTCCAAATCGGTGCACGGAACATGCAGAACTTCGAGTTGCTCAAGGAGGTGGGGAGTACCGGACGTCCCGTACTTCTCAAACGGGGATTGTCGGCGACCATCGAAGAGTGGCTCATGGCCGCCGAATACCTGATGGCCTCCGGTACCGATCAGATCATCCTTTGTGAAAGGGGTATCCGGACCTATGAACGTGCGACAAGAAATACTTTGGATATCAGTGCAATCCCTGTGGTGCAGAAACTCACCCATCTTCCTGTGATGGCGGACCCCAGCCATGCGACCGGACTTAGGGATATGGTCGCTCCCATGTCGCTGTCCATTGTGGCTGCCGGAGCCAGTGGTTTGATAGTCGAGGTCCACAACAATCCCGACAAGGCGCTTTCCGATGGACCACAGTCTCTTTATCCGCAACAGTTCGACAAGTTGATGCACGATATCCAGGCTCTTTGCCCTGTGGTCGGAAAATCACTGGAGAGGATTCCCCGCTCTTCCGGGTATCGTGGTGAGATCTTCGATGCACACCTTTCCACCCCGGACGATACCTTGAGGATCGCCTTTCAGGGTGAGCCCGGTGCCTATAGTGAACAAGCGATAAGAATGGTATTCGATGAAACGGCCAAAACCCTTCCCTCCAGACATTTTTCGGATGTGTTCGAAGCGGTGATGGCCGGAGATGCGAAATATGGAATGGTTCCGGTGGAAAATACCCTTGGCGGAACCATCAACGAGACTTTGGATCTGTTGAACAGCCATCCCGACTTGACGGTGGTGGGAGAGAAGCAGATCCGCATCAGACATAATCTGATCGGTCTGCCGGGAACCACATTGGATCAAATCACAAAGGTGTTCAGCCATCCCCAAGGGCTGGCCCAATGCGCCGAGTTCCTTTCCAAGGAGCTTCCACAAGCGGAGGCGGTTCCATTTTTCGATACCGCTGGAGCTGTGACCCATATCGCCCGACTTCAGGACCCCTCGTGTGCCGCCATTGCCAGTTCAACCGCCGCAGCCTACCATCACATGGAGATACTGAGGGAGAGTTTGGAAACGGACAGCAGCAACTTCACCCGATTCTACATTATCTGCAGGGAAGAAAATTCCTCACTCTTCAAGAGTGCGATGTCTGTCGATCGGGTGGCGATGGTATTTTCGGTGAACGACAGGCCCGGATCACTTTTCGAAGTGTTGCATATCCTTTCCGACTACAATCTGAACATGAAGAAATTGGAATCACGCCCAATTCCGGGAAAGCCTTGGGAATATTCGTTCTTCATCGAAGCGGAGTTGATTCCCCAAGAGTTGTTCACCAAAGCCACCACCGAGCTGTCGGCAGCGTGCACTTCGTTCAGGATTCTCGGTACGTTCCACGGCGACAGGCGGTGAGCTATGGCCCAGTCCCATGCGTTTCATCGGGTAAAACTCATATTCGGAGTACTTTCCACCCAATCCGAGTCGCATGGGCGCCTGTTTGCGGTTATCGAGGAGGCTTTTGGTCCGATCGAAATGGTAACCGAAGCGACACCCTTCACCTTCACCGATTATTACGATGATGAGATGGGAGCGAATCCGATGCGGTTTTTCATCGTATGTCGAGATCTTGTCGATCCTGCCAAACTTGCTTCCTACAAACTCCTTTCCAATAGAATCGAAATGGAGTTTTCTGTCGAAGGCAAGCGGAAGATCAATCTCGATCCCGGAATTCTTTCGGCGGAGAACCTTATCCTCGCTACCACCAAGAATCGTAGCCATAGGATTCCCCTTTCGGAGGGAATCTATGCCGAGGTAACCCTTATGTACCGCAACAAGGAGTTCCAAAGCTTTCCATGGACCTATGCCGATTACGCGAGCGAGCGGTTCAAGGCCTTGTTCGCACGACTCAGATCGTCATATCTGGAACAATTGAAGCATTGAGATGGGTTCCCGCGTCATATGAATATGAAGCGGTACTGTCTCCCCTTATTCTCCCTACTGTTGCTGTTGTGCGGTTGTGAACTCGGTCTTTGGGTGGATGTCACCTTGATGGAAGACCATCCATGGGAAGCGGAATCGGGAAGAAGATTCTGGTATACCATTTTGTTTCTTGGTTCCCAAGGGGTGGAGCAACGGCAAATATCCATTGGCGTGCGTTCGTTCAGGATAGCGATTCCCACCGCTTCCACTTGTGTGGTCGCAGCCTATCCATTGGGGAAAGGAATACCTTTTGGAGGAGCGTACCAGAGGGGCAATGAAAATAACATGGTGGAATTGCATATGAGCGACGGACCGCTTGCCGACGCTCTTTTGCAGATCGCAAGATCTTGGCCGAAGCCGATATCGCGTCTCAATTTTGCCAAACTTTCTCATGAGCTGGAGATTCTTGGGGGGAATTCAATGGCAATCGATTGGAACCGTATGGCAAGGGATATCGTCAACGGTGGGTTGGATGACGGTTCGTTGAAGACCTCTGCCACCCGTCAGGTGATGCTATCGGATGTGGTGGAGGGCCGATGGACAGCCGAGACCGAAGCTATCCGGTCTTTCCATGCGTTCATGGGGATCGAGTCGAATTTGGGTTTTCTTCCTCCTGGAGTGTTCCGTTATGTGAATCTGTCGGCGAAGATGGAGTTGCGTGTGGTGATTCCAGAAGGAGAGGATGAAGAGGTGTTTTGGCATATGGTTCCCTTGGAAACCCTGTTGAGGATCTCCGAACCCGCATACCAGGATCTACTGGAGCGAGTGAATACCTTCCCATAACACGGGTAAAACGGTACAGTACGGCCATGGAATCTATTCGGGAACTTTATAGGATTGGACACGGACCCTCCAGTAGCCACACCATGGGACCGAGAAACGCGGCCACACGATTTCTCGCGGAAAACGGTGGGGCATATCGTTTCGAAGCCGAGTTGTTCGGAAGTCTGGCCGCGACCGGAAAAGGACACCTCACCGATGCCACACTCAGGGAGGTCTTCGGAGCGGTAGGCAAGGAATTGGCGATCCTCTGGTTTCCCGAAACCTACAAATCCCATCACCCGAATGCCTTGACGTTGCGTGCCTTTGCTGTCGACGGGTCGCTCTTGAGCGAAAAGACGTACTACAGTGTAGGTGGAGGCAAGGTGGTCGAGGAAGGTGCCGAACAGTCGTCCACCAGAAGCATATATCCCCAGTACTTGGGCAAAATGGATCATATCCTCGCCTACTGCAGGAAGGAGGGGATACAGTTGTGGGAGCTGGTGGTCAAATACGAAGGCCAGGATATATTCGATTTCATCGAAGAGGTGTGGCACGTGATGACCGAAGCTGTGGTCCGAGGTTTGGATCAGGAGGGAGTATTGCCGGGAGGGCTCAAACTTCCACGCAAAGCTTCCCAATACTTTGCCCAAGCGAAGGACATGGCGGGCCCTGTGGGAACTCCTACCCGTGCAATCAGCTATGCGCTTGCGGTGGCGGAGGAAAATGCCGCCGGAGGAAGGATAGTGACCGCACCGACCTGTGGGTCCTGCGGGGTGTTGCCCGGAGTGCTCTATTATGTCCGGAACCAATACAAGCTTCCCGAGGTGAAGATCCTCAGAGCTCTGCTCACCGCCGGGCTCATCGGCAATCTTGTGAAGAAGAATGGATCGATCAGTGGTGCCGAAGTCGGTTGCCAGGGAGAAGTTGGCGTCGCGTGCGCCATGGCTTCGGGAGCGGTTGCCCAGTTGTTGGGAGGATCGATTCATCAGATCGAGTATGCGGCCGAAATGGGATTGGAACACCATCTCGGATTGACGTGCGATCCCATGATGGGACTGGTCCAGATCCCCTGCATCGAAAGGAATGCCCTTGGTGCGATGCGGGCATTGGACCATGCAAGTTACGCCCTGTTGTCGGACGGAAGGCATAAGGTTTCATTCGATTCGGTGATCGAGGTGATGATGGAAACGGGACAGGCCCTTCCGTCCCTCTATCGCGAGACCTCGCTCGGAGGTCTCGGGCGCATCAAGAACTAGTTCTTCACCACAATATTCACCAGCTTGTCGGGAACAACGATCGTCTTCACTACGGTTTTTCCTTCCGTCAATTCAACAATCCTTTCCTGGGCCATCGCCTCGGACAGGATCGTCTCCCTGTCGGTTCCCTTCGCAGCTTGAATCTTGGCCCTTAGCTTGCCGTTGATCTGGATGACGATCTCTACCTCGTCATCGATGGTGAGCTCCTCGCGATAGGTTGGCCACACTTGGTTGGCCACCGAGGCTTCGTGACCGGCCATCTCCCACAATTCCTCCGCCAGATGAGGTACGTAGGGGGCCAACATGAGGATCAACGGTTCCCATACCGAACGGGGCAAGTCTTCGATCTTGTACAGCTCGTTCACAAGTATCATCATCTGCGATATCGCGGTGTTGAAATCCAGGCTGCCGGTATCCTTGGTGACCTTCTTGATGGTCTTGTGCAATGTCTTGAGGATCGCTTCATCGGGTTCGGAATCGGAAAGGGGACGTTCGGTCAAGCGCCACACACGATCAAGGAATCTGAACACGCCAGACAAGCCTGTGGTCGCCCATGGTTTGGATACCTCCAGCGGACCCATGAACATCTCATACATCCTCATCGCATCGGCACCATAGTCATTGATGATCTCATCCGGATTGATCACATTTTTAAGACTCTTGGACATCTTCGCGACCACCCGCTCCAATTTTTCTCCGGTGGCCTTCTCGACATAGGTGTCGACAGCCACCTCTTCCACCTCATCGGTGGCAACCAGGGTCTTGTCCGCCCTTTGGTAAGCGAATGAAGTGATCATTCCCTGGTTCACCAGTCTCTGGAACGGTTCGACCGTATTCACCACTTGCAGATCGTACAGGACCTTGTGCCAGAAGCGCGCATAGAGCAGGTGGAGCACCGCATGCTCGGCTCCCCCGACATAGAGGTCGACCGGCATCCAGTAGTCGATGGCAGCCTTGCTTGCCAGTTCTTCGGTATTGTGGGGGTCGAGGTACCTGAGGTAATACCAACAGGATCCGGCCCATTGCGGCATGGTATTGGTTTCCCGTCTTGCCGGACCTCCACATTCGGGGCATGTGGTTTCAACCCATTCGGGAATCGTTGCCAAAGGACTTTCCCCCGTACCGGAAGGAGCATATGTTTCCACTTCCGGTAGGGTGAGAGGCAGTTGGTCCTCGGGAATGGGTACTGTTCCACATGAAGGGCAATGGACCAATGGAATGGGTTCCCCCCAGTATCGTTGTCTGCTGAAGATCCAATCGCGGAGCTTGTAGTTGACCGTCCTTTCGCCGATTTGCTTCTCCTCAAGCCAACGATTCATCGTTTCGATGGCGTCCTCTTTGTTCAATCCGTCCAGGAAGTCGGAATTGACGTGGATTCCGTCTTCGGTCCAGGCCTGTTGTTGGACATCGACTTCACTCTTGAGTACTTCAACGATCGGCAGATCGAATTTCTTGGCAAACTCCCAGTCGCGTGTATCGTGGGCTGGAACCGCCATGATGGCTCCGGTACCATAGGATACCAATACATAATCGGCGATCCAGATTGGAATCCTCTTTCCATTCACCGGATTGATGGCATGGCTGCCGCTGAAGACTCCCGTCTTGTCCTTCGCGAGATCGGTTCGCTCGAGATCCGATTTGTGGGAAGCCTGGTGGATGTAGTTCTCGACTTCCTTCCGTTGGTCGTCACCGGTCAATTTCTCCACAAGCGGATGTTCTGGAGCCACCACCATATAGGTTGCTCCGAACAGGGTGTCGCTTCGAGTGGTGTAGACTTCAAGATACTCGTCGAGATGCTCCAGCTTGAACCTCACGCTCGCACCTTCGCTACGTCCTATCCAGTTTCTTTGCATGGTCTTGATGGACTCGGACCAGTCCAAAGTATCTAAATCTTCCAGCAATCTATCGGCATAGGCTGTTATCTTGAGAATCCATTGGCGGATGTTCCTTCTCGTGACCAGTGTTCCGCATCGTTCACACTTGCCATCCTTGACCTCTTCGTTGGAAAGTCCGGTGAGACAACTGGGACACCAGTTGATGGGAGTCTCGGCTTCGTAGGCCAATCCCTTTTTATAGAGTTGGAGGAAGATCCATTGGGTCCACCTGTAGTATTCCTCAGTATGGGTCGATATCTCCCGTGACCAATCATAGCAGAACCCCAGGCTCTTGATTTGGTCGCGGAAATTGTCGATGTTCCTCTCGGTGGTGGTTCTTGGGTGGGTACCCGTCTTGATGGCGTAGTTTTCGGCCGGCAAACCGAATGAATCGAATCCCATCGGATGCAATACATTGTATCCGTTCATCCGCAGATAACGGCAGTATATGTCGGTTGCAGTGTATCCTTCAGGGTGTCCGACATGGAGTCCCGCACCCGAAGGATAGGGGAACATGTCCAGGACATAGGTACGTTTCTCAAGAGGGACCGAGGGGTCTTCCACTACTTTGAAGGTTTGGTTTTCTTCCCAATACTTCTGCCATTTCTTCTCAATTTCGCCAAATGGGTACGTGCTCATGCGCGCATCATACAACCGTCGCAAAAGGGTGTCAATGGAAGCCGTTGTGCTGCTCTTCGGTGTGGGAGGAGGCGGGAACGAGACGGACGGATTCGATCCTCTTCCCTTTCATGGACACGATGGCGAACGTTCCGTAGGGAAAGGACAACTCCTCCCCGGACACGGGGATGGTTCCCAAATGCTCGATGAGGAAAGCTGCCAGGGTACAGGATAGATCGGTGCGATCGATTTCGAGATCGAGTTCGTCCTTGATCTGCTGCATCGTGGTGTCCGCCTTGATCAGGTAGGATCCCGTCCCTTCGTCCCGAATCCTCAACAGTTCACCGGTTTCGTGTTCATCATAGATCTCGCCGAACAGTTGTTCGACAATATCCTCCATCGATACGATGCCCGACAATCCTCCGTACTCGTCGAGCACGACAGCGATCTGCAGCTTTCCCTTCTGGAATTGAAACAGCATGTCGTCGACCTTCCGTGTTTCCGGAACGAAGACTGGAGTATGCGAGAATTTGGACACCGGTTCATCTAGTCGGCCCTCCACTTCTGCGATCAGGGCATCCCTGACAAGAAGGATGCCGGTGATGTCCTCGGGACTTTCATGGTAGATGGGGATTCTCGAATATCCACTTGCGATGATGGGAGGGAACGCATCCCTGAGGGAAATGGTGTCGGGGAGGCTGAACACCTCGGTTCTGTGGGTCATGATCGATTTCACCGGAGCTTCACTGAAATGGAGGACCCGTTGGACCAAACTGGTTTCGTACTCATCTACGATACCTTCATTCTCGGCCACATCCACCACATGCATCAGACTCTCCAAGGAGAGTGAGGCCTTGTGGCCGGTGGAGAACATGCGCGTGATGAGGGAGCTGAGCCACTTCACCACCATGATGATGGGGTAGAGGATGATGGTGAGGAATTTGATGGGATAGGCGGCCATTCTCGCCATACCGGTATTGTAGGTGATCGCAAGGTGCTTTGGAGTGATTTCTCCGAATATGAGGATGAGGAAGGTGAGCACACCGGTGGCAATGCTGATTGCGGTGTTCCCCCAAACGGAGAGCGCCAACGTGGTGGTGAGGGCCGATGCGGTCAAGTTGACGATATTGTTGCCAATGAGGATTGTGGTGAGCAACAGGTCGGGAGTATTCGCCAGTTTCGCGGCGATACGGCTCGAACGACGTTTGTCGGTTTCGAGTTCTCTGATCTGGAGGAATGAAAGGGAGGTGTAGGCTGTCTCGGAACCACTGAAGAATGCCGATAGGAACAGTAGTATGACGATTGCACTTATATGGAGGCCCATGCTGTCCTCCGATGCTTCCGTTTATGTGACGAGTCCGTACTCTCGGGCTCCTGTGGATCTGTACTAGGTAACGGGTCTTCCATAGACGTCCACTATATAGGAAAATGCGTTGGCAAGGCAAGGTCCGGAAATTCAATGTGGTTATGGTTGCCCGAATACCCTTGTTCAGGCGATACTGTTCGTGGAGGCATTCCTATGATACCAAAGGAACGGGTGAATTTCCTCAATGACAAGCCGATACGTACCGACATGACCTTTGTGCTCTATTGGATGCAGGCTTCCCAGAGGATAAAGGACAACCACGCCTTGGCCCATGCGATCATCGAGGCCAATCGTCTTGCCAAGCCATTGGTCGTTTGCTTCGGATTGACCGCCGATTTCCCTTTCGCCACCAGAAGACACTACCGTTTCATGTTCGAAGGTTTGCACAGCATCAAGACACACCTTCTCGAACGGAGGATTCGCTTCATCCTGAGTCCCAAGGGGCCTGTGGAGGGAGTAGCCGAAATAGCCGGTTCCGCGGCACTCGTGGTGACCGATCGGACCTATGGAAGGGTAGAGCGAACTTGGAGAAGCAAGGTTGCTTCCTCGATACCATGCAAGTTGGTGCAAGTGGAGACGAATGTGATCGTACCGATCGAAACCGCGAGCACGAAGGAAGAATATTCAGCAGCTACATTACGAAGAAAGATTGAACCGATGATAGCCCATTTCGCACATGGGGTTCCAGATATGGATGTTGATTATCCTTCAGAGGATATCGATTTGGGGATCGAGGAATTGTCCTTCGATTCGGTGGACCAATTGTTGGAGGCCTTCCCCTTCTCAAGTGGCGGACCCGATTGCACATGGATCCCAGGAGGAGAGGAGCCCGCGCTCTCCGTTCTGCAGAGATTTGTGGAGGAGCGTCTGGAAGGCTACGCCGAACGCCACAACGATCCGGCGAATCCGTACGTCTCGAAGCTCAGCCCCTATCTTCATTTCGGTCAAATTTCCCCAATCTCCATCTACAGGGAGGTGGCACGGAGGAAGGTTCCGGATGTTCCGGTTTTTCTCGAGGAGCTGGTGGTTCGACGTGAACTTGCGATGAATTTCGTGTATTACAATCCTCTGTACGACCGGTACGAAGGATTGCCCGAATGGGCACGGAGAAGTTTGGAAGCACATGAGGTCGATCCCCGCCAATATAGGTACACAACCAAGGAGCTTGAACATGGAGAGACCCATGAT